>ERZ1026792.270-NODE-270-length-48010-cov-14.773949_pt1 | contig 48010 bp, 23 predicted proteins | sample MGYA00520884_ERZ1026792 | MGnify/ENA primary metagenome ERZ1026792 (study PRJEB33270, sample SAMEA104284473) | anaerobic digester metagenome | biome: Anaerobic digester microbiome; feature: mesophilic sludge digester; material: Anaerobic digester biomass | place... | reverse complement strand
GACAGGCGCTTCTCTTACAGTGAAGCCCAGAAGGTTATTGACACCGGCGAGGGTGACATGCATGAACAGTTGCTGACGCTCAATAACCTGGCACAGCTGCTGCGACGCAGGCGTTTCGCCTCCGGCTCGTTCTCCTTTGAGAGGCTTGAAGTCAGGTTCAATCTGAATGAAGAGGGAGTTCCCCTGGGGATTCTCTTTCGCGAGTTCGGCACCGCCAACCAGCTGATAGAAGAGTTTATGCTGCTTGCCAACAGGCGTGTGGCAGAATTTGTCGGCAGAAAACTGAAAGGAAAAACCTTTGTGTATCGTGTCCATGACAAGCCTGATCCTGAGAAACTGAGCTCGTTCAGTTATTTCATCAAACGGTTCGGCTATGAGATTGACGCTGAAAACATCAAGCGTCTCCCGGCAGCAATGAACAAACTGATGGAAGAGGTCTCGGGAAAGAAGGAGCAGAACATCGTCGAGACCCTCGCCCTGCGCTCCATGGCCAAAGCGGTCTATTCCACTGACAACATCGGCCACTATGGCCTCGCCTTCAGGCATTACACACACTTCACCTCGCCCATCCGCCGGTACCCTGACATGATGGTGCACAGACTGCTGACAAAATATCTGGAAGGAGAGCCGGTACACGATAAGGAGAAGTACGAAAAGCTGTGCGAGCACTCCTCTAAGATGGAGCGTCTTGCAACAGACGCCGAGAGGGCATCAATCAAGTACAAACAGGTAGAGTACATGAGTGACAGAATCGGGGAAGTGTACGAGGGTGTCATCTCCGGAGTGACCGAGTGGGGTATCTATGTCGAAATCATTGAGAACCAGTGCGAAGGGATGGTAGCCCTCAGGGAGTTGCAGGATGACTACTTCGAATATGACGAGGAAAACTATTGCATACGCGGAAGGCATTCGGGCAAGGTTTATATGCTCGGCGACAAGGTCAGTGTTGAGGTGGTGAAAGCTGACCTGCAAAAGAGGCAGCTTGATTACCGGCTGGCTGAATCAGAAGATAGAGGTTAGCGTATCAGGTTTGCTGATTTCCGGATGGTCAATTGACCGGGGTTCTTCTTTCCTGATCACTGCTTATCAGCTCAAGAAGCTTGCCGGGCGCTTCTGCTTCAGGCACATTTTTGATGACGGCTTCAGTTCCCCGGTAGATGTGAACTTTCCCCTCTCCCGCGCCAACATATCCGTAATCAGCTCCGGCCATTTCACCGGGACCGTTGACCACACATCCCATCACTGCAATCTTCATCCCGGTGAGGTGTGCGGTTGCCGCCTTCACCTTACGCACCGCCTCCTGCAGATTGAATCTGGTACGGCCGCAGGTGGGACATGATATGTACCTGTTACGGGTGATCCTTGCCTCAGTGGCCTGCAGAATGGAGAATGCCAGCCTGATCAGTGCATCTCCCTGAACGGTGCCACTGTTTGATATGCAGAGCCCGGCAGGATGGCGTGCAATAAAAAACCTTCCAAGCAGCGCTGCAGCTCCTATGGCCAGCTGTTCCGGATTGTCATAATTGAAAACAGGATTCAGAACCCGGTCATAAGCCTGCCTGCCACCCATGGTCTGAAGCCCGGAGGGTGTGACGGTCAGCACCTCCCCGGTGAATGGTTCACCCGACTCATCCATGAAACGCTCTCCCTCACGGGTATATACCTGCGGGAACCATTTCTCCCCCGGTTTTCGCTGCTCCAGCGATGCAACAGGATTCATCACCCGGCACGCCTCACCGGCGACAGCCTTAATAATTGCACGGGCAACAGGAATCTCATCCTCAGGCGGCTCAGAGAGCGAAACACGAACCGTATCTCCAATCCCCTCTGCCAGCAGCGTTCCTGTCCCTGCGGCGGAGATGATTCTCCCGTCCTCACCCTCACCCGCCTCAGTGATGCCCAGATGTATGGGGTAGTGCATCCCCTCATCAATCATCATCCTCACCAGGAGCCGGTTGGCCATAACCATCGTGAGTGTGTCTGACGACTTCATTGAGACCACGATTCTGTTGAATCCTTCTCCCCTGAATATCTTTAGGAACTCTATTGCCGACACAGCCATCCCCTCGGGGGTGTTGCCATAGCGTGTCATGATCCGGTCAGAGAGTGAGCCGTGGTTTACCCCTATGCGTACGGCAGTACCATATTCTGTACATATCTTTATTAGTGGCATCAGCCTCTCCCTGGTGCGTTCCAGTTCTGCCATCCACCCGGAGTCAGTGAGCTCCTGCCTGATGAATGAAGCGCGTTTATCAGCATAGTTCCCCGGGTTGATGCGTACCTTCTCAACGATCCGTGCCGCCACTTCGGCAGCGCCGGGATTGAAATGGATATCGGCGCACAGCGGCGTTTCAAATCCTGCTGTCCTGACTCCTTTCTTAATGGCAGCAAGGTTCTCCGCCTCCCTGATACCCTGGGCCGTAAGCCTCACCAGCTCACTTCCCGCCTCTATGATTCTGATGCACTGACTGACACTCGAAGCCGTGTCAAGGGTGTCTGTGTTGGTCATGCTCTGAACGCGCACGGGGAGAGTGCCCCCCATGGTCAGGCTGCCTATCTGTATAATATCTGATTTATAAGGGGTAAGGCTCATGCCGTTATCTCCCAGTCGTACCCGTCCTTGCGGTCCTTGACCGTGATCCCCAGCTCGTTCAGCCTGTCGCGGATGCGGTCAGAAACAGCCCAGTCCTTCTTCGCTTTCGCATCCTGCCTGATGTCAAGGAGCAGTTTCAGCACACCCTCCAGCCTGTCGTTGCCGACTGACTCTTCCGTGCGGAGGCCGAAAAGGTCATGGATGAAGATCCGGAAGAGCTCCTGCAGTGACCTGATATCCTCTGCCGACAGCTTCTCCTTTCCATCGTTGACAAGGTTGATGATCCTGACTGCGTCGAAGAGGTGTGCTATTGCCACCGGTGTGTTGAGGTCATCGCTCATGGCCTCATAACACTTCGCGGCGATGCCGCTTATATCAACAGAAGACTCCCCGCCAGGCACAAGCCCGGACAACGTTTTCTCCGCATTCATCAGTTTCTGCAGCCCCAGCGAGGCAGCCAGCAGCGCCTCATTGCTGAAGTCGAGCGTGCTGCGGTATTGAGCCTGAAGCATGAAGAAGCGGATGGTCATGGGCGAGTATGCCCTTGTCAGCAGCTTGTGCGAACCGGAGAACATCTCCTCGAGGGTGATGAAGTTGCCGAGTGAGCGTGCCATCTTCTGACCGTTGATTGTCACCATGTTGTTATGCACCCAGTATCGCACCGGCTGTTTTCCACAGGCAGCGGTGCTCTGGGCAATCTCGCACTCATGGTGCGGGAAGATGAGGTCCATCCCACCACCGTGGATATCGAAGGTTTCTCCTAAATATTTCGTACTCATCACCGAGCACTCGAGGTGCCAGCCCGGGAAACCGTCGCTCCATTTTGAGGGCCACTTCATTATATGCCCCGGTGAAGCCTTCTTCCACAGGGCGAAATCAAACTGGCCCCGCTTTTCGTCCTGCCCCTCCAGTGCCCTGCTGCCGGCACGCATCTCATCAAGAAGACGTCCGGAAAGGATACCGTACCTGTGCCTGCTGTTATACTTCTCCACGTCAAAATAGACCGAACCGTTCACCTCATAGGCGTAACCACTCTTAATAAGCTTTTCTGTCAGCTGTTGCTGCTCTATGATGTGGCCGGTGGCGCGCGGCTCTATTGAGGGAGCCAGCGTATTCAGCTTCTCCATTGCCTGGTGGAAGCTGTTCATGTACTTCTGAACCACCTCCATCGGCTCGAGGCGCTCCTGGCGGGCACGACGGCTGATCTTGTCCTCTCCCGTGTCATCAGCTTCATTCTCAAGATGCCCCACATCGGTTATGTTACGCACATACCTCACATTGTAGCCCAGGTGCATCAGGTACCTGTAGAGCACGTCAAAAGTCACCGCCGGACGGGCGTGGCCGAGATGGGCCTCGCTGTAGACGGTGGGTCCGCAGACATACATGCCGACAAACGGTGGAGCCAGGGGTTCGAACAGTTCCTTCCTGCGTGTAAGGGTGTTGTATAGGTAGAGTGCACTTTTCATCTCATCAGCTGTTTATGCAAAAGTAATGCTTTTTGCCGCATAATGCCGTCACAAAACCACCTGCCCGAAGTTCATCAAGCATTGCATTGATATGACCATGATGCAGTGTCAGGGTGCCCGAAATGCACTGAGAATTGCATTGACACTGCCAGGAAACAGTGTCAGGATGCCGGAAATATCAACAGGCTTCTCACTGTCAGGGTGCGTTCGGGACTTCCACCCTATAGTTATCGTCCACGACGGGCACACAAAAAAACTGCCGTGGGGGTGCTGACAATATCAAAAGGCTTACAAAAAACTGCCCCGGGCCAGTGGAACCCGGGGCAGAGCTGACATACACATGACGGCAGCATTAGCAAAGCACGGTTCATGCAGCGAGACTGCGCAGATGAAGCGCCTTGCCCATTAATACCTATAAAAACGAAATTGCAGACACATATCTCCCGTCTTTTATGTTCAATAACCCATTATCTGAATAAGCCCAGACATGACATTGACTAAAAGAAAAGTTGACTGAGATAAATTTAATAATTAATCCGGTTCGCTCCAACAAAAACTGAAATAATTTAGCAGTTTTTTATACTTTTTATTAAGTGTCGTATTTTTCTGTCCGCAGAAGACCTAAAATCCACAGAATTTTACCCAACCTGTGTGGGTAAAAAAGAAAAGCTGCCATTTTGGATCGGCAATTATACCTTCTTTTCATGAATCCGATGGAGGGAAAAATATCGCCAAGAATGAAGATAAACTTTTTTAGCGGACTCTTCAGCGCCCTCAGGTTTTTCATGAACATCTCGCGCTGAGTGATCGATCCGACTGATTCCGGATGAGCCAGCCTGTTCATGAACAGGGCCACGACTGCATTTTCGGCATCAGAGCTGACGGCCATGCCTTCAGGCAATACCACTCCCCATACCTGCTTCATTACCGTGAGTACCGCAACGGTCTCCTTCCTGATGCCCGCCTCTTCCGCCGCATCAGCCAGCCCGGAGGTCAGAATCTGTTTGCCGTACCGCACCAGCAACAGGTATATGTCCGTCCAGAGTCTCAACTGAAACTCCCCCTTTATCTCATGCTTGTATATGTGGTTTACCAGGGCGAGGAATGCCGTCATCGGGGGGAGGATACGGAATGTTCCGGCACCGGGGGTGCCCGTGCTGAGTGCGCCGCCGGGGGTGCCCGCTTCGCTGCTGAGTGCAGTGTCAGGGAAGCCCACTCCGCTGCTGGTTATAGGACTGGATTCTGCATCACCGATCAACCCGGGCCTGGCTCCTGTGCCATTGCCTGGAGCGCCAGACTCGCTGCTGGCTACGGCACCTGGGGTGCCCGTACCGCTGTTGACTGCCGCATCAGTTCCACTACTGACTCCAACGCCATCCTCTGACTCACGGGTCACAGCAGCAGTGCGGCCAGGTTCCCGGTCAACCCCGGTAATAATTACCGAGTCCCTTATCGCCCTTTCCACCATCTCTTCGCCCTCCGGGCCGAAAAGCCTGTAATGCAGATCAACAGAGATGCCCCCGCGATGCAATTCAGGCAGGTGATTGCCAAGGTCAAGGATAATATGCCGGTATAGCGGCGATTTCAGGGACATCGACCTGAATCCGTCCCTGATGAGTATATCCCTGGCTCTCAGGGCATCAGCAGGTGCGACAAGCAGATCGGCATCGCTCATCTGACGCAATCCTTTCGAACCGTAAACAGTATGTTCAAGAGCAAGGCCCTTAAGTAGTACCACCTTTATGCCCTCGCGTTCCAGGAGAGCAGTTACCCGGGCAGCAGCCTCAGTAATCCATGATACGCGGGCTATCGATTTAAACCTCAACCCCTCCAGAATAGTCCTCTCCGCCTTCGGCACCTCACCGGCATGCCCCAGATCAGACAAATTCTGCCAGATCAGCGCTGCCACGCCATGTCTGACAGCCAATCCGGCAAATTGTTTCCACTCATCAAACAACCTTATCTCCTCTGCAATAAGCCTCTTTTGCTCAGCAGAGAAATCCATCCTGCTCAGCAGCAGCAGCAGATTTACTGCCCTCCGACGCCCGTCGCTGCCTTTTACCGGTATCTCATTCCCTCTCCCGGTCATCTGTACATTGATTTCTGCCTGGTGAACATGGTAAAATACCTGCCTTCCGCAGCCATAAGCTCTTCATGCGTTCCTGTCTCCACTATTCTCCCGCCATCAAGCACGATGATCCTGTCGGCATCACGTACATTAGAGAGCCTGTGGCTGATGAAGATGCATGTCCTGCCTCCTGTTATCCGTGAGAGGTCAGAGAATATCTCGTATTCAGCATCGGCATCCAGTGACGAGGAAGGCTCATCAAGTATCAGAACGGGCGATTTGCGGTAGAGAGCCCTGGCAATAGCTATCTTTTGCCACTCGCCCCAGCTGAGTTCCCGTCCTCCTTCGGTATGATGCCCGAGCATGGTGTCATAGCCTTCCGGGAGCGCTTCCAGTAGCCTGTCTATTCCTGCCGCGGCAGCAGCTCTCTGCACATCAGCCATGCTTCCCCGTTCCTCGGTTTCCTTTCCCGCCTTACTGGCGGTTGGCATTACCGCACTCCCGGCTTCATCACTACAGTTGTTCATGCCGGACCCCTCTTTCACCCGTGATCTAAACTGCTGACTTTCAACTGCTGACTGCCGGCTCTCTCCAAGCCTTATGTTATCACCTGCGCTCAGGTAATAGAGCATGAAATTCTGAAACACCACCGAGAAAAGCTTCCGGTATGACCGGGGTTCAATAGCCGAAGCATCGGCGCCATTAATCATAATCTGTCCCTTGTCAGGCTCATACAGCCTGCATAGCAGCTTAACCAGCGTGCTCTTCCCCGATCCGTTTGGTCCCACTATCGCCACCTTCTCTCCACGGCCAATCCTGACAGTCACATCCTGAATCGCAGGCCGCGCAGCCCCCGGGTAAGTAAAAGTCACCTTCTCTGCGGCAATCTCCCTGAATGATTCGTGATCCGGCGCCTCGCCGTCACCCTCCGTCTCTGGCCTGAGATCAAGGAAGCTGAACAGATCAGTCAGGAAAAGCCTGTTCTCGTTAATTCCGGAATAACCGGTGACAGTATCACGGAGGTAAACCAGTGCCTGCCGGAATGCCACGAGATACATCGCCAGCTCGCCTGCAGTGATGGAAGAGTTGAGGTACCGCGACGTTGCATAGATCAATACACCGGCAAAAGCCAGCACCTTGAGCAGCGAGGCGAGGCTTTCGGGAAGGATGTTTTTCCTTACCGTCTCTAGCTCCGGCTCCTTTGATGCCCTGAAGTGCTTCCGGAAGAGCCTGTCAAAGTATCCTCCGATGTCAAAGAGCTTTACCTCCCTGGCCGGTTTCTCGCCTGTGAGCAGCCAGCTGAAGTATGACGCCTGCCGCGAATCTGCCGTCGCCCTCTTGCGCGCCTCCCAGAGCCTCGAGGAGTTTCGGGCCCTGACCAGCAGGAAGGGGATGAATATAACCACCATGATCAGCAGCGGGATCAGCCCGAAATTCCTCAGAACATAAATCATTGCGATGAAAGAGATCACCCCGCGCATCAACAGGATGAAGTCTGACACCAGTGCTGCCGGCCTCCATGAAATGTCCCTTGCAGCCCGCTCCAGCCTGTCATGGAACAGCGGGTCCTCGAAATACTTCAGTCCAAGCCTGCCGGCATGATTATGTATCAGTGATGAGATATGTCCCTCAACCAGACAGGAGTGCCGCCTGGTAATATAGTTTCCGGCATAGGAGAGCAGATCGTCAGCCAGGAGGGCGATGGCCACGGCAGTTATTAGCCATATAAGTGATACCGGCACACTGCCGCTCCAGGGGAGGTTCCCGGTATCGGCGGCAGCCTCGGCAGCGGTTTCCGCTAATGTCCCCAAACCGTCAGAGTCTGAGACTGCTTCCACTCCCGGCGCCTCACTGAAAGTCTCCGAGACTGTCTCCATTCCCGGTGTCAAACCGGTAGCATCTATCACCTGGTCAACAAAGTAACGCAGCAGGAACAGAGCCACCAGTGGCAATAATGCTCTGATGATAAGAATAATAACGCTTATTACCGTCTCTTTCGCAGAGCTCTCTGCCAGAAGGCCAAGAGCACGCCTTATTGTGTTCTTTTCCGGTTGCATCCGATAGTGATATACACAAATATAGCAAGAAGAGTCATTCCAATCAGGCAGGACCGAAACTTATAAATATAAACATGACATCACCAATAGAATGAGTTTTCTTACTTTTGCAACAATTCAGCCTTTTGAGAGTTTAATAATAGATAGGGTAAAGCTGATTTTTTGGAGAGACAATGTATCATAAGACTAGGGGTTTAACATGAAAAAAATAGTGCTACTTTCTGTCCTGGCTGTCATTCAGTTCTTGCCGGTAACTGCACAATTACAGGGTGATGGAAGTATGGGCAATCCTTACAAAGGGACCCTGCAGGGCGCATTCACCATCTCTGGCACCAAATATTTCAGCGGGATAATTATTGTTAATAACGAACAGCTTACCATCGCCCCGGGAACGACACTCATTGCTGCCACCAGCACCTCCGGGATACTTGTCACTAATACCGGCCAGCTCAACGCTCAGGGAAACGCGACAAACAGGATACTGATTACTTCCGACAGTGACCTTGACGGCATTATTGGCGAGCCAACGGACACATGGGGCAATATCACCATTATATCCTCAGGGGTAAGCAACATCAGCTACTGTACCATTGAGAACGGCAGGCGGTTATCGGCCAGGATCGGTTACTACGGGGGCGGACTCTATCTGGGAACATCCTCTGTCACCGTCACCAGCACCACCATCCGGAACTGCATTGCCGGTTACGGTGGAGGAATAATAGTTGCAGGAACCACCTCGCCCGTGATATCGGGTTGTATCATAACCGGAAACACCGCTGTTGAACAGGGAGGCGCCATCTACGTTGCCGGAGGCTCTTCACCGGTAATCACAAACACCATTATTTACAACAACAGCTCCCACTCAACCTCACGAGGCGGAGGATCAGTAGCCTCGATATTCAGTTCACCAATAATTATAAACTCCACCATAGTCTATAGTTCTTCTCCTGCAGCTGACGGCAAATCAATTTACCTCGAGAACTCACCCGATGCGAAAATACTAAATACCATCATCTGGGGAAGCTCAGACAATATCAGCCTTTCCGGCACTCCGTCATCGGTCATTGAGTACTGTGCCATCGAAGGAACTTCTCTGGAAGGGTGCCTGACCCTGAACAGTTCCAACACTGACCCGCAGGGTCCAAACTTCACAGACCCGGAAAGCGGCGATTTTACAATTGCTTTTATCTCTCCCTGCCGCGACAGCGGAACCGACAGCTACCCCGGAGTTACCATACCTCTGACTGACTATGCCGGCAGCCGGCGGATCGGACAAACCGATATAGGAGCCTATGAGATCAGGTACAGCAGGTGGATGGGAAGGAATACCGACTGGTACCGGGGACTGAACTGGGACTGGGGAGTGCTCCCGGGAACCACCAACGTAATCATCCCGGCAGGAGCGGCAAATTATCCAACTATTGCACCCGGCCCCTCCTTTACCCTGAACGCAGGACTGATAATGATTATAGAACCTGGTGCAAGGGCAACCCTCTCCTCGCTGACCAACAACGGCACCCTTGTTCTGCAGGCTGATGCCAATGGCTACGCGACACTTATAACCGGAAGCTATTCAGGTGCCGGCGGCAATGCAAACATTGAACACTACCTGACGTCAGGTCCTGACGGCGACTGGTGGCACTATATTGCCTCACCCGCAACAGTATCAAAAACAGTCTTTACCGATATTGAGCCCGAGATGCTGGTGCGATATGACGAAACCAAAGTGGTGACTGATGTCTCTGACGGCTGGCAATGGCATGACGGGTACTCCGGAACCACCCCCTTCAGCAACCTGACCGTGAATGAGGGCTACGACGTAAGCGTTGCTGAAGACGTGACCATGACCTACCGCAACCTCAAGTCTCTTACCACCTCCATAGGCAGGATAGACCTTCCGTTCAGCGGCTCGGGAGGAGACACCACAATATATGGCTATTCCCTCCTGGGAAATTCGCTGACATGCGGCATCAACTGGGATCTGATCACCTACTCACATGACCATAAATACATCAGGCACGCATATTACCTCAGAACTGCCTCCGGCGAAGAGGCTTCTTATGTAAATGGTGTGGGAACGAACGGCGCCACAGCACATATAGCGCCGCTGCAGGGATTCTTCGTGCGTACCCGCGCAACAGGAACATACATCACCATCCCTGACAACGCCCGCGAGCACAACGCCGCCCCCAGGTTCAAATCAGCGGAACAAATCCCCCTTATAAGGCTGCAGCTTTCATCAGACACACAGACCGATGAAACGGTGGTGAGGTTTGATCGGGAAGCAACCACCGGTTTCGACGGGTTTCTTGATGCATCCAAACCATTCAGCCACGTAAAGGGACACATAAAAATCTATTCTGAAGCGGAGGGGGAGAACTACTCCATCAACACCATGCCATGGCCCTCGCGTAAGACATCAATACCACTTACCCTTGAAATCCACGAGGCAGGGACATACAAGATACGCGGCATCCAGTACCGGACCTTCACCGGATACACAGTTGTTCTGACTGACAGGCTTAAGGGGAGCAGGATAAGCCTCGAAGGAAAAGCAGCATACTCTTTCACGGCAGCAGAGGGAACAATCTCTGGACGTTTCGCCCTTGAGATCATCCCGGAAGGGAGGAAGGCCATTATCGCCGCAAGTGAAGAAAACAAATCAGAGGTAACAGAGGATAAATCCCTTAAGATTTACAGCGCCCCGGGCAGGATATGCATCCTCCCGCAGGGAAGCGGATGGGACGGCAACGCCGGCAAGATCAGGATGTTCGATATTACCGGCAGGATTGTATACATATCAGACAATGAGCATCTCTATGCCGGAGAGCTTATGGAGATAGAGGCGCCCAATAGCGGAGGCCTGCTGATTGTGGAGGTAGTGACAGGAGAAAAGAGGTACCTCGAGAAAATAGTATTGGCCAAATGACCGTTATTGTGAATAAGGGAGTATATCTGCAAGCTTATAAATGTTCAATGGTATCAAGAATCTAACAGGTTGTATTTGAGACGCGAGAGTAAATATTCAATGGGGAAGAAGAAGAGAAGGTATGTCAGGCCGGAAGTAATCAGGATTGAGCTTGACAACTCCATCTCGCTGGTCATGATGACCACTGCCCCGCCGCATCCTCCGGGCAGGAGAAGAAGAGGTACGGGTGACAGCCAGCCTGACAGTCCGTTTTCATCACCATTCTCAGACAAACCATTCAGTTAAATATGCAGGTAACGCCGGGCACGATGCCCGGCGCTATCATTTCCCGTATTGATATCCGAATTCATACACGTATCGCCGGGTCTGAGACCCGGCGCCATCCCCCCCCATATCGATTATTCCCATTCATACACGTATGCCCCATATTGATAATCCGAATATATGCACGTACCGACAGGTCTCAGACCTGTCGCTACATACCCCCATACACATATTCTGCATGGGGGGGGATATCATCATGACCGCATTGATAATCCGTATATATACAGGCAGCGCCGGGCATCGGAGCCCGGCGCTGCCATATTCCATCCGCACAATCCGCATCAATGCAGCAGCGTGATATCTCCCGCCTTCTTGAACGGCCTGCCGTTGGCATACTTGCCCTCCACGAGCCATACATAGACTCCCTGCTGGCATAGCTTGCCCTTGTAGTAACCGTTCCAAGGCTTGTTGATGTCATACGTCTCGAAGATCAGCGTACCCCACCTGTTGAAGATTTGCAAGTGATACTCAAGCACCGTCTCCCTGATGGGCGGGAAGAAGAACTGATCCATGGCATCGCCGCTGTGCGGCAGCTCATCTATCTCTATCGGCCCTTCCTGGCTGGGCTTGAACACAGTGGCAAAGATCAGGTCACCGAAAGGCTCCACGGTCACTGCCGGCGCCATCACATAGGTGTCATAGCACCCGTTCGCCGAGTAGGCGTGAAGTGTTATGTCATAAATACCTTCAGTGGTGTACCTGTGGAACGGTTCACGCAGATGCGATGTGTCACCGTCACCAAACTCCCAGATAAAGGTATCGCCGCCCTCAGTGAGGTTGAAGAGCCTTATTTGCTCGTCGTTCACATATACCTTGGTAGGTGATACGTCGAAGTATGCCCTTGGCGAAGGATAGACATGAACAATCTGCGACTTGCTATCATGTCCGCCCGGACCGGTTACAGTCAGCGTAACCTGGTAGGTCCCCGGCTGCATGTAGGTATACTCCGGATTAATGGCGTTCGAGGTATGCCCATCGCCAAAGTCCCAGTAATAGGTTGTGGCATAGAGCGAGGTGTTGTTGACCGAAATTCTCCACGGCTGACAGCCTGACGGTATAGAGTCAAAGTCAGCTATCGGAGGTGCCGGAAGCACCCTCACAGTATGCACCACATCCTCTGTACAGATACCGTTACTCACGGTCAGACTTACATTGAAGTCGCCCGGTGCGGCATAGGTATGAACCGGTGACATATCTGCCGAGGTATGACCGTCATCGAAGTCCCACTGCCAGGTCCAGTTACCGGCGTTGGTATTGTTCGTGAAGGTAACCGTGGCATCCGGGAATACCTGCGAGGCCGGGACGGCTGTGAAGGCCGGCACCGGTGTCGGATACACCACCACGGGCAGCGTTGTCTCGCTGATGCATCCGAAGAACGATTCGGTTCTCAGGGTGACATTGTACGTGACCGGTGTGGTTTCGTTAATATAATAGGTGTGGCTTATCACATTGGAGCCTGTCTCCTGGAATCCGTCGCCGAAGTCCCAGTAATACCTGAAGGCGCCGGGCAGGAGCGAGAACATGATACTCTCACCCGAACAAATGGTGTCATCACTGACTACGAAGTCAGAGAGAATCTCCGGGTAAACGGTGATATTCTGCTCCATTGATGAGACGCACCCGTTGGCCGAAGTAACCTCCAGCCTGACCGTACGGTAATCCAGGGCCGGACCTGCATTAGTGTAGATGTGAGACGGATTCTCTTCCGCAGAAGTGTCGCCATCGCCGAAGTCCCACAGCAGCGAGGTGTACCCTGTTGAGCCATTGGTGAAATTCACGATAAGCGGCTGGCATCCCGATGGATTATCAACGGTGAACATTGCAACGGGCTTCTCTACCTCTATCACCAGGGTGTCAAGTCCGACGCATCCCTTGCTGTCGGTGACCTGGTAGACAAGCCTGTAATAGCCTGCCATAGAGGTGTTGAACACCGGGTTCTCTATGTTGTACTGACTCAGCGGTCCTACATCGCCAAACCACCTGTGGGAGGTGTATGTGCCCGAGCCTCCTGACGGGTTACCGTGCAGCTGTGTGGGTACGCCACCACAGACAAGCAGGGTGTCAACAGGTTCTATCTGTGCCGCAGGCCACTCGTTGACCGTCAGCAGTGCCTCACGGGTATAGTAGAGCCCGCACGGACCTGTGATCTCAAGCCTGTAGAGCCAGCCATTCATTGCTGTGGTGGTGCTCATGATAACCAGTTGAGGTGTCTGAGTGCCCTGGTAGAGGGCTCCGTCGCTCAGGTTGTTCCAGCCGCTGCCCTGGTTGACCTGCCATACCGTGGTCTCTCCGGCGCCGGTGTTAAACACCTGCGAGAAGAAGATCGCTCCGGCCTGATCACACACCTCGACGTCAACCGGCTCAGATATTATCGAAGGCTCCATGTAAACCCTCAGAGGAGCAAATGAGCTGGTGACAGGAGGCTGACAGGTACCTGAAACAACCACCCTGATCAGGTAACCGTTCATCGACAGATCAAGGTTACTGATGGTAAAATCGGGTGTGGTGGTTCCTGAATAGGTTCCATTATCTGTCACATTGACGAAGCCTGAGCCGCTGTTCACCTGCCACTGATAGGTCACTGCAGTTCCTGCAGCCACCACACTGAAAGTGGCGCTTCCACCGGGGCATCCCCTGAACTCATCGGGATGATCGGAGAGCTCCGGTGCAGTGTAAACGGTAAGTACGGCCTCATCCGAGATCAGGTCTGCCGAACAGTCGCTGCCGATGACCACCCTGTACCGGGTGCCATCCATGGTGCGCGACGGACCGAAGACCATCAGAGTGGGTGTGTTCGCTCCTATATATAAACCTGTGTTGTCAAGATCATTCCATACGCTGCCGTCGTATACCTGCCACTGGTAGGTCAGGTTGGCTCCGTCGGCAAGCGCCGTAAAGCTTGCGGTCATGAACTCGCATATTGCCGAGTCTGCCGGCTGCGTGTTGATGATAGTCTCAATCGAGACATCAAGCTGCACTGTCTGCGAGATCGCCTTCGGCGCGCAAGTGCCTTCAATCTCAACGCGGTAACGATAGTTGTCATAGGTGCGCGGAACACTGGTCAGGGTCAGGGTGTTGGAAGTGGCGCCTGTATAGACTCCACCGTCAGTGATGGCGCTGAAGCCCGAACCGGTATCAACATACCACTGGTAGTCAAGTCCTGTGCCCTGTGCCGATACGGTGAACGAGGTGCTGGTGTTCTCGCATATAGCAGAAGCAACAGGCTGTGCCAGTATCTCAGGCGCCGTATTGACGGTAAGAAGTGCGGCTGACGAGGTGTCGGGAGGTGTGCATGTTCCTGATACGATAACCCTGAACATGTCTCCGCTCATCACCCTGTTGGTACCGTTGACCTTCAGGTTCATCGTGGAGACGCCGAAGTAAGTTGAGGTCTCCGTCAGGTTATTCCATGTACTGCCACCATCGGTGCTGCGTTGCCACCTGTAGGTTGCACCTGTGGTCACGCCGGCATCTACGATAAAGTCAGCTATCAAGTATTCGCAGATGATAACATCATCAGGCTGGTCAACAATCTCAGGCAACTCATTGACTGTCAGGAAGGCAGGCAGCGAGGTCACACTTGACCCGCAACTGCTGCTGACAATAGCCCTGTAGGCTGTATTGTTGTCAGCCGAGGCCACTGCGGCAATGGTGTATGCAGAAGTTGTCTCGCCTGGTATCGGCGCCCAGGTGGTGCCTCCGTCAAGGCTGCGCTCCCACTGGTATGACGGATTGGTCGTCAGGCCGGCATCAACGGTAAAGGTTGCCGTCTCGTCCTCGCAGAGGATGAGACTGACAGGATGCTGTACAATCTCAGCCTGGCGGGTCACCGTAAGAGTGACAGGATCTGACTCAACATACGGTGTGCAGGTACCTGAAACCCTTACCCTGTACTGGTATCCTGACATCATCTCCAGCGTACTTACAACGGTCAGCGTTGCAGTGTTGGCGCCCTGGTAGCGGGCTCCGGTGGCCGGAGTCCAGCCGGAACCGGTATTCACATACCACTGGTAAACCGGGTTGGTGGTGACGCCTGCATCTACTGTGAAGGTTGCATCTTCGCCCGAGCATAATGTGACATCAGCAGGCTGAACAACAATCTCAGGCTTCTCATTGACCGTGAGTGTCACTATGTCTGACAGTACAGGCACAGGACAGTCACCCGAGATCTCAACCTGGTACCGGTAGCCGTTCATTGCACTGGCTGCCGTCACACTGAGTGTGGCTGCAGTCTCACCCGGCATGATTGTCATGCCTGATCCGGTGTCAGTAAACCACCGGTACTGCGGATTGGTGGTGCCTCCGGCGTCGGTGACAAAGGTTGCCACATCATCCTCGCAGACGGTCAGGCTGACCGGCTGGACGGCAATCTCCGGAACCGTCTTTATCTCAATGGTTGCCGAGCCGGTAAGGTCAGCATGAGGCGCCGCAACGGTACACCCGTTGTTATCAGTCACCGAAGTGATTGTATAGGTAGTGGTGACCGTCGGGTTGACCGTTATCGGATCACCGCTGGTATAGTTGTTTACTGTTGTTCCGTCGCTGAGGACCACCGTGAAGGGTGTCGCACCGGTAGTGATTGTAACGGTCACCGTGGCGTCGTCACCCGGACAGACAAAGCCTGATCCGGCAATGGATGCCACCGGCAGCGGATTGACAGTCACAACAACATTATTACTGTATGCCGGGTCACATGCTGCCGAGTTGACACGGCGGCGGAAGTGTGTAGTCTGCAGTATGCCTGCTGGCGGATCGTATGATGCCAGGGTTGCGCCGGGCACACTACTCCAGCTGCTGCCGCCATCAAGACTGTATTCCCACTGGAAGAGTATCGTTGCCGGCCCGCCGTCAGGTGCCGTCACCTCATTGAGAGGCACCGGGTTGCCCAGGTAACAGACCTCCTGATCGCCATCAATGGATCCCGGCGTCAGCTCGGGCGGCTGAGTAATAAGTATCGTAGCCTGTGCAGTGCAGCCGTTGTCATCAACAACCTGCACCGTGACTTCGCCTGCGGCCCCTCCCGTAAATGAAGCAGAGGTTGCGGTGATATTAACTGTTGCTCCTGCACTGTTTGTAACTACACTCAGCAGATATGGAGAGGTACCGCCTGACACTGAGAATGAACCGGTAGCTGTGGCATCGCCATAGCATGCAAGCAGAACATCCGGGGTCTTGCCAAGGGTCAGCACGGCCGGCTCAAGAAGCACAACGCTGGTAGTTGATGTACAGTTGTTGGCGTCAGTGACAATGACCGTGTATGTACCGGCAACCAGTCCTGAAATATCTTCAGTGTCAGCAGTGTAGCCTGCCGGGCCGCTCCAGGCAATGGTATAGGGAGCCTCGCCACCGGTGACATCCAGGTCTATGGCGCCGTCAGATTCCCCGTTGCAGGTGATATTGTACCCGCCGTTATAGACAACCGGTGTGGTTGTCAGCGCTATCGGAGGCATAACGGTGATAGTTATCTGATCACTGGCCGTACAACCGTTCCTGTCAGTGATGGTGACAGTGTAGGTGGTGGTGGCTGCAGGCTTGGCAACAGGACTCTTCACATTGGTGTAGTTGAGCCCGGCTGCAGGCGTCCAGTTGTAGGTATAGTCACCCGAGGTCAGCAGTTCACCGCCGGCGCCCGTGGCTGTCAGGTTAGCAACAGATGTCGGGCATGTGCCTATTATTTCGTCATCTGCCGTTGCAGTGACAGTAAGATCAGGAGCAACATTGACCTGTACCTGTGCCGTGGTGGTACAACCATTGGCATCGGTAACAGTGACGGTGTAGAGTGTGGAGACAGCAGGCTTGGCAACAGGATTGGCCTTTGTGGCGTCATCCAGTGTGCCTTCATTGTCCCACAGGTAAGTATATCCTCCTTCACCGCCGCTGACCGTGGTGCTCAGGTGAGCAACAGAGGTCTGGCAGGCGCCTATCGGGTCATCATCCACAGCTGCCGTAGCAGTAAGCGGCGGAGCGACGTTAATGGTGACGCTCGCAGTAACGGTACATCCGTTAGCGTCGGTGACGGTGACGGTGTAGGTGGTGTTGACTGCAGGCTTGGCAACAGGATTCTTCGTTGTCGCACCGGTAAGGCTGGCTACCGGATCCCAGCTGTAGATGTACGGCAGCTCGCCGCCCGTGACACTGACATCAAGGGTGGTGGTTGATCCATCGCAATCGCCAATCAGATAATCCGTTGCGGTGGCAACAGCTGCCAGCGGAGGACGAACCTCTATTGTAATGGTATTGACAGCAGTACAGCCATTGGCGTCGGTTACGGTAACGGTGTAGGTGGTTGTCGATTCCGGTTTGGCTACCGGATTCGGGATATTGGTTGCACTCAGGCCGGCCGTGGGAGCCCAGCTCCATGTGTAACCACCTCCTGCAAGCTCCTCACCTCCGGTGGCGGTGGCAGTAATCTGTGCCCGTGATGTGGAACAGGTGCTAAGGATATAATCATCAGCCATTGCCGTAACACCCAGTTCATCAGCAACCGTGATGGTTATATCATCGGTTGCCTCACAGCCGTTGGCATCCCTGACGGTGACGGTGTAGGTGGTGGTGACTGCAGGCTTGGCAATCGGGTTGCTCAGGTTCGGGTTGTTAAGGCCCGTTACCGGCGACCAGCTATAGGTGTATCCCGGCTCGCCACCGGTAACTGTAACGCTGAGGTTAGACCTGGAGGTTGAACATGTTCCGATGATCAGATCATCAGCCGCGGCTACAGCAACGAGTTCGGGAAGAACTGTGACTGTTACGGATGCGGTTGTCTCACAGCTGTTGTTGTCAGTAATCGTCACAGTGTAGGTGGTGGTGGCTGCAGGCTTGGCCGTCGGGTTCTTTATCGCAGGATCATTCAAATCGTCAACAGGCTGCCAGCTGTAGGTGTAGCCCGGTTCGCCGCCGTTGACAATCACATCCAGCGTAGTCCGCGAGTCCTGACAGGTGCCTATGTTCGGATCACTCACCGTGGCCGTGGCGGTCAGCTCAGGAGCCACCGTGATGGTCAGCGAAGAGGTGGCCGTACACCCGTTGTTGTCAGTGACAAGAACGGTATAGGTGGTTGTCACTGTAGGCTTGGCAACCGGGTTGGCTATATCCACAGCGCTGAGCTCGGTGGGAGGCGACCATAGATAAGTATATCCCGGCTCTCCGCCTGAAGCCGTTGCAGTGAGCGCTGCAACGGATGTGTTGCATGTGCCTATGTTATAATCATCAGCAGCCACAGTGACATTGAGTACCGGTGCAACAACAATCTCTATACTGGCAGTTGTCTTACAACCATTGGCATCAGTGACGGTGACAGTATAAATGGTAGTTGCTGATGGCTTGGCTGTTGGTGTCTTGCTGTTTGGATCACTGAGTCCTGCTACGGGAGCCCAGAGATAGGTGTACCCCGGTTCGCCGCCTGTGGCGGTCACATCAAGATGAGCCACCGAGGTGGGACAGGTGCCGATGTTGGTGTCATCAGCAGAAGCCACAGCGGTAAGATCGGGCGCCACGTTGACGGTAACCATTGCCGTATCCGTACATTGGTTGTTGTCAGTGACAGTGACCGTGTAGGTGGTTGTTACTGCCGGATCAGCCACAGGCGTCTGTATTGAAGGATTATCAAGCCCTTCCACAGGCTGCCAGCTGTATGTATAACCCGGCTCTCCTCCGAGGGCCACCGCATTGAGGGTGGTATTTGACGTCGGGCAGGTGCCTATCAGCGGATCAGCTGCCGAGGCGGTTACAGTGAGCGGTGAAACAACATTAATCGTGATATCCCTGGATATGGTGCAGCCGTTCTGGTCAGTAACCGTCAGGGTGTACGTGGTGGTCGCATCCGGTTTCGCCGTCGGGTTGGGATCAATGTCACTGCTCAGTCCTTCTGCCGGGGTCCAGAGGTATGTGTATCCCGGTTCGCCGCCACCAACGGTGGAGGTGATATGTGCCACTGATTCGGAACAGGTGCCTATTGAACTGTCATCAACGGCAAGTGTCAGCGTGAGTGCCGGACGTACGGTGATGGTGATGTCAGATGTTGCAGTACAGCCGTTGGCGTCAGTGACAGTGACGGTGTAGGTAGTGGTCACGGCCGGTTTCGCCGTCGGCGTTTTGATATTGTTGTCGTCAAGGCCGGTGAGCGGAGTCCACTTGTAGGTGTAGTCTCCTTCGCCGCCGGTGACGGTTGCATCAAGGTGTGATACGGATGTCTCACAGGTACCGATGAAGAGGTCATCAGCAGATGCCGTGACGGCAAGCTCAGGCGCCACATTGACCGTGATGGTAGCCTGGTCAGTACACCCATTGGCATCGGTGACTGTGACTGTATAGACGGTTGTTGATGCAGGCTTGGCTGTCGGGTTAGCGACATCCACAGCACTGAGCCCGGTGGCAGGCGACCAGAGATATGCGTAGCCTCCCTCGCCGCCGGTAGCGGTTGCCGTGAGATGAGCCACCGAACCGTCACAGGTACCGATAAGGTCGTCATCCACGGCGGCGGTCACGTCAAGTGGCGGAGCCACGTTGACGGTGACGCTGGCCGTAGCCGTGCAGCCATTGGCGTCAGTGACAGTGACAGTGTATGTAGTATTGGCTGCCGGCGAGGCCATCGGCTCCCGTACAGCCGGGTCACTCAGGTCTGTAACAGGCAGCCAGCTGAAGCTGTAGGGAGCCTCGCCGCCGTTGACGGTAACATGAAGCTGAGTCTCTGATCCCGGACAATCACCGATGAGGTTGTCATCAGCAAAGGCCACTGCCGTAAGTACCGGGGCAACATTTACAGTTACCGAAGCGGTCTTGATACAACCGTGGTCGTCAGTGACAGTAACGGTGTAGGTGGTTGTCGATGCCGGTGATGCAACAGGATTGGCAATTGTTGTTGATGTCAGGCCTGCTGCGGGCGACCAGCTGTAGAGATAGCCGCCGGCAGGCTCAACACCGCCGGTAACGGTTGCATTGAGCTGTGCCGATGAGCAGGTTCCGATAAGATCGTCATCTGTCGTGGCGGTAACAGAAAGCGCTTCCGGCTGGGTAAGGGTCCATGACCTTAGCAGCTGGCATCCATTGGCGTCAGTGACGGTGACCTCGTAGGTCCCTGCCGTCAGCGCACCCTGGTTCGGGGCGCCGGCAACGATGCCGCTGCCTCCGGCGGAGACAGTCCATGCATATATATAAGGTGCAGTGCCTCCGGTAACAGATGTGATGATGGTTCCGTTGTTGCCACCGAAGCAGCTGATGTTTGTGGTTGTGGCTGTCAGGTTCAGGGCCGGCGGCTCGGTAACGATTATCGTAGCCTCGGCGGTACAGCCATGCGCATCAATGACCTGAACGGTGATGGTTCCGCCACCGGCATCAGTAACGGCTACCGAGGTCGCTGAAGGCGTCAGCGTGGCCCCTGCCGTGTTCACCAGCGTGTTGAACGTATATGGAGCAGTTCCTCCGGCGGCAGTGAAGCTGCCGGCTCCGGTGGGATCACCGTTGCAGAGAAGAACCATATTTCCTGTTGAAGAGAGCGTCAGCACATCAGGCTGATAGACCGTGGCCTGCCCGCTGGCAACACAACCGTCACTGCTGGTGACTATCACATTGTAGAGACCAGCTTTTATACCGGTGATGTCCTCGGTACCTGCGGTGAATCCGTCAGGACCAAGCCATGAGAAGCTGTTCGTGGCAGAGCCTGTCACTGTAAGATCAATGGCTCCGCTGTTGTCACCGTTGCACTGGAGGTCGGTGACGGCAAACGCCAGCACGGGCTGTGCGTGAATGGTTACCGTGGCACTGCCTGAAAGGGTGCCTTCACAACCGTGGTTGTCCTCCATCGAGACCAGCGTGTAGGTTACCGCTGCCGAAGGAGTGACAGTGAAGGTATAGGTGTTGGTCGGGTGACCGGTTACTGTAACAGGTGTTGTGCCATCAGTATAGACAAAGGTATAGGGTGCTGCTCCTGTAAGAGAGATGGTCAGTGTAGCACTCTGTCCGGCACAGACGGCAGTTGTTCCGCTCAGTGTTGCGGAAGGCACGGGCCAGTATGATACCGTTGCATTGCCGACACCCGTGTTGGTACAGTCATTGTTGTCAGTGACACTGGTAATGGTATAGTTACCTGCAGCCGCAGCATGCAATGTATACGGGCTGGCAGTTATGCCGCTGATCTCGGGCTGGTCAACACCATTGATGGCATAGACCACTCTCCACGGTGCTGCGCCTGTCAGCGCGATGTTCACAGGATGGGTATCCTCAACACACACGGTGCCGCTGTTGCTGATGATCGCCGTAGGCAGAGCCCTGACAGTCACTGCAAGAGGATTATGATTGGTGACACACCCTGCCGCATTTACCTCTCGTACGGAGATATTTCCGCTGACGGTGCCAAAGGTTACAGTGATTGATGCAGCAGAGGGATCGCCTATCAGGGCTGCTCCCGCCGGGAGTGACCAGGTGTAGACCGATCCGGGATGATCAGGGACCGAATAGACAACGGTCTCCAGGGCACATACTATATCAGATCCTATAATATCCGACTGCGGCGAGGGAGCCATCACATCCACATCGAACGACCCGGCAGGACCCGCACAGCCAAAGCTGTTGGTCTCGATGACGGTGATGGTACCGCTTCCCGCCGTAGCGGCTGCAGTGATGATGATAGCCGAGTTGGCGTCTATCACTATATTTCCCACTGAAGCCGGAACAGTCCATGCGTAAGAAGAGCCGGCTGTCGCGGGAACGCTATAGATTACACTTGTCTGGTTCGTGCAGAGTATAGTATCACCCGTTATCACCGGTGCTACAGGTTCCGGATTGATGGTTATTACCACATCAACAGGCGTACCGGCGCATCCGAATGAGCTGTACGGGGTGACGGTATAGGTTGCAGTAATGGGATCAGTACCGTAATTCTCAAATGTATCTGTTATATGCGGTGTGCCTGCCGGGTCAGCAGCAACATTGGTGCCTGCCGTACCCTGTGTGGTCCCGTCAGACATAACGGGAAGAGGCCAGCTGAAGGTGCTTCCTGCAGGCGTGTTTGCCGGCAGAAGCCTTATCTCAAGTGAAGATGCCACATTGGAGCAAACCGTCTGACGCTGGTTGGGGACTATCACCGGCTGTGGCCTGATGGTGACAACAACATCAACCCAGTCGCCGATACAGGTAGCTCCGAACACCGGCCTTACACGATAGATGACAGTCCTGTTCTGACCGGTCTCATTGGTGAAGCGGTCATTGGCCAGGTAATTGACATCTGCGATGCTGTCTGCAGCAATGGCATTGCCGGCATCTGCCACCAGACCCGCCTGGGCAGTGATGGAGGCAATGTCATATGAGTCTGCAGGTGATGATGTGGACGCAACTGCAAGCACCAGCTCCGTGGGAACAGCGCTGCAGGCGAACTTGTCAAGATCGGCAAGCACAGGCTGAGACCCTACGGTCACAACAATTGTTTTAGCCACCCCCGTGCAACCCTGATATACCGGAGTAACCGTATATGTGGCCGTTTCAGCCAGTCCGGAGGTATTGACAAAGTTATCAGTCATATTAGCCGATGATGGGCTCGTTCTGGCCGTACCTCCTGTGAGGCCGCCCGAGAGAATCGGAGCAGGCCATGTAAATGTTACGTTATCACCAGGATTAGTGAAGTTATCAAGAAGTATGTGATGGTTGAGTGACTCGCCCGAGCAGACGCCGGCCGACTGATCCGAGATCACCGGCTCAGGCTTGATATTGACCACAACGTCCTGAGCGTTACTGCAGCCATTGGCAGTGAGTGTATACCGGTAGGTGACCTGGATGATTGCAGAGGTGAGGTTGCGAAGAACCTGGCTTATACCGTCTGTCCCGGTTGTTGGCGCGGTGGTGGTAATACCGGGTGCATCCTGCCTCTCCCAGCTAAAGGTAGTACCTGCCGTCAGAGAGGTCGGCGTATAGGTAAATGCAATATTGCTGCACACATCTGATGGTGTGAGCGTGCTACTCAGCACCGGGGTGGGGTTGACGGTAACCGTAACCGTAAAGGTCTGACCCGTACAGGTACCTGACTGTGGCGTTACTGTATAAGTAGCCGTGGCAAAAGCGCTTGTAGTGTTGGTCAGTGTCTGACTGATGCTCGTCTGACCGGTCGACTGTGCGCTGCCTCCAGTAATCGAGCCTGCAGGTGATATTGCCGGTGTACTCCAGGTATAGGTAGTACCGGAAGGAACTATTTCTGAGCCTCCATTTGCAGGGGTGACTGTAAAGGTGCCTCCGCTGCAGATTGAAGCCGTCTTATTGGATATCGAAGGAACAGGATTTACTGTAACCGTAACAGTAAAGGTCGGACCAGTACAGGTGCCTGACTGTGGCGTCACTGTATAAGTAGCTGTAGCAGAAGCATTCGTGGTATTGATCAGTGCCTGACTGATGCTCGTCTGACCGGTCGACTGTGCGCTGCCTCCAGTGATCGAGCCTGCAGGTGATATTGCCGGTGTACCCCAGGTATAGGTAGTGCCCGAAGGAACTATTTCTGAGCCTCCATTTGCAGGGGTGACCGTAAAAGTACTGCCACTGCAGATTGTTGCACTCATACCAGATATCGAAGGAACAGGATTTACTGTAACCGTAACAGTAAAGGTCGGACCAGTACAGCTACCTGACTGTGGCGTTACTGTATAAGTAGCCGTGGCAGAAGCATTCGTGGTATTGGTCAGTGCCTGACTGATGCTCGTCTGACCGGTCGACTGTGCGCTGCCTCCAGTGATCGAGCCTGCAGGTGATATTGCCGGTGTACTCCAGGTATAGGTAGTACCGGAAGGAACTATTTCTGAGCCTCCATTTGCAGGGGTGACCGTAAAGGTGCCTCCGCTGCAAATTGAAGCCGTCTTATCAGATATCCTGGCAACCGGGTTGACAATGACCTGCCTTGTGACTGGCGGTCCGACACAATAAGTTGGTGCCGGCCCTTTGGGAGTAATAGTGTATGTTACAGTTATTGGTAAATAACTTTCGTGTTCAAGATTTTGTTCGATAACGGTCCCCATTCCGCCAGTCCCTCCTGCAGGAGCCTTGCCGGTCGTCCATGTTGTTGCAGGAGCAGATGACACCGTCCACTCATAAGTAGAATTCGCTACTGTAGACCTGAGAGCAATATCGGTAGTTCCGTTGCTGCATATCTCCGGAGCATCGTTCGTTGTACCGCTCGCACTGGGGATCTCGTTGATGCTGAATGAATATGCCGGTGGCAGTCCGCCTGCCGGAACAGGATTACCGCATGCATCAATAACAGAAGTAAGATTATAAGTATAAGTCCCCACAGGAAGCTGTCCAAGGTCAATGCTGCCACCAGAAGTAAGGTCGGGGTAGGTTACACCATTAATTACAATATCATAAGGAGACACTCCATCAGTCACGGTGACTGTGAGTGAACTTGTTGATCCGACACATGCATCACCTGATCCGGTAAGAGTTGCTGAGACCGGTGTGGAACCTACTGTAATCGTGATCGGATTTCCCAGGCTTGCCGGCACACAAAGGTTGTTATCCGTGACTGAAGTCAGTGTGATGGTTGTGCTGCCTGCCGGGTACGGACCTACAGTAATGCTGGTTCCGCTTACATAATTATTAATAGTGTGATCAGAACCGTCATTCCATACAATAGTATACGGACTTGTTCCGCCCGTCAGAGCAACCGAAATGGTGGTTGTCGCTCCGGCACAGATGTTATGGGTTTCTATTAGTTGTGCAAGGGTAAACTCCGGGTTTACATTGATTGTATAGGATCCGAAGATGATATCGCATCCGGTGCCATCCTTTATTGCATGAATCTGGAATGTGGTTGCTGCTGTCAGGTTTGGAGTGGTGAGAGTAATTGTGCCTCCGTTCCCCTGAACAAATGAGCCGTCTGTCTCTCCGGTTCTGAGATAATACTTTACATCTGCCTCGGTTCCGGTAATCCGTAACTGACCAGGCGTATTGTAGCAGACCGGATTCTTTAATATTGTCACATTGCCAGTCAGGTCGATGGGATTCCGGTTGCGGGTTATAGTTACGGTGCTGCTGCTGTTTGAGCATATTCCGAGAGCACTGGATATAGTCCACCTGAAGGTATTGACTCCGTAGCCCAGGCCCGTGACGGCAGATGTGGGATTATTGGGTTCTGCCACGGTACCTGATCCGCTTATGAGCATCCAGGTCCCTGTGCCTCCATTTGTGGCTGCATTAGCGGCCATCACGGTACTGCTGGTTTCGCAGAATGTTTGCGGCAGTCCGGCATTTGCTGCTGCCGGGGAAACATCTCTCCTTATAGTATATACTGCAGATGCGGAATCGCAACCTCCATGAGTTGAAAAGACAGACCATCTGAATTGATTGTCACCCTGCCACAGCCCTGACACGGTTGATGTCGGACTGGTAATGGTTGTGATTGTCGGTTCGGTCTGTGCCGTGACCTGTCTTACAACAATATCATCAAAAAAATAATATTCATTTGGATTATCATTTCTGCATCTGATAATTATCCTGAGATTGTTACCAGAGAGATTGGTTACAGAAGCAGTCAAATTTCCAAAATCATCATTGAGATTGCCATTGGTTGTAAAGAAGGTTTCTGGTCCGCCGTCGATACTGTAGTATACTCTTATATAGTCATCGTTTTCCAAGGTGCCTGTCTCCTGGAGATTGACACTTACCTTCACAGGAGATACAGAGGCAATAGGTATGGAACTTGACCGCCATACTGCTTCGGCATCAAGATCCCTTCCCACCATTCTGTTGTTTTCAACCCGGAAATAGGTATCAGCGTCGGGAGTGATACCTGAAGTTGACCATTGTACTCCTGAAGTGGCATACTGCGGACTCTCAGAAAAAGTCTCCTGCCATACCAGGTTATTTATGAATGTCCATTCGCCAAAGGTACCTGAAGCAGGTGAGTTACCAGCAAGGCTGGCGCTGGTATTATTGCATATCTCCTGAATGGGACCCACGGTGGCAACGGGCATACGGTCAATCCACAGGGTTTTTGTGTCTGTAACAGTCGCGCAGGGTGAATTACCCTCTGCCCTCAGAGTGAGGGTAACCGTAGCATTAGCCTCACCAGGACCAGGTGTATAGGTCGGTGTGAGTGTCCCCTGGCCTGCAGTAATCGCACCTGTGCCATTCTCTGTCCAGGTCAGAGTAGCATAATTTGATGCTGTCGCATCATTTACGGTATAAGCAGTACCCTGACATATTGCAGCATCGGCTCCTGCGTAAACCTGTGGAGCCCTGACGATTGTCAGAACCAGTTCATCAGAGACTGCCGGACATGGTCCGGTTGGATTATTGGTTGTCAATGTGAGAGTTACACTCCCTGATGAAATATCAGCAGCACTTGGAGTATATGTTGTAGACAGTCCGGTTGCATTTCCAAAGCTGCCTGTACCTGAGGTGGTCCAGGTGGCAGAAGAGGCAGAACCGCCTATGGTTCCGGCCAATGAAGCCGGTGTATTGGAGCATATATTCTGATCCGGACCTGCATTCACTGTAGCGGGCTGGCCGATGGTGACACTTATTGGATCTGACAGAGGCCCCGGGCAATAAGTCGGAGCAACACCAAAAGCCCGAACTGTATACGTTCCTGAATGTGCTATTTGTGACAGGACTAAAGTACTCGACGTTGCCCCCGAAATAGCAGTTCCATTCCTGTACCACTGATATGAAGAGACTACAGGGGGCGAATTTGGATCCGCCGTGAGGGTTACTGACTGAATGCCGTCATAACAAAAATCGGAACCGGTTCGGGTCACTGTTGGGGTGTTTGGTATGGGGTTGATTGTCAGAACCACCTCTTCTGCCGGACCCGGGCAATTGCCTGTGTTGCCTGATATCTCCCTCACATAATAAGTATATGTATTTACAGCTGAAACGGAAGGAGTATAAGTGTTGCCTGTAGCTACCTCATGAGTCAATGCAGCATCATCATACCAATGAAGCACTCCCGGATTTGGAGCGCCATTCCGGACTGCAGTGAGTGTGGTCGACCCGCCGAAGCATATAAACACATCCGGAGCTGTAGGTAATGGAGGCGATTCAATGAGGCGGAGCCTCGAAAATTCAGTAACAGCATCAAGATGAGTGAAGGGATTACCCCCGTCCCACGGATTGCAGGGTCCCCAGTTGCGAAGAGTGACATCAAAAACGTCATTGGCCTTATCATTCACAAAATCTCCCGTGTGATAAATAGGGTAAGTTTGCGCCATCGGGGTGATCAGTAGCCTTGTAAAGAAATCCCACTCATATTGGATTACAGGACCTTCAAAAAAACCTGAAGGCGTTGTATAACCGCCGGGATTAGGTGTCCCGTCGGGGTTCACATACCAGGTACCAGTTATCGCTACACCATCATTATCAGTTACCTGAACCATGGTTCCGTTTACATCAATAAAGACATTCGGAATCCCGGCGGTGGTATGAGTACCATAGACCCACTGAACATGACGGTCATAAATGTTCGGAAGGTCCGGTTCTACAGGGAGCTGACAATCAAAAACCGTTGCATCCTCAAAAATAAATGCAGTAATATCATCTCCTACACAGAACAGTGTTCTTGGGTCATCTACCGGAGGGTCAATGCCAAGATTTCCGGTTCCCTGAGGTGGGGTTCCGTTATCCCTTTTATAGTTTGGCAGCTGTATAACGACCTGATTGACTGTTACATACAGATTGGGTTGAAGTGTGCCGGTATTATACAGATAAGGATAAATCCCGACATCCCAGGTACAGTTGCTGGTATTGTCAGGATATCCGGCATATGCTTCAACCGACCTGAAAATTCCTGATCCGGTTCCCCCAACCTCGGTATAGAAGGCGAGGGTACGGGGAAATGCATTCGGATATTCCCAGAGTATCCATATTTTGGGCAGGGCATAATGTATACTATTGCGATAACGCCTGCTCATTATAATATTTGACTCAACCTGCACATCAAGAACAGGTGAACAAATGTCACTTGGCGGAAGCTCTCCGTAGAGGCCGTTTGTAAAATCAGCAGCTATTGCTATGTAATTGTTTACTGCCTGGACATTTGTGAAATTTGGTTCCACCCCACCTGTTAGAGACATACTGCCAACAGCAGGATTATAGGATACAAGAACACTGTTCCTGTTTGCATAGGTTATGGATGAAGGAAGTGAAATCCTCAGAAAATTACCTGAAGGAACCGGATTGCCAACCATTACAACATTTGCACCCCCGACAGTAATTGTCCAGCCTGCAGAAGTTCCGGCAGCAGTTACCGCCCGGTCAAACTCAATAATGAGGGTTTGCTGCATCTCATCTGTAAATGTGATCGGATATTTGTTGCCAGCAGCATTGACCGGAATCAGGTATGACTGACCTGTCACTACATTCAGGGAAAGTAGACCGAGAATAAAAATTAACAGAATTCGAGTACTGAACTTTCCAAATGATTTCTTATTTGCTTGATAACCTTCTATTTCCATGGTGGAGCTCTTTTCTTAACAATGCAGGTTCAAATATTCTTTCTTCAAGACATTAAAAACATACAAAAGGGTTGCATCATCTGCTGATGTAACCCAATAATTCAACAAGTAGCTATTTAGAAACGAAATAATCCCCGGAAATAATATATCAGCGATGATATATTTTATCAAAAATCAATGAATTGAGGAAATAATCATTCGAAATATTTAGTGTTTCGAAAAAAAGCCTTGACCGGGTTTTTTAAATTCTGCAATATCAGCTCAGAAAACCACTCCAAAATGTCATCACTCCATCTTTGCGGATGGGTGTTTATAATCACTCCTGACGGGAGAACACGGGAGAGTGCCATTTCAATTATCTCATCTGTTTTCCTTATTCTGAACTTTCCCCTGAGCTGAAGGCCTTTTGCAGTCATGTCCATAAGACTTCCCCTGACCGGCCTGACCTTCCAGTCATCATAACTGCCGATGGCCATTCTTTCACCCGCCGTGAGTCCCCTGTCACGCATGACTGACCTGTCACTATTCCAACTTCTTCCGGTATCAGTCAGATAGAGAACCGCTGACACATCCACATCAAAATAAGGTTCGCAAACAATTCCTTCAGAGCGGTAATCATAGTACTTCCACAACAACCTGTTGTCAACGGCAGATAGCGGACTGCCATGCATTGAAATCACCCTGATCGGCGCAATTCCTCTTAAATCCGCTAGATTGATCCGAAACCTGCTGAAAGCAGCTTCAACCAATGACAGATCAACAAATCCTCTTACGGCAGCTCTCCGCCCCGCAACAACCGAAAGATCTTCATAATGATAAGCAATTTCGTGACCTAAAGCTGCAATCGCCGATATTGTCTGATAAGGCAGAGGACCTCCGGGTGCCCTGAAATGATAACTTGCCCTTATCCCCTCATCAGCCTCTGCCCTGGCCATATCAAGGGCATTCTCCGGCCTTTTGTCAACATCATGTCTTAAAACAACGAAACTTTTGTAACCATCTTCCGGGAGATCACTGAAGCCAGTGAACGGAATGCTGCATCCTTTCAGCGCTGTAAGAAGTTTCCGATATTTCCTTAGCGTAAAGTCCATCTGTTGCAACAGCTAAACCAGATTCTCTTTCCTGTGATGATTATGCCCGCAAGACGGGTAATTCTCAATGAAACTGACGAGAAAAGCAGTAGGATCAATCATGTCGGAAAGGAACCGCTCCCTCTTCTTAATCCAACGTTGCTTCAGGTCAGCCATCCCAAGAAGTTCCTCTGCCTTTTTCAGCATCAGAATAAACTCCTCGGGCTGAAAGGCATAACAAAGATCATATTTGTCTTCCAGCATATTTGGAACTGAAAGCTTATGTGCGAATGAATTGCATTTCAAAGCCGGGGTCCCCAGTATAGCTGCTTCAGATGTCATTGTCTGGCTGTCACCAACAAACATTGTCGCGAAACTTAAAAGGTGATGTATTAGTTCCGGAGCTATGCGCAACTGCCATTTTTCCAGCTCAGGCTCGATGGTGCGTTCCGTGGTGATATAAACATTTCCGTAATGCTCGAGCATCCTGACAAACCGGAGTTTCTGTTCCAGGGTGATCCATCTTTCTCCTTTGTCATGATAGGCTTTCCCTGAAACGAACCTCGCAATGAAATAAGGTTTTGATAAATCAATTCCTGCCTTTTCAGCTACTGACGGATCAGGGGTGAATCGTGAAGGATGGAGATAAAAGAGCTCGTGAGTACCTGCGTAAACAACATCACGGCGGTGTTTCCTCTGGTGAGCCAGTGCGGAGGGCGAAAGTACTGTGTCAGCAAAAGGATGGGCAAAAAGGGAAAAAAGCCTGACAGCAGCTGCATCATCATCGTCAAGCAAAATCGATTTCATCCTGTGAAAGAGCGATGCGTGAGCAATCGTGATCGAAGATCCGACAGCAATGTCAATTTTCCTGTCCTGCGCTATCTTCCATAACCTGTAGTTGTACCTTGCCTGCGAAAAGCCCTTGAGGAGAAGGGAATCATACTTGCGCCCCAGGGGTAGCCATGATATACCATAGGCATCCAGAAGCTTTTGAGCATTGGGAATCTCCTTTACTGTGACAGTCACTTCATGCCCCCTGGATTTAAGGATCGAGATTGCATTTCTCAGCAGATGAACCTGCCCGGGATGCCCTATATCAAAAAGCAGATTCATTTCCTGCCACTATTGTCATGATTTCCTGAAAGCTTTGCTATCACTGTTCTCCCGGCATACACCTGCTCGCCTTCCCTGACCAGTATCTCACTGTTGCGCGGAAGTATCATATCGAGCTGTGAACCCCACCTGATCTTGCCTATTATTTCTCCCCTCTTCACCGGATCACCGACATTTGCAGTCACAATACATCTCCTCACACCCCTGGCAGCAATTTGCACTATCCCGGTCTTTATTCCATCAGCCCTTTCAATAATTACCGTATTGCGCTCATTCGTTACCGTAGAAGAGGGAGTGTTAAGCCCTATGGCCGTACCCGGCGTATGCTTAATGAATGTAATCTTCCCATCAAGGGGTGAGCGGTTCATGTGCACATCAAAAAGTGTCATTGCAATCCCGATAAGATAACATGGCCTTTCCAGGAGATCTGTTTTGGTAATCTCACTCAGTTCAGCAATCCGCATCTTCTTAACGGTCACAGGCATCTGATTGACCTCCAGCTCTTTGATATATATCACCCTACCGTCGGCAGCTGATACCAGATCATCCGGCCCACCAGGAATAATCCTCGACGGATTTCTGAAAAACCGGTAGAAAAAGAGTAACACAAAAAGGATAAGTATTATGAACCCACTGACAAATGGAACCACCACCCAAAATGGAATGGGTAGAATCCGGTGAACCAGGATGGTGAGAATGGATCCGGCCGATCCCAGTAAAAGGTTGTCAGTATAAAGGTACTTCTTGTTGAAGCCCCCCTTTGCCACCCAGAAAACAAAGATAGCGGATGACAACAGGAAGCATGCGAGAATTATTATTATCTGTTCCATTATAAGTAAAGTAATTTACCTTCTTTTACGTGCAATATAAAACGAAAGCAACACTAAGGCAAAGGAAGGGATAATATCACGCCAGGAAAAAACCGCTGGTATACGCTTTCCTTTAAAGGATGTAAAATACTCTCCGGGCTTCATCCTGCCTGAGAACATTGCCCCAAGGCTGAACCAAGTATCAGTCAGGTAGTTAATCCATTTTACACCTTTTACATAATCATCCGGAAAAGTGTTCTCCAATCCATTGACGTACCTGTAAGCCATGAGGGCATAATCCACTCCGCATGCCTTTGCAAGTCCAACCCACAGCCAGGTGCGGGCATTAATCTCAATCAGCTTATAATTATTGTCTGTAGGATCCCTGATATATTCAACCTCACATATTCCGCAGTAATTGAGCTTTCTGATAAGCCTGGTTGTTGATTCAAGACACTCCTCGCACTCAATGCTCTCCGCATATGTGGCTGTACCAAATCGCCATGGATGTTCCCTCAGCTTCCTCCCGGCCCACCAGCAACGAATCTCGCCATCGGTACAGAAAGCCGTGAATGAGACAGTCCGGTTTGTGCCATCAAATGAGATCACCGTCTGAGTCAAGGTTTTATCCGGTCCAATTACCCTGTCAATATGGCTCAATTGTTCCCGTAGTTCTTCTGTCGTCTCTGCCATCAGGGCCTTTGCCTTCATGGCCTTGAAGAATGACAGCCCGAACCGGCCCCTGGTTATCACCGGGAACTTGAGATCAGCAGGGATTTTCTCATCTGTACGGTTAAAATAAAACGTGGTTGGTATTGCAACACCCAATTCAGTGGCCATATCAAGTAGATTCTTCTTATTGTAAATCAGGTCAATGACATCCGTTCCTGGTGTTATCAACTTGAATACTGAACCCAACGCATCCCTGTTCCTTGCAATCGTATAGACTGCATGATCATTCGAAGGGAGCAGCAACCATCCTTCCAACCCCTCCCTGCGGGCAAGGTCAAGAAGAAAAAGTGCCAGATCATCTGAGTCAAACGGGGGTGAATAAAAAAACCCGGTGCAATACCGGGAGTACCTTGCCAGGCAGTTGGTCATGTCAACCACAACTACCGGGATACCTGCCTCACCGAGAGCCCGGGTGTTTGATAAACCCTGTACATGACCCTCAATAATGACAGCGCCATATGTCATCTCTTTCAACTCTGATTTTTTACCCGTCATCATATTTGCTGAATCTCGTCCCGTTTTTTGCCATTCTTTCAGGTTGTGAAATTACAGAATTATACATTTCAATCAGCCTCCTGGCGACGGAAGGTGAATCAAGCTGTAGTTCGAACAAACGTTCTCTCGCACGGATCTCGCACTTACAGTCAAGAGCCATTGCCACCATATCAGCAATTTCAGCCGTATCAAAAGAGGTTATATAATACCCCTCCAGGCCTTGTGTGTTTTCGCGGACATCTCCAACATCAGTGCTTACAACAGGCAGATTACAGGCCATGGCCTCCTTGACTGAGTTTACCGACCCTTCCCACAGTGATGTGAGCAAAAGAAGATCAGCCGCATTGTAATAAAGGGCCATTGCTTCATGAGGTATCCCATGAACCGGCAATAAAACCGTATCATCGCGACCCAATCTGGAAACAGCCTCCCGGGCAAGCGAATAGTTCTTTTCCTCCCTGGCGGGATCTGCTACAAAGAGCACTATCCTTTTGCCGGCAAGCCCAAGCTGTTCCTTCGCCTTACTTTTGTCACCCGGAGCAAAAAGGCAGGTATCCACCCCGTTGGGGATGATTAGAATTTTACCTGCCCGCAGACGGGCTTTCATTTCTCTGGTCTTTACAATTACCATTGCCCAGCGGAAACGACTGAATAATCTGGTAAGATAAAGCAGCAGCGGCATACCCATTACATCGCTACCGGTGAGGGAAACCACCATCCTGTGCCTTCCAGCGAGAGAGACAGCAAAAGCCGTCAGGCTGTAATGGGCATGAATAACGTCATACCCTTCGTTTTTTATCTTCCTCCTGATCAGAGGAATTGACCTGAGATACCCTGATAATCCTCTGCCCTTTATGAAAAAGAAGTCCACCTCATGGCCAAGAGTCCTGAGAGTGTCTGCCTGGTGAACGGGATTCTTCACAGGCAGGACATCACTTCGGCCAGGTTTTACGGAATCGCGGCTATTGCCGCTAAGAACAAAGAGTATTTTCAAATGTCTCATTTTCATTGTCTGATAAGCCCAAGAGCATGTTCAAGCCTCAGGTCATAACAGGCATTGCTCGCAAAATCACCCGCTTCAAAGACCCACTTTTGACCCAGGAACCTGTAACGGCCAGCAACCGAGTCAACAAGCATCTGGTAAGGGTCAGACTGCCCGAAGAAGCATTGTATCTCGTTAACCAGGTATTGCCCGTCACGCTCGAACAGATCAATCGAAACCGAAGATAATCCTGTTCTCTCTGTTGTCTCCCTGATGAATTCCAGTAAGGAGACAGGAACAGGATCATAACCCTTCATGAGAGTACCGCTTGACTTGTTATTACGGGCTAATTTCTTGTGGGCAAAGTACGAATCTCCTATCCTGACACACCTCCATTCAAATTCATGTGGCACGAACTCCTGGAAAATTACAAACCCACGCTGCGGATTCAGGTAAGATGCTCTGTATTCTCCCATCCTCTTCTTCACAAATCCCCTTATGGTAAATGCCCTGATGAGCTTACCGGCAATTGAGCCTTTACGGAGCTTGGGGCCTGTCCTTACTCCGACTCCCTTGCCGAAGGCATTGTGGATGTAATCATACAACTCCTTTTTATCATGGATAAATCTTACCCCGTTTCCAGATGCGCCAATATTTGTCTTCGCAACAAGCGGGAGCCTGACCCCTGACCCGGCATACTCCATTGCCTCTTTCCTGTCAAAGAAAACACGTGTCTGAGGATAAGGTATATTATTGATGTTGAGCCAGTCACTCAGGAACCGCTTATTCTCGTAAATGAGCACTTCGTTCAGCGATGGGTAAACCGGTACTCCTGCATAGTTGTAAAGGATATGAGCCCTTTCATCATATAGCCGCTTGAATAACTCTGTACGGCCAGGAGGGCGAAGTAACACCAGGTCATAATTCTTCATGTGGAATCTCTCCAGCCAGTCAGAAGCAGTAATGTCAATAACCTCCGCCTCAACTTCACCCTGTCGCCTGTTGCAAGCCTCCACCCATGGCAGGTGATCATCGGCCGCCTCATTTCGGAATATTACAATCCTCTTTCTCATCCTTTATCCCTGTACATTATATGGAACGCTACAATGGCTGAATACTTATGCAAATCCTTCTCCTGGAGGGGAAATTCAAGTCCATCCAATCCCCGGACTGCCCTTTCAAGATCATAATAACGACCTGCCGGCGACCTGCCTGAACGTGCCTCTTCCAGTTCTCCGGCCAGAAAGTCTACATACTCCTTCCCGTAGGAAAAGGAGGGCGGATATTTAATACGGTCATTCAGATACCTGTATCCCTTGACCAGACTCCATGCCAGCGGTCCTCTGAGATATTCCCTGATGTTGTACGTTCCTCGCTTGCCGAAGGGTACAGTGTCAAGTTCCGGGCAGAGAATATGCTGAACGCCCATGTTGATTCTGAATAACGAATGCCTTCGGAAAGGATTCATTGTTGTGGCATCACGGAAAAGAAAACTGTCCCTGCTGCGAAAAAGAAGCTCAATGAAATCTGTATCCAGAAAAACAGGAGCCGGATAATTCCAAAATTCTGAAGCGAGTGTTATATCCTGGGAATGGTGTGGCACCCCTATCTCAAATAACCCATGGAATTCCCTCATTTCAGGTGAAAGACCCTTGTCAGTACAGGCAAGTTCCCTGACTCTCTCTCTGACCTCTGCCAAAAGTTCCTGAACCGGGGTGATGAAGTATTCCCTCAGTCTTTCTGCCATAAGCTCCTCCACCGTATACCCGTCCCACAGTTTCCGGAGAAAACCGGTAAAAATCAGGTCGTCATAATAGATCCCCATCAACAACTCACCACCCATGTAACCGGCGTAAAAGAGAGAGTCACTGCCTGACTGTTCCGCTGTTACGATGAATGCATGCCGCCTATGGCTACGGTGAATGCTGATCTCAGGATTACCTGCCCCGGTAATGTTGACTGCCTCATTTTTAAACCACTCCCTATCATCCGGCGGAGCCGTAATTGTATGTCTGATACCGGCGGCATGAGCAACAATAGAGGCATATACGGCATCCCGTGAAAGGCTGTTTCCATAGGTAATAGCATCAGGTTTAATACCTGCTCCAAGCAGCGCTGCAAGAATCGTCCTGCTGTCCTTTCCACCCGTCAGGGTGATCAATGTCGACTCCGGTTTTAGAAAATCATTGAGATTGACGACATTATTACGGAATGCTGCAGCAAACTCCTCCAGGGAAATATCATAGGCCGCCTGACTCAACCCCATCAGATATTCCGGTGAATAATAACGTGTATGTGTGATAGTACCACCTTCCAGCTTGAAGTAATCACCTCCGATAGTCTTGAAGATATCCTTGTAAACTGTGTACCGCCCCGGTACCCGGTGAAACAATGCCTGCATTGACAGGGAGGCTTTATCGGGTATCAGCTCAATCCCGGCCCAGGCCAGCAGACTGACAGTGTTTGAAACCATGAACTGCCCCCCCTGAGAGGAATAGAAAGACCTGAAAAGACCGAAGCGGTCAAAGTAAAGCTCAACGCATCCGGCTTTAAGGATAATTACGACGAATATTCCCTTGATATAACCAGTAAATGAACTTCCGTGATTGCTGTAAAGGTGCGAGACAAGTTCATGCTGACTCATGCCACAGTATTGTTTAAAAACATCATTACGTGGGATAATATAGCCACCGATGAAGATACCGGTATCACCTTCATGCCGGTATCCGTTCCCATAATAGGAGAGCACATATTCACCGCACCTGACGGTTTGGGTACTGGCTCCTCCGGGCTTCGCTAAAGCACCAGAACCAGCATTCCCTGTCATCCGGGAGGTATCATCCCCGAAATCACGATATAGAATAAACCTGTTCATAGGGTCATGGCTGTTGCCTTAACAACCGGCCAACTTTCCTGAAATTCCGAAACTGGAACAACCGGGCCAGCGGATTCATATAATATCCAAAAAAATACTCATATATCCTGCTGAGCACCTTCTCATGGAACCTTAGCATTGCAGAGAAATAATTGTTTTTCTCCCTGATGCGGTTCAGTCTCAGCAGACGATCATTTCGCTTCATGATATCCTTACTGCCAGCTACTATATAATTGCCTTTGAGTTCGTGAGTTGCAACAGCCTCCAGCAGTCTGCGGTTTGGGTCTGTAAAGAATAGCGCTGAATGCTTTGTCCTTCGGAAAAGTGCGTACATTTTTCCGTTTTTTTCAAAGTCTCCAAAAGCCAGACTACCCAAACCGTAGAAGACCTGCGTTGAACCAATAATTTCAAAAGCCTGTAGGGTATGGGAGTGATGGCCCATGATAATATCAGCACCCTCTTCTGCTATTTTTTCTGCCGTCTTCCTCTGCCATGGTTCATGGAAGAATGAGTAGTCAGTTCCCCAGTGTATACTGACAACGACAATCTCTGCCCTGGCCTTCAGATTTCTGACTTCTGCCATAGCATGAGCCAGGTCAAATGAGTTTAGGAAGAGGTCGGGATACGCTTCTCTGCCCGGGTTTGTGGAACTGTGATTATAGGATGCGAAAGCCACCCTTTTCCCTGCCACCGTGAATATAACCGGGGCAGCCTGCTCCTCAGTCAGCCCTGCGCCGGAATGGTAGATGCCAGCATCGTCAAGCAGCCTGATCGTATTGGCCAAACCTTCCCTGCCACAATCGAGGATATGATTGTTGGCCAGGGAGACACATATTACATTTAATCTCCTGAGCAGATCTGAAGTAACCTCATGATCAGCATACAGGAATGCTTTTTTTGAACTGTTTTTTTCGTCAGCTTTCACAGGCGCCTCAAGGTTTGCAATGAGTCCATCGCATCCGGAGAGTATATCCTCCAACCACCTGAATCTTTCACCATTGGCTTCACTACTGCTGCTTATCAGCCCGCTGAAAGCGATATCTCCTGCCAGCGCAAGTCTCATAATCAGCTTTTTCCGGTTAAGACGACTGATCGGCTCCAGTTTACTACGGGGCCTTTATCCTGCAGGTACCCCTTCATTGTACCAATAAATGCACCCCAGAAAAGGAAGATCAGGCTTCTCAGCTCAATGGCATAAACGGTTCCTGATACTGAAAGCACAAGCTGCACTACCAGCAAGACCCAGAATACCGCATTCATCTCCCGGAATAGGATATGGTTCCGAAGCAGCCTGTAATACTTGTTTTTTTCCTTAATAATCCTGTAGAAAAGATAGAACCACAAAAACAATCCTATAAGCCCTGAACCGTTAAGAATAATCATGTAATCAGTATGCAACATCCTTGAGGTATCGAAATAGAGCCTGTCATTGAAAACCTCTGAGCCAACCAGTTTATGTTTGAAAGACCCGGCTGACCAGGCACTGAAAACAGTCTCTGTCTCACTCAGACGACCCTCCGTCTCAATGGTCTCCTCTGTCAGTTCAACCCTCTCCTCCCTGGCTTCGAATCTTGACATAAAAAGGTCGGCAAATCCCTGGAACATAACCACGATTAATAAAAGTGAAACTGAGGTGATTACTGCTGTCCTCAGAAGCAAGCTGAACTTTTGTTTCACTGCGAGATATGTAACTACTCCGGCAGCTGCTGAGATAAGCACCGACCGTTTAATTCCAACAATGGCAATGAGAAAGGCCACGATGTACAGAATGAAAACAATCCGCCTGTATTTCCTAATGAAAAGCATGGTCACAGGAAGCATGAATACCAGGATAAGAATATTCTTGGTGATGTTGACCCTTCCAGCTCCGAAATAAAAGGTTTCATCCAGATAATCAGAAGTACCCAGTTGAAATATGTTGACGATGATAATATTGAGGATATGCAGTCCCAGGGTGAACAGAAGTACCTTCAGCAGTATCTCAAGCCGTGCAATGGACTTTATGTAATAGTACCCTATCGGCATCATAATGACTCCAAGGAGAAACTTCAGGTAGAGAGTTCCCGATGTAAACCTGTCAGTGGAGAAAAGGGCGAGAAGAAAATAATAGCCCAGGTAATAGAGCGTAAACCTTGATAAGCTATCGTTCGGATGCCGGGTAAACATGAACCATGCTGCAAAAAGGCCGATAATAAGCGCCCTGAGGTTGCCGATATTTAGTATATCCGAACTGAAATATTCAGTGGTGTTTGAGGCAATGGCATTAATTACGGGGATCGCCATTACAAAATAAAACTGCCATGTATAACGGATTCTTCTATTCACCTGCAAGGAATGAAATCAGTTTTTCGTACTCTGAAGCCCGGTTCTTCCACAAGAATCCGCTCACATGTTCCTTTGCCGGATAAACGGGATTCATTGTTATTAACTTTCCTATGGCATCGGTGATTGCCTCTGCCTTATTGATTGCGGTTATTATATGACTTAAACCATGCGCTTTCGTCAGACGTACTGCTTCGCGCTTCTGCCTAGTACCAGGTTTACCATGTATCAGCTCAAGTACATGAATGCTAAATACTCCAGCCAGGTAGTCTATGATTTCAAAAAAGTGTATTGGTTGTGCTCCTGTTCTTGAATATGATCTTATGACGAACAGTACGCTACTGGCAGTCGTTGGGTTACCTGACTTTTATAAATGATGCCATAAGTGGCTCACCCGCAATGATTATCACCATATAGTATGTACCTGCACCAAGTGATGAAATGTCAAGGTCGTCAGACTGACTACCCACAGGATACCTCCTGACAAGTGTGCCGTTATGGTCGTAAAGGCTGATATCACTGTAGGTGGAAACCCCTTCAGGCATTATCACTCTTATTGAATTCGAGGCGGGATTGGGGTAGAGCGTCAGGCCATTATTTCGCCTCTTACCATTACTCCTGACGTTATTCCCGTCATCCTGACCGTCAGTCAGGCATTCACATCTTCCCGGTACTGCACCTACATGGAACAGCCTGACAGCAACCCTGACAGGAACAATCATTGTACGGCCTCTGAAACATATTGGAATTTCCTTATCAAGAATAAAAGAGCGAAAATACCTGGTCTTACCTGCATGAACCCAGGATCCGTTGGTCCATGTATCTGTCAGATAAGACTCCAGGTTTCCGTATCTATTATATGAATATCTCCGCCTCTCAAGGTTGACCAAGTCATACGTCCGGATCTGCGGGTTATATTTCAATGTCTGCCTGACCCTGACGTCAACCATGTTAGCTTCGTTATATTCGAAAAGATCAGCCCAGAAAATAACTCCGTCAGCAATCCTCTGCTCATTGCGCTCAATAAGTCTTCCCTGGGTGTCATAAATATAGTTCTTATATGAAAAATCAGTCCAGATCCCTGGTGTATACATCATCTGTCTAAGGTATGTACGGATTACATTCTGATCATCATAATTGTAAATATGCTGCTGATAGGGAATCCAAAGACTGCCGTCGAAACGTGAAAACACCTCCCTTTCAAGCCGCCTGTCAGGCCTGTAATAATAATTTGTCCGTGACCGGTCATGGAATTCATTTCCATCCCATTCCTGTAAAACATATTTTACCTTGAAGGATGGCTCGTAGAAGAGGTAGTTCTGCCTGTTTACCGGTTCTCTTGATGGAAGGGCAAGCTTGTCAATGACCGGATATTCTGAAACGCCGTCAAAATGATATATAAAAACCTCCACTGGATCATACGTATCAGTCTGACCCACCCTGAGATAATTTATAACCGAATCAATCTTCTGAAGAACAACAGGCTCACAATCGACATCCACCTGTCCGATTGCCGGCAATGCCAGGATTAGCAAAAATAACATTATAATTTTATTCCTCATTTTCTGATCGTTGTGTTTATTATCTTAAACGAAGAAGCTTCGATTTTGTTCTTTTATGATTGGTTTAAAGATTATCAGTACTTCTTTTAGCTTCCTCAGATTTACTTTCTTACTGTAAAGTACAAATAACGGGTAACTCACCCTGGCAATCTTATAAATAATTCTATTACCTATCCTACAGATACCGGTCCAGCCAGGGTACCTTTTCTGTTATTATATTTCTAATTTCGATATAGCCCTCCAGTCTGAAAAAGCGGCCAAACACCACGGCCAGGATAAGCATCATCAAAACTTGCATCGAAAAAACTACATAAGGTGGAAGATCGGGAATAAACTTTAGTAAGAGCAGGCATAATGATGCAAGCAATGCTACCAGAAACGATGGCATGACATCACGAAGCTGATCTGCAGTCGGATAATAAATAAGCCTGCCAGAATAATAGCTATTCAGGAAAGATGAAACAAGTGAGTGCAGAACCATTCCAATGAGTAACGCCCTGATCCCCAGAAATATTCCAAGCATTATGACGGGTATTGCTAACAGTTTCTTTACTATCTCCAGTTTCAATAACAGGTCAGATCGGCCCTTTATGCTCAGGATATTCATGTTAAGGACTTGGAGGGGATATAATGCTGCCGCAAGGCACAGCAACTGGAGATACTCTACTGAAGGGAGCCACTTTTCCCCGATAAGTGTCAGTATCATTGGTCTCGCCATTGCTGTCATTCCCAACATCAGGAAAAAAGTGATATACATAGTGCCATTGAGAAGCTTCCTGTACCCCTCCCTGAGTCTTGTGTTTTCATCCTGCACAAGGCTCAGCACCGGGTAACTGACCCGCTGCACCGTATTTGTCAGGTTCCTCGATGCAAGCCGGCTGAACTGATCAGCCCTGGTGAAGAAACCAAGCTGGGAGGCAGAGTAGAATTTACCGATAATGAGCAGGAAAATATTATTGTATAACGTATCTATAAGATTCGAGATAAGCAGCTTTGAGCCAAAGGAGAAAAGCGAGCGAAACGACTCCCGACTGAATCTGACAAACGGAACCCAACGGTTGGTATACCAAAGCATAACGGCCCTGATCAGGCTCCTGATAATGCTTCTCCACACAAGACTCCATACACCAAAACCCGTCAGCGCCATTATGATGGCCGCCACTCCGGATACGACAGACGCAGTCAGGCTCACCTTCATATGCATCCTGAAGTTTATGTTTTTTGTCAGCTGTGTTCGCTGAACAATGCCGAATGCATTAATTAGGATAGTGATCGCTAGAACTCTCTCTATATCAACCAACTCGGGACGACCATAGAACCCGGCTACTGCAGGAGCGGTAAGCCATAATATAGCGAAGATGACAGCACTGGCAATGAGATTGAAGTAAAATGCCGTTGAGTAATCGGCTTCACTGGCATCCTTCTTGCGTATCAGCGCATCACCAAACCCGCCGTCAGAAATACTCTGGCTGATGGAGACGAATACCGTAATCATCCCTATCAGCCCGAACTCCTCAGGCGACAGTATCCTGGCCAGTATAATCCCTGCAATAAACTGCGACAGCTGCGTTGACATACTGTCGGAAAAACTCCAGAACATTCCGGAGACAGCCTTTTGCTTTAATCCTTTTGAGGCCAATTGATGCTGATTGTGGTATGACACTCCCTCTTGCGTGACATACTCTTCCTTGGAATTTTAGAATCCTCCGGTTCGTCAGTCACACAGTATCTGTGCCTAACGTACTGTATATGTGATTGGTAGGCCATGAGCGGCCTATGCGGTTGTGCCCGTCTGCACAAATATAAGAAAGAACATCCGTCGAGTCCTGTTAAGAAACTCAGAGGTTATCAACATACCACTCAACAGCCCGTTTCAATCCCTCACTGAAACGGACCATGGGCTTGTAACCAAGCAGCCTCACTGCCTTGCCAATGCTGGCCATGCTGTGGGGGATGTCACCAGCACGGTTTGGACCGTGCAGCGGATTCACATCTGCAATCTTCGGATCCTTCTCTGCAAGATAACCCCTGAGCATAGATGTCATCTCATTGAGATTCACCGAGTCGCCACAGGCAACATTATATGCCTGATTTATGGCGGCAGGATTCTCCGCGGTGGCTGCCAGGTTGTTGGCCAGCACCACATTGTCTATGTAAGTGAAGTCACGCGAGTTGCTGCCATCGCCATTGATGACCGGCGACTCATACTTCATGAAGGCCATGGTGAACTTCGGGATGACGGCTGCATAGGGACCGTTGGGGTCCTGCCTGCGGCCGAAGACATTGAAATAACGAAGTCCGATTGTCTCCATCCCGTAAAGGCTGCCAAACACACGCGCGTACTCTTCGTTTACCAGTTTGGTAATTGCATAGGGCGAAAGCACCTTCCCGGTACGTTCCTCTACCTTGGGAAGTTCGGGGGAGTCACCGTAAACCGATGAACTGGAAGCATATACGAAGCGCTGTATCCCCGCGTCGCGGGTGGCGATCAGCATGTTCAGGAAACCATTTATATTGACCGCGTTTGTTGTTGCCGGATCGGCAATGCTCCTGGGCACACTGCCGAGAGCTGCCTGATGCAGCACCACGTCAACACCCTTCACGGCCTTATGGCATGTATCAATATCACGGATATCACCTTCAATCAGTTTGAACTTCGGATTGCCCCTGAGGTCGCTGATGTTTTCCCTTTTCCCCGTGGCGAAATTGTCGAGACAGATTACCTCGTTGCCTCTCTCCAGAAGGTCATGGCAGATTGATGATCCGATAAATCCGGCCCCGCCGGTCACCAGCACGCGTTTTTCAGTAAGTAGGTTCATTTAACTAAGAATTTCGCAAGTTTATGAAAACAGCTCGCAGAGCTTACAGAATTGTAAACGCAATTTCCTGTAAAAAAATTGGCTGAATGCCTTTAAGCTTTATAAAATGATATATTTATTTAAACACAATCTTCAAAACTACCGGCTCCGGCATTCTCTTCCCTTCGCTTCTGGCCGGCACCCATTGCGGTCCGTCCAGCAGCAACCTGTAAACCTCATATGTGAATGCCTGACCGGGTGAACTTACGGCCTTCAGGTCGGTAATTGTGCTGTCTGCCTGAACCGTAAATGAAACCACAACCTCCTGCCGCACCACAGGTAAAACTCCTTCGGGATACTTCAGGTTCCGGGCAACCCACTCCCTGTATCTCTCCCAGCCACCCAGAGGAGAGGGTGCCAGGCTGATAATTGTATCCGCCCTGCCGGCTTCTGTCTTAGCCTTATCACTGGCTCCCGCAACCGTTCTTGTCTTCACGGCTTCTGCCCTGGCCTGATCACGGACTTCCGCAACCGCCCTTGTTTTCATGGCTTCTGCCCTGGCCTGCGGAATTTCTTCCTGCAGAGCCTCCACTACATTCTGGTACTCAGTAACCGGCAATACAACAACCTGTTCATCAGCCACTTCTAAATCCTCACTAACTTCCCCGGCTAAAATAAAAATTTCATCCGCCGCATCTGTCTCTATTTCGTGCTCAGCTATCTCTGCAATCGCAGGCCTGGCATGTGCATAACTCATATTCCCTGCAGGCATGGCAGATTCATATCCCCTTTTCTCTATCGGTTCGGCCATGGCAATCAGGGCTGTGTCGGTGATAACCTCCACGGCCGGCGCCGCATGTTCTTTGTCTGCAACAACAGCTTCTTTCTTTCCGGGTACTCTCTCTGCCAGCTGTGAGTCAGAGAGCGGTCGCTTTCTTAACAGGGTCACCAGCAGGGCTGAGCCGACAAGCAGGATGACCACTGCGGCTGCAGCCGATAGCCATATTGCACGCGGACGGGCAGTGCGCCGCCCCATCCGCGCCTTCAGCTCACGGAGATCAGCCTCGGCCTCCTCACGGCTGAGCTGCCCGAGGCCTTCCCCGGCCTCCTCCTCAAACTCATCGCGTGGAATCAGTATTCTTTTGTCCCTTTTCATCTCCTTCCTCATTGTCCTTCAAAACTCCAAACTTTAAAAACTTCATACCCACAAAATTCCATAGCTACAAACTTTCAAACCATCAGACCTGTTAATCCAGCAAACCTCCATGCCTATAAACCTCCAAACCTTCATACCCGCCAACCTCCAAACCTCCATACTTTCAGAGCTGTAAACCTTCAAATCTGCAAACCTCCAGACCTTCAGGCCTTCAGACTTTCCATACATATCTTCAGGTTTCTCTTCCCATTCTGTATATACGATTTAACTTTCATCTCATCAACACCCAGCCTGTCACTTATCTGCCGGTAACTGCACCCCTCGTAAAAAAAGAGTCTGATACAATTCCTCTGTTCTTCTCTTAGCCGTTCAATGCACTCCTCTAGTCTCTTTATGCCATCCTCCCCACCGGGATCGTCCTGATCACCCCCATCATCGTCTCCCATAGGATGCATCCCTGAAGAGTTTTCCATAAAAAAGAGCGGGTCATTCATCATTGCTTCGGCATGAGCCGCCTCGCTCTTCCGGCTCCTTAACAGCATCAGGCAGTGATTCTTCGTGACCACGTAAAGCCATATCCTGAAGTTGCTGATCTCCTGCTGCTGCGGCAACACCGTCACCAGCTTCTCAAAGATGTTCATCACCTCATCCTTTGCCCACTCTCTCTCCTCCAGGTATTTGAGGCATACGCCGAAGACCAGGTTCATGTATCGCTCATACAACTGCCCTGCCAGCCTGATGTCACCCTCATCGCGGTAACGCTTCAGGAGCTCCTCGTCACTCCCCGTCTCAATTTTTCTTCTCAGGAATACCGGCCGCATTCAAATCCGTTTTCGGCAGTTGTCAATCAGAGTATAAACTTACGAAAATCACCCGGTTTTTATCAGCCGGGATAGATCTGAGAGGTCAGTTTTAACCGGAGCGACCGGAGAAAGAATAAGGATAGCCCGAAGGGGCCGATGAAAAGTCTTTCAGGTCTCTATGGACTTTGTTCGTGCGGCCGGCAACATGGAACCAGCCCCACCCGACGAAAAAAGCGAAAAAATTTGCACAAACATCTGTGAGATCCACCCCGTGCGAACAGCAACATGTGACCAGCCACCGGCAGGAGCCAATGAAAAAGCTCTCTGACCTTTTATGGATTCTGTCCATGCGTGTAGCAACCGGGAATTACCCCCGTCGCCGGAGCCGCCAGAAAAATTTGCACAGACTTTTATGGAATCTTCCCGGCCGCTGCATCCTTACCACAGAATCACAAATCAAAGAACCATGAGAACAATCGCATCAGTAATCGCATTCCTGCTCTTAACTGCAGCAGGACCAACAACACAGATCCTCATTCAGGGCACAGTGACCGACAGCTCCGGCAACCCCCTCAGCGGGGTTTATGTTATGATAGAGGGAGCAAAAAACAGCGTCATAACCGGGGCCGACGGCTCATACTCCATCAACGTCGGCCTGGAGGCGAAAGTCCTTGTCTTCTGCCTCCGGGGGATGAAAGAGGTTAAGGAACCGATAATGGGACGAACCATTATTAATGTGGTACTCGAACCTGAGAACGCGGATATCACCGCCATGAACAGGAAAACCGGAAAGGAGAAAAAAACGGACCAGACCGGGGAAGAATATGTTGACATGGAGGCTGATGTATACGAATGCTTAATGGAAGTTGTTTATGACCAGGTTTATGCCGCCCCGGCAGGAAGAAACATGAAATCATCATACTACCATCTGCCCCCTGCTGAGCAGAACACCGAGTCATACGCCGGTATCAGCGAGAACGGTTACCGCGATCCGCTGCGCGAGCCTTACTCCACCTTCTCAATAGATGTCGACAACGCCTCTTATTCAAATGTGCGCCGTTTCATCAACCTCGGGCAGAAGGTACCCGCCGATGCCGTTCGTATCGAGGAGATGATCAACTACTTCCGCTATGACTACCCGAAGCCATCCGGCGAACACCCGTTCTCACTCTATACCGAGACAGGCATCTGCCCCTGGAACAGCAATCACTACCTTCTCCACGTGGGACTCAGGGGAAAGGATATCGACAAGAGCGAACTGCCGCCCTCGAATCTTGTGTGCCTTATAGATGTATCAGGATCGATGGATTACCCGAACAAGCTCCCCCTGCTGAAATCTGCTTTCGGACTCCTTGTCAATGAACTCAGGGAAGAGGATCGTGTGGCAATAGTCGTCTATGCCGGCGCTGCCGGAGTGGTGCTCGAGTCAACCCCTGGCAACAGGAAGGAGACCATCATGGAAGCCATTGACCGTCTGAATGCCGGTGGCTCTACCGCCGGCGGCGCAGGTCTCACGCTGGCCTATAAAATCGCTGAAAAGAATTTTATCAGTGGTGGCAACAACCGCATCATCCTGGCAACCGACGGCGACTTCAACGTCGGGGTTTCTGACAATAAGTCGATGCAACAGCTGGTGGAGGAGAAGCGCGGCCTCGGCATCTACATGACAGTCCTCGGATTCGGGATGGGAAACATCAAGGACGACAAGATGGAGATCATCGCCGATAAGGGCAACGGGAACTACGCCTATATAGACAATATTCAGGAGGCACGGCGTGTACTGGTGCAGGAGTTCGGAGGCACGCTCTTCACCATAGCTAAGGATGTAAAGTTCCAGATTGAGTTCAACCCGGAATATGTCAAGGCATACCGCCTCGTGGGGTACGAGAACAGGCTTCTGGCCGACCAGGATTTCAATGACGACACAAAGGATGCCGGCGAGATGGGAGCAGGGCACACCGTGACAGCCCTGTATGAGATCATCCCTGCGGGATCTGAAGAAACCGGCCTCCCCACAATTGACCCGCTGAGGTACCAGAGCAATGGCGGATCACGCCAGACCGGCGAAGCACACCAGGCTGACGGATCACGCCAGACCGGCGAAGCACGCAAGTCGCTCAGGAATACTCACCGCGAGCTCTGCAACATCAAGCTCCGTTACAAGGACCCTGATGCCCTGACCAGCAAGCTCTTCAGTAAAACGGTTGATACTGAAATAAAAAAGGCCGGTGAAACCACCGACCGGTTCAGGTTCTCAGCTGCCGTGGCAGAGTTCGGAATGATACTTCGTAACAGCAAGTATAAGGGAAACGCCACCACTGCTGATGTTATCTCACTGGCCACCGGCGCACGGGGTGCTGACCCCGACGGCTACCGGGCTGAGTTCATCCGCCTCGTCCGGTCAGCAAGATAAGCCGCATACTCTTCAAC
>ERZ1026792.258-NODE-258-length-49675-cov-3.642387_pt1 | contig 49675 bp, 39 predicted proteins | sample MGYA00520884_ERZ1026792 | MGnify/ENA primary metagenome ERZ1026792 (study PRJEB33270, sample SAMEA104284473) | anaerobic digester metagenome | biome: Anaerobic digester microbiome; feature: mesophilic sludge digester; material: Anaerobic digester biomass | place... | reverse complement strand
GATTTAATACTCCAACAGGATTACTCCCGTTTATAACAGCCAAGTAATACTGCACTTCCTGATTTATAGTCCCAACATCTATTTCAGCATCATACACTCCACCATCACATTGTACCATTACTACAATATCTAACATCTTCTGACTATCTTTTTCTTCTATGCGAAGTAGTTTCTCATTTCCATCTTTATGTGTCAGCCACATCTGACATGGATACTGTTTATCTTTCTCATAAGGGACTATCTCCAGCTTAGTTATTTCTACAATCTTCTCCCCTATAACCGTTAAATTATTACCCTTTTGAGAGATAACCTGAACAGTATATACTCCAGGATTCAGTCTGTTAGAGATGGAATTAAGGACATTAAAAGAAATAGAGCATACATTCTCACTACAGTACAAGAATTCTTCTTCATTCTCCACAGGCTGATTTTCCCAGTTTAGAATTCTTAATCCATATCTTTTACCTTTTGAGAGATTTTGTACATTTACGAAAAAACCATGTGCTGATTGAACAGATAGTATCTCTTGATCTCTCTTTTTTTCATCAAAAAATTTAATCTCAATACTCTCATCAATATTTCTACTAATTTCCTCCTTTGGAAAAGCAAAACTTAAAGGAAGATGTATAAAACAAAGATATGAAGATAAACAGACAAGAACTAGGGATATTAAAAAACATACTAAGCATTTACTCTTTTTCAAAAAGAGTTTAACAACAGATGAACAAAACATATATACAAAAGATAGTAGTGTCAAAAATGATACATACCATACTAATGCAGAAAGAAGTCTATCATATTTCATAGAGCCTATTATCACATTATCAAGCTTTGGATAGAAAAGCCATGTAAGATTGTAAAATTTCGAGGATATTGTATTAACAAGAAGTGCAATTATTGCAAGAAAGAAAGCAGAAACAAAATTATTTCTTTTAGGAAGAATTATAATGAGAATTTCAATTAAAGCAAAAACAAAAAAAGGTAGTAAATCAAGAGTAGTTTGATTAATAGGATATACAAATACAATGGCAAAGACAGCACCAAAAAGAACAAGCCATATTAAATTAAAAATCCTATTGTTTTCAGCTTTAACAGCAGACTTCAACTCTTTATCCACTACTTTAAGTATACCACTATTAAAAAGGAGAGAGCTAAGCCCTCTCCCTGTACAACTTACTCCTTTATCTCTACCTTCTTAGGCATATACTCTTTTGCCTTAGGAAGTTTAATAAGTAAAACACCATCCTTTACAGAAGCCTCTGCTTTATCAGCATCAATTACAGTTGGCAGATTAAATACCTGCTCAAACTGACTCTCAAGACTTCTAAAGTAATACTTTTTCTTCCCTTCTTCTTTTTCTTCTTCTTTCTTCTCTCCTCTAATTCTTACTGTATCTCCATCTAGCTCAATTGTAATATCCTTCTTAGATATACCAGGCATAGCCATTTTTACAAAGTAATTATCTCCTTCCTCCCATACATCTGCCATTAATGTATTGTAGCTTGGCATAATTGATCTATTTACTAATGAATCAAATACAGAAGGAAGTGTAAAGAAATCATCAATTATATTCCTTACAGGAGAGTAAGATGTTGTAGCTAATTCTTTGTTTGTATTTTTTCTTCTTTTAGTTTCCATAGGCATACTAAATAACAATTTAAATACAAACTCTCCTCTATCTTTTAAAAGCCGAGGAGACATGGCTTTCTTAGTGACTTACAACCACAATACTGAATTGATATTCAGTATTACCTGACCTGCATCAGGTAAACGCAATTTTTAAATTGTTAAAATTGCTTGTGGCATTAGATGAAGCCACTAAAAGAAGATTGTCCTCTTCATATACTACCAACTTTTACAAGTTAAATAGTATATAAAGGTGAACAAGACAAAGGAAAATCTGTAGAAATTACTTGGAAATAACCAAGAAATCTCAAACAGACTCCTTAGTCATTGTCCTATTAGCAATGTAGCATATTGAGTGCTAATTGTCAAGAGGTATATAACTTATTTTTTCTCAAAAACTATCTTACCGTCCTTTACTGTTGCAAAAATAGTATCTCCTTTATTAAATTTCCCTTCTAGCAATGCATCTGCTAAAGGATTCTCTACTACATTCTGAATTACTCTTTCCATAGGTCTTGCACCAAATTCAGGATCATAACCAATACTAGCAACAAGCTCAATTACACTATCATCAAATTCAATCTCCATACCTTGAGCTTTTACTAAACCTTTAACATCTTCTAAAAGTATTCTTGCAATTTCTTTAATCTGTTTCTTATCTAAACTCTTAAAAACAATGATGTCATCAAGCCTATTAAGAAATTCAGGCTTAAAATATGATTTAAGATCTGTCATTAACTCTTCTTTTAATTTGTTCCAATCCTTTTCTCCCTTTTTTACAAACTCTTGTATTTTGTTTGCACCAATATTACTTGTTGCAATAATAATGGTATTTTTAAAACTAACTGTTCTTCCCTGTGCATCAGTAAGTCTGCCATCATCAAGAACTTGAAGAAGAATATCAAAGACATCACTGTGAGCTTTTTCAATCTCATCTAAGAGTATTACACAGTATGGTTTTCTTCTCACAGCTTCAGTCAGCTGACCACCTTCTTCGTATCCAACATATCCTGGAGGAGAACCAATAAGTCTGGATACAGAGAATTTCTCCATGTATTCACTCATATCTATACGAATAATTGCATCCTCATCACCAAATATCTGCTTAGCCAATGCTTTTGCAAGCAATGTTTTTCCTACACCAGTAGGTCCCATAAAAAGAAAGGAAGCAATAGGCTTTCGTGGATCTTTAAGCCCTACTCTAGACCTTCTTACCGCCTCTGAAACTGCTTTTACAGCTTCATCTTGACCTACAACTCTTTGATGTAGTGTTTCTTCAAGCTTAAGAAGTCTATCCCTTTCTTCCTCACACAGCTCTGTTACAGGAATACCTGTTGCTCTTGAAAGAACCTCTGCTACATCTTCTGTCTTAACAACTGGTGTACCAGTTCCTTTTACCTTATTCCATTTCTCAACAAGTGGTTCAAGCTTAGTTTTAAGTTTCTCAATCTCCACTTTTATCTCAGCTGCTTTCTCATAATTACCACTTCTTGTAAGAGCTTCTCTCTCTTTCTCCATACTCTCAATCTTTCTTTTTAACTCTCTTAACTCTTCAGGCTCAGAAGACACTTCCAGCTTAACCTTACTTGCAGCTTCATCAATTAAATCAATTGCTTTATCAGGTAAAAATCTGTCCTGTATATACTTTTCTGACAGTACAGCAGCGGCAGTTATTGCCTCATCAGAAATCTTTACTCTATGGTGAGCCTCATATCTATCTCTTAAACCTCTAAGTATTTCAATTGTTTGATCTACAGTAGGTTCTCCTACAAGTACTATTTGGAATCTTCTTTCAAGTGCTGCATCTTTCTCAATATACTTTTTATACTCACTTAGTGTAGTTGCTCCAATGATTTGTATATCTCCTCTTGCAAGTGCGGGTTTAAGCATATTAGATAAATCCATTTGTCCTTCAGGAGCACCACTTCCTACAATTGTATGAAGTTCATCTATAAAAAGAATTGTATCTCTCCCTGATTTCTCAAGCTCTTTAAGTACTTTTTGTATTCTCTCTTCATACTCTCCTCTGTGACTTGCTCCTGCTATGAGCGCTGCAACATCAAGCTCCTTTACTGTTTTATGAAGAAGTACCTCAGGGACATTTCCTGTTGCAATACGATATGCAAGTCCTTCTGCAATTGCAGTTTTACCTACTCCTGGCTCTCCTATTAAAACAGGATTATTCTTTTTTCTTCTACAAAGTATTTGTATTACTCTAGTTATCTCATCACTTCTTCCAATTACAGGATCTATTTTCCCTTCCTTCGCTAACTTAGTTAAATCCCTTGAATATTTATCAAGTGTAGGGGTAATAGAGGATTCCTCAACCTTTTCACCACTTTCATCTCCTTCTCCCACAACTTTTATTACTGCCTGTCTTGCCTGTGTAAGAGATATCCCATACTTTTCAAATATCTGTGCAGCTATACCTTCACCTTCTTCGATAAGACCAAGAAGAATATGCTCCCCTCCAATATAGTGATGACCTAACTCTTGAGATTCATAAAATGCAAGTTGTAATACCTCCTTTGCCCTTGGGGTAAGCCCTGGAGTACCATGTGTAATACCTTCATCACTTCCAATCACCTCATTTAACTGATCTTGCAGTAGTTCATTATCTACTTTCAACTCTTTAAGTACTCTTACAACAACATCATCATAATTTACTGCTGCCCACAATAGATGCTCGGTATCAATATTCCTACTCCCACTATCAACAGCTTTCTCAGCTGCCATTTGTATAATATCCTTTGCTCTTTGTGAAAAATATGTTGATATATCTACTGATTCCTGAGACATATCTCTTTCTTAAAATAAATTAAATCTCTTTAAATATACCTCTATCAATTACTAGCCGTCAATTTAAGAGATTTCAGATCTTCTTTCTTTAAGAAAATTACTCCATAAATCTATAAAATCAAGAAGAGCTGCAAAAGGGATTTCTACTAAATAGTTTGTAAATGTAGCTGCCACATTATACTCTCTCCACTTAGAAGAAAGATACTCTCCAACCCTAGCAACAGGAACAGTAAATGCATCAAATATTAAATCCTTAAATGTTGTACTCTCCCCTATATACAACTCTTTAGATTTCTTCCTTACACCAAGTGCAGCATAAAAAGTTAGAGCAATTGTAAATGTATCATACACAACAGAAGTCATTGGTAATTGAGCAATGTAAAAAAGATAACCAATAGATGTAAATAACAAGATGGTTAAGAGCATATAGGAGATATTAAGCAAAACTTTACTTAATTTAGACCCACTTTCAGATACTTTAAGTTCAATATGTTCATATTCAGTATCTTCAAATAACAAATCTGCACAAGCAGAAAAAACTTTATCTAAATTATCATCAGGAGGTGGTTTAATAAAAGCAATAAGAAGAAACATAACTAAAGCAGGAAGTAAGAAATCTACAACAGTAGCAACTGTATTAAACCCTTCATAAAACAATTTCGCCACTGGTACCTCAATTAGAAAGAATGTTACAAAATTAGTAAGAATTACAGAAAGAGTTGAAAATATTGCAGAGTTTTTTAACCTAGTTTTAAGTGTACTTACCCTTTTTAAGTAACACTCTTTTATTAATGGAAGAAGATGATCACCACTTTTCACAGTATCTACCATATTGTCAGGATTATTTTTTAAACTCTCCAATGCATCATCAAAGAGCATAAACACAGTGCTGTACTGTTCAGTAACTCCATCAAATCTCCTTGCTATTTTGCTATTTATATATTTCTCACTTAATTCCTTAATGGAAAGTATATTATCTGCAAACCAAACATACTGCTCATCAGAGAAGTTATCCCAATCAGGATACTTTCTTCTAAGATATGTATAGATAATATAATCGTTATCTAAGTGATACAGTGTTCTTTGAACAGATACTTTAATTAAATCTAACTTAACATCATCAGTAAGTTTACTTGGAGGAATAATCTTAATTCTATCATTCATAATAGTAGTCATCGCATTTATTATTTCATACTCTTTAACAGGTCTTGCTAAAATCTCCTCTATTTCACATGTAGCTAACTCCATAATAAATGTTGTTGCATTATTCCCTTTCTTTACACTTTTAATCTCTGATGATGTAATTACTCTTTGAAGCATAATTAAGTATTTTGTTAATACCTTAGATACATCATCTATTCTTGATTTTGGAATTTCATGATTTGGTAAATGTCCTCCACGAATAAGCTCCTGTGTAATTGTTTGTGCAAGTTGAAGGGAATCTTCTTTCTTAAAAGAACCTGATACGAGCTTAGGGAATAGCTTCCTTTTTAAAATCCTTTCAATTGCACCTCTTCTTAATGCATTATCATCTTTCCAATCAATTACTTTTCTAACTTTCTCATAAAACTTTGCAACCTGCGAAGTAACTTCATTTACATGTATCTTTGTCTCTTTGTTATCTAAACTCTTAAGTTCCTCTGCATATCTTTGTGCAGCATTAAGTACTTCTTTTCTTAACTTAGCATCCTTTTTTAACATTACTGATTTTTTAGAAACAAAACTCTGTACAGGAACTTCTTTTTGTTTTTTGCTGTTCTCTTTTTCCATTTTTATTTCCTTCTATATATTACTCCTGTCCATTAGTCAATTGAAACTGACTATTATACAACGAAGCATAGAATCCATTCTTCTCAAGAAGCTGCTGGTGCTTCCCTTTTTCTACAATATTCCCATGGTCCATAACTAGAATTAAGTCAGCATTCTTAATAGTTGAAAGTCTGTGAGCTATTACAAATGTAGTTCTTCCTTTAGTAAGCTTATCCATTGCTTTTTGAATTAAAAGCTCAGTTCTAGTATCTACAGAGCTAGTTGCTTCATCTAAAATAAGCATTGGAGGATTAGCAAGCATTGCTCTTGCAATTGTAAGAAGCTGCTTTTCTCCCTGAGATATATTATCTGCCTCTTCATTTATTACAGTATCATATCCTTCAGGAAGAGTACGTATGAAGTGGTCAGCATATGCACTTTTTGCTGCCTCAATAATCTCATCCTCCGTTGCATCAGGTTTTGCATATGCAATATTTTCTTTAATAGTACCATTAAAAAGCCATGTATCCTGCAATACCATTCCAAAAAGCTTTCTAACATTATCTCTTCTTATATCCTTTATATCTATACCATCAATCTTAATACTTCCGCTATCAATATCATAAAATCGCATAAGAAGATTTACCATTGTGGTTTTCCCTGCACCAGTAGGTCCTACTATTGCTACTTTTTGTCCTGCAGAAATATCTGCACTAAAACCTTTAATAATAATTCTATCTGGATTATATCCAAATTTAATATTCTCAAACTTAATATTCCCTTTTACTTCTTTTATCTCCTTAAACTCTCTTACTCTCTCTTTCTCTTCATCTTCATTTAAAAATTCAAACACCCTCTCTGCAGATGCTGCCATAGATTGAAAGATGTTTGAGATATTGGCAGTTTGTGCAATAGGCTGTGTAAATTGATTCATATACTGCATAAATGCTTGAATATCACCAATATTTATCTTTCCCTCTATTGCAAACTTACCACCCAATACGGCAATTGCAACATACCCACCATTACTAATTACATTCATAATAGGGAGAAGAAGTCCTGCTAAAAATTGTGATTTCCATGCACTGTTATAAAGCTTCTCATTTATTACATTAAATTTCTCAACAGATTCATTCTCGCCATTAAAAGCCTTAACAATAACATGACCCCCATACATCTCCTCAATATGACCATTTATTTCTCCAAGATATTCCTGATGAGCAACAAACAGCTTCTGAGATTTTTTTACAATGAAAGAAACAAGAAGTGCACTTACTGGAAGTATAACAAGAGCAATAATCGTAAGAATTGAATTAATGCTAAACATCATAATTAGAATACCTATAATCATAGTAATGTAGGTTATTACTTGTACAATCCCTCTGCTTAATGTCTGACTTATTGTATCAACATCATTTGTCATTCTACTTAGCACATCTCCATATGCATGAGTATCAAAATATCTAAGAGGAAGTTTAGATATCTTAGCAAATATCTCTTTTCTTAGTTTATATGTTACCTTTTGTGTAATTCCTGACATTATCCATTCGACAATGTAAGAAAATACTGCACTAGCAAAATATATACCAACAAGAAGCACTATTTTACTCCCAATATAATCAAAATCCATGGAAGGTTTAACAGAAAGGTCCATACTTTCAACTTTATCCAATACATCTTTAGGTATTTTGTCCAATTTGTCCTGTGGAAGCTGTTTTAATACATCAGCTCCCTTAGTTCCTTGAGGCAGTACATAACCTTGCGGAAGATTTTTCATAACCTGCTCATAAACAGTAATATGGATATAATCATCTACAATATGATTAGTTATGCCACCTAGTATTTTGGGACCAATAATAGAAAAAGTTGTACTTGCAATAGCAAGAATAAAAACAACTATAAAACCTTTAGTATATGGAGATAGGTATTTTATAAGTCTTTTAATTGTACCCTTAAAATCTTTTGCTTTCTCACCTCCTCGCATCATTCCCATACCAGCACCTCGTGGTCGTGAATGCGTACTGCCTAGATTTTGATTTTTGTGTGTATTATCCATTTTCTTCAAGTTCCTCCTGTGAAAGTTGAGATAATGCTATCTCTTTATAAACCTTACATGTTTTAAGTAACTCTTTATGCTTACCTACACCAACAACCCTACCTTCATCAAGAACAACCACTTTATCTGCATTGATAGTCATACCAATTCTTTGAGCAACAATTATTACAGTTGCATTTTTAGTTTCTTTTCTTAAATCCTGATATAGCTTAGCAGCTGTTTTAAAATCCAATGCTGAAAAGCTATCATCAAAAATATATATATCTGGATTAATCAATAGTGCTCTGGCAATAGAAAGCCTTTGCTTCTGGCCTCCTGAAACATTTGTACCACCTTGTGCAATCGGATAATTATACTTCTCTTCAAGTTTAGAGATAAACTCAATAGATTGAGATATTCTTGCAGCCCTCTCCATTTCCTCATCACTTGCCCGAGGATTCCCATACTTAATGTTTGATTCAATTGTTCCAGAAAAAAGAATACCTTTTTGAGGTATATACCCTATTCTTCTTCTTAACTCTTTTTGCTTCATATCCTTAACATTTACACCATCAATGAGAAGCTGACCTGAAGTTACATCAAAGAATCTTGGGATTAAATTCACAACTGTAGATTTTCCGCTTCCTGTTCCTCCAATTATTGCAGTAGTTTCCCCAGGTTTAGCACTAAAATTAATGTTATACAGAACAGGTACATCAGCGTCAGGATATTTAAATGTAACATTCTTAAACTCAACAAGTCCCTTTGTTTTTCCTTTTGGTTTCTTTGGCTTGTCAGGATCTAGTATTGATAACTTGGTATTTAAAACTTCCGATATTCTCTTTATTGAAACAGAGGCACGAGGAACAATGATAAAGATAATGGAAATCATTAGAAATGACATAATAACTTGCATTGCATACTGCATGAATGCCATCATATCTCCAATAAACAAACTGTTTTCTTCAACTAGATGTGCTCCCACCCAAACAATAAGTATTGTAGTCATATTAAATACAAGCATCATCACAGGTTGCATCATACCAAGTACCCTATTAACAAAAAGATGTACTTTAGAAACCTCTTTATTTATCTCATCAAAGTTTTCTGCTTCATAATTCTGCCTATTAAATGCCCTAATAACTCTAACACCTGTAAGATTCTGTCTTGTAAAAAGGTTCAGTTTATCAATCAGCTTTTGCATGAGCTCAAACTTAGGGACAGCAAACACAAACAAAAAGATAATTAAAGCAGTAAGAACTCCAACAGCTACAGCCATAATCCATGTCATTGAAGGAGCAATCGCATATGCCTTCTGTACAGCACCTATACCCATAATTGGGGCAGCAAGCACAACTCTTAAAGCCATAATCAAGACCATTTGTATCTGTTGAATATCATTTGTAGATCTAGTAATAAGGGAAGCTGTAGAAAATTGATTAAACTCTGCCAGAGAAAAAGACTCAACCTTACTAAATACATCCTTTCTTAATGTCTTGGAAAACCCTGATCCAATTCTAGATGCTAAATACCCATTAATTACAGCACACAATGCACCAATTGCTGTCACACCAAGCATTTTAAGACCTGTACTCCATATGAAATCCATATCCTGACCAATAATGCCTGTATTAACAATATCTGACATATAATCAGGAAGCCTAAGAGTTGCCATAACTTGAACATATGTAAGTCCAATAAGGATAATAATATGAAGAATATACGGTTTTAAATATTTAAAAAGTTTCAGCATATAAGCAACATTCAAATACAGAACCTTACTTTAATACAAGTAGAGAAATTTTTCAACACAACCTCTATATATTAATTGTTAAACAAAATCTTCTTCTTTTGGCTTTTTCAAAGAATCAAATACATAACCTACAATATAATGAAGCTCCTCTCTAGAAACCTTTCTCTGAGGATTAGCAGAAAAACCCAAACCATTTAAAATATCTTCAAACATGGTACCATATAGTATTTCTGTTCTCCTAGCACACTTGTCTAACCTGTTTTCAAGTAGAAGAACATTACTACCCTTTACCAATTGATTAAATCTCTCTTGATAATTTCCAGGATTACTTTCTTTTAAAAGCCTTCTAGCATCCTCCATAGCCAGTATATGTCCTGTTGTTATAAACATAGTATTAACAAGTGCTCTGCATTTCTCTATAAGCTCACCATCTACTCCAAACCATTCCACAGGCACAGTAACCCCAATACTATCTAAATACTCTACTTTTTCCTTATCATATTTTGCTGAGAATGAAGTCTTACCTTCTCCATCATATCTAACAAGTTCTATTCTTTCCAACCCTTCAAAATCTTCAGGAGCAATAAATTCAAAATCATGGTTAAGTTCATCTCTTTCTTTACTTTCAAACTCTGTCATTATATTTATAATATAAAATTATTTAATAACATATTATACCTTTCTCTCTTTAAAAACTTCAATGACCACGATAGAAACTCTCATATCTATCAACAATTTCATCTGAATAAACATCTCTCATTGAATAACCTGAAGGAAGAACAATATGTTCTGACACATATGTAACATCAAACTCAATACCAAGTATATCAATTGTATCTTTATTTAACACCCAAGGAGTCATTGCTGTAATTTTGTTCTCTGCCCTATCCATTTTGTCTGCTATCTTTATAGATGTAAATAACAAATCCATTGCTGTTTCCTCATCTCTTAAATCTACCGCTCTTAAAATATTAGGAATATCTTTCTTTTCCACCCCATTAGGAGAGAGTTTAAACAAATATGGAGTAACCATACCATATGTCCAAAATGCAAATGGTATATCTGAACCTTTCTTTAGTAAACTATAAAAATATAAATAGTCTCCTCCCAATGGAAATGCCAATCCACGAATACGATATCCTCTGCTATCAAAGTAATCTGTAACATCAAAGGGTCCTTCTTCTTCGAAATTGTCCTCAAATGACATACATATATTACTTAAAGCTTAGAACAGATATCTCCTTCTCTTTTCTTCCGCTCTTTCTTTTATTCTCTTTGCATAATTATCTCTCATAGAAATACCCGCTATACATATATCAGGAGACATACATGTAATAACATATGCTTTATCATTAATAATGACTTCATTACAAAGAACAGAAATGGGTATCTCCTTGGTAGGAAATATGTTATTAACCTTATTAACAATTTCTAATCCTGCATTAATTAATACACTATATACTCTTGGATCATACAATCGTATATTCCATAACTCTCTATTAGCCCGAGATCCTTTGCTATCTTTATCAGCTAACTGAAATAAATATAGTGAAGAATTCTCTGATATACCTTCCTGAATAGCAAATGCTCTATCAGATGGATATCTCTCTAATCCATTATCCTCCCATGAGAAAGATACATCTTTGTTACCTTCTATTCTAACAATAGTACAAGGAAAATCCATTATAGGATTATCTTCAATATTTTCAGCATTATTCTCAATAGACATATAAATAAAATAACAAATAAACAGGTTATTATACCACTTTCCCCTATAGTATTACATCCATATTTCCTACTGCATACCTTTTCTGATAATGTATATACATGGAAGAAATTGAAAATGACAAAACTATACCTAAGGTTGACCTTGTAGATAAAGGAAATACAAAAGTAAATACAGAAGAGAACACAGTTAATCCACTCTCTAAGATGGCTGAAACAAAAATGAATAGGAGAGATTTCCTTAAATTTTTAGGTGTCTCGGTAGCTGCATTGGCCTTTGGAGGATGTGCACCTAAAAATACATTTGGAACTGAATCAGAAAAAGACAATCTTAAAGATAATATACAGGAACTAAACAAACAATATCTTTTACATGAAAGAGAAACAGGTCTCTTCTCATATGATAGATTTAAAAATCAATATCCTGAATTTGAGCAATATATACCATCTATTGATACAGCTTCACAGTATGCTGAAAGAGATTATAAAGTTGATAGCAATGCAATGAGAACAATAATATCTTCAATAATAACTGCAAACTTAAATAATTGGGAAATAAAAGACCCAAATAAAGACCCATACTACCAAAGAACAGGCCCTATGCAGCTTTATCCAGCTCATGCACAAGCAGCTATAAAGAAAATGACAAATGATTCTAAATTATACTCGCCGCAGCAATTTGAAGACCCTTTTATCAATATAATAATGGGAAAAGAAAGTATTATGTATGCATTACAAAATATAAAGAATGATGGAAAGAACAAAGATATGTTCTCTTTACTCTTAGCACAATATTATGATCAAACAGGCAAGTTAATAAATGTTGTTAAAAACAATTTAAATATTGATGACTACAGTTATTTAAGATCTAATTATGAGCTATATCAAAAAACATTAAATGTCCTTGAGGGAAAAGAAAATACAGATAAATCTGCAGAAGAAGTTCTTAATAAAGCAGTACAATACTGGCCTGAAACAAATATTAAATATGCTAAAGAAGTATTTATCAGTGAAGCCGATAAATATTACAATGATGAAAATAACAGAAATCCCAAACTTAGTAGAGCAGAACTTGCAGCACTTTTTGTATCTGTAGCAATGACAGAAAGTAGTGGAGGAATATACAAAGAATCACAAGATTCAGGAGCATTAGGATGGTATCAGCTTGTACCTCAATGGAGACATTTAGAAGACTACAATGCAGTACATGGAACTAACCATACATATGGCGACCTTTATAACAATGATAAAGTAAGTATAGAGGTAGGAGTATGGACATTAATGAGATACAGAGATTGTATGGATATACTTGAATCTTTAAAATTCTTTAAAGGAGGACATACCTTTGGTAAAAACAGTGATGATGGAATATGGTGGAACAGAGTTTCTTACTGCACACAGAAATTACTTGGAAGAGATGCTTTAGGAATGGGTTATGTTGATTACTTTTACAATGGTATTTCCATGAGTAAAGAGATGTTTTTACAAAATCCAGAACATATTGGTAATGTATTAGTATAAGGGGATGTTTAAATAAGAACTCTGTAATCATCAATAACAAAATCAGAAAGCTGATACACAAAATCATCATTCCACCCACTATTAAGTATTCCAATTGTAAATATCCCAGCTCCTTTAGCAGATTGTAAACCAAAAAAAGAATCTTCAAATGCAACACACTCTGTTTCTGTATAGCCCAAATACTCCAACCCCTTAAGATATGCCTCAGGACTAGGCTTACCTTTAACAACATCAAATCTGTCAATTACTTTTTCAAAGTAGCTATATATCCCAAAATGGGTAAGAATATTCTCTACATGACCTTTTCTAGAAGAAGTAATAATTACTTTTCTCTTCTTTTCAATAATACTACTCTCTAAAAAATCTTTAATACCTGGTAGTAAATATATCTCACTATTCATTTTTTCCTTAATTAATTCATTCTTGTGTTTATAAAACAAATCATTTAATTCTTGACTTGAAAACTCTGTAATACCCTTAGAAGCTAAATACTCTATTATCCCTTCCCTTGATCCTCTTCCTGAAATATATTTCATAAAATCATCTCTAGTAAAATCAACATTAAACATTTCCTTAAACACAAAAGCATATGCATCAACATTTAGTTTATCAAGATTAACCAATGTACCATCAAAATCAAACAGTAACCCTTTTCTCGTAGTTATAATATCTCTTACATCCTGTAAACAGAATCGACCTTCATTTGCCATACAAAAAATCAAATATACTTTAAACCAACAGCATCCCTTACTTTCTGTATAGTTTCCTTAGCATTCTTCTTTGCAATCATTCCTCCTTTTTCAGCTATTTCTAAAACTTCAGAATCAGACATTTGTGATTTCTTCTCTTGAAAATCTGTTAAATACTTCCTTAAAGATTCCATTATTACATCCTTTAAATCTTTCATAACACCCTCTCCATTCATATGCTTACTTACAAGCTCATCAATCTTTTTCTGACCACTTTCATCAGAAACAAACTTCCCTATTTTAATCAATGAATCTAAAGACTCTGACATCTCACCAGCAAATGCACTCTGTGCCCTCTTTACTTTATTCAATGAAATATCTACTGGATCATCAAGAAGTATTGCTCCATTAGGATTACTCTTACTCATTTTACCCTCACCAATCAATGACATAATCCTTACAGGTTCACCCAATGAAAGCATCTTAGGCATTGGAAATACCTCTCCATGCTCACTATTAAATCTTTTTGCTAAATATCTTGCCATTTCAATATGAGCACTCTGATCCTCTCCAACTGGAACATACTCTGCCTTCTGAAGCAGAATATCACAAGACATCATAACTGGATACATTGCAAGGAGTAAAGAAGCATTAGATACATCAATATTTCTCTTTATTTTTTCTTTTAGAGTAGGTACTCTTAAAAGCTCTGAAATACTAATTAATCTGGAAAGATATAGATTAAGCTCAGAAATCTCTTCAATCAGATGAGATTGTATAAACACATCACAATTATCTTTATCAAGACCAAGAGCAAAATAATCCTTAATAATATCCACTACATACTTTTGAGTATCCTCAGGTTTTGCATCAGTAATTGCATGAAGATCTGCTACAAAAACCATAGGTCTTTCTATCTTTTTTTCTTTCTGTAAAGACACAATAGTATTAACAGAACCAATTACATTTGCAATCGTAAGACCACCTGATGGCCTTATACCAGTAAAAACATGTACTTTGTATTCATTCTTTTTCATATTGCTAATTATACACTAAACAATAAATTAATATATAATAAAAGAGATGAAACTTGAAGATTTTAAGAGCCTAAAAGAAATACATGAGTACTTTGCACTGCACAACAGCTGTACATTAAAAAAATATGCAACACAACCTGTATATGAACTAACACCTCCTAAATCAGGAATAGTATTCATTGGAGAAGCACCTGGAGTAAACGAAGATAAGCAAGGAAAGCCATTTGTAGGAGCGGCAGGAAAATTATTAGATGAAATGCTAAGAAGTATTGGATATACAAGAGAAGATGTGTATGTAACAAATGTAGTTAAATACAGACCACCAGAAAATAGAGAACCTTTACCAGAAGAAAAAGAAGCATGCAGGGTATGGGTAAATGCAGAACTTCTCTTTATTAAACCTAAAGTGATTGTTGCTCTTGGAAGACATGCATTAGAAAGATTCTTACCACAAGAACATGTATCAATAGCCCATGGGCAAGTATTTATACACAGTAGTGGAATTCCTGTATTTGCAATGTATCATCCTGCAGCAGCTCTTTACAACCCTACCCTAAAAGAAACACTACAAGAAGACTTCTATAAACTTAAAGATTTTCTTGATGGTAAAATACAGCCTTTAGAAAATGAAGACGATAATCAAAAAGAAAAACAGCTCTTAATTAATGAAATACTTAAACTCTAATCAGACCAGCTTACATCATAAAAGATCTTTTCTGCAGCTGTCTCATACTCTGATATCTCTGTTGCATTAAACCATATCCCAATCTCCCTTTCTGCATTCTCTACACTATCAGAAGCATGAAGCATAGACCTTGTAACCCTGCCCTGTTCATCTGCGAGAGCAAAAGAATCAAGAGAATAATCAGCCCTAATTGTACCAACATCACCATCTGCAGGACTCGTACTCCCAAGCATCTTTCGAACACCCGCAATTACCCCAAAACCTTGAAGAACCATTACAAGCACAGGACCACAAGTTAAATAATTAATATTTGACTCCCTAATCCACTTTCCTCTCTCAAGAGAATCCCAATTAGATGTATCCTCACCTCTTGCTTCAGCTCCCTTTTTAGCCTTTTCACCTGTTTCAATTAAATATTTAGGATCATCGCTGTAATGCTTTCCTACCATTTCTCTACTAGGAGTAAGCATTTTCATAGCTACAATCTTAAATCCCTTTCTCTCAAACCTACTAATTATCTCCCCTACTATTTGTCTTTGTAAGACATCAGGTTTAAATATTACTAAAGTCTTTTCTTTGTTCTTTTCCAGCATACTGTTTGTATCTCAAATTATTTAGTTATTGTATCACATCTAATGTATAATCACAGCATGAATGATTTTGAAAATATATTTAAAGAAATACAAAGTAAAAGCAAATGGGATAAAGACTCTTTGCAAAAAATACTTAAAAAATATCCTAAAGAAGGAAAAGGACTTTACAGACATGATGAATTAGTAAGAGAGTATAAAAGACTAATTGATGAAAAGAAGATAAATCAAAATAAAACGATAGAGAAAAGGATAAGGATGAAACCAACAAGAACACATTCTGGTGTAGCAACAGTTACTGTAATGATGAAACCATATATGTGTCCAGGAAACTGTATATTCTGCCCAAATGAACCTAATATGCCTAAATCTTACATATCATCGGAACCAGGAGCACAAAGAGCATTAAAGAATAACTTTGATCCATATCTTCAAACATACAACAGAATATTAGCATTACAAAATATAGGGCATAGTACAGATAAAATAGAACTAATTATCCTCGGAGGAACCTGTTCAGTATATCCGCAAGACTATCTAATCTGGTTTACTAAAAGATGTTTTGATGCAATGAATAGTTTTGAGGAAACTTCATATGAAAAAGACAGTGGTATTGAAAATATAACATGGGAAGATCTTTTTAACTCTCAAAAAATAAATGAGATTTCTAAATGCAGAAATGTAGGACTAGTATTTGAAACAAGACCAGATTACATTACAAAAGATGAAATTGTAAGATTAAGAAAACTTGGAGCAACAAAAATACAGATAGGGGTACAGAGTCTTAATGACGAAATACTTAAGCTTAATAATCGAGGTCATACAGTTAAAGAAACAGAAAAGGCTTTTGAACTTCTTAGACTCGCAGGATTTAAAATTCATGCTCATTGGATGCCTAATTTGTATGGCTCAACTGTTAAGGAGGATATTAAAGATTTTAAAAAACTTTGGAGCAAGGACTTCTGTCCTGATGAATTAAAGATATATCCTACATCTATTATAAAGAACACAATATTAGAGAAATACTTTAATGAAGGAAAATATACTCCATATACATATAATGAGCTTCTTTCCCTTTTTACATCAATACTCCCTCTTACTCCAAGATATTGTAGATTATCAAGAATTGTTAGAGATATTCCTGCAGGGGAGATTATAAGTGGAAATAAAATAAGTAATTTTAGAGAAATAGCTGAAAAAGAGCTCTTAAGGAAAGGGAAAAAGCTTCAAGATATTAGAAGCAGAGAGATAAAAGATGAGAGTATTGTACTAAACAACTTACAGTTAGAGATAATAACTTACAAAACATCTGTTTCAAAAGAGTATTTTATATCTTACAAAACAAAAGATAGTGATAAGATATGTTCATTCTTAAGATTATCCACTCCTTTGAGAGAACCATTTATTGATGAATTAAAGAATTCTTCTGTTATAAGGGAGGTACATGTATATGGTAATGTTGTAAATATTGGAGAAAAAAGTAAGGGTAATGTTCAGCATCTTGGTTTAGGTAGAAAAATGATTAAAATAGCAGAAGATATTTCAAAGAGAAATGGTTTTAGAAAAATATCTGTAATATCTGCAGTAGGAACAAGACAGTATTACAGAAAGCTCCAGTTTATTGATGGAGTAATGTATATGTCAAAGGAAACTTCTTACTAATACATATTGAACAATAGTCTAGCAAGTTGTACTATATCTTATGCATATTGGGAAGAAAACTCTTTTTTTATTGTCTTTCTTTGTAATAGGACTCATAATAGGTACAAGAGAGGTTGTAAAAAAACAATCTCTTTCCAGTATGAAAGCATGGTCTACATTCTCCGAACTACCTCCAATAGAAGAAATACAAGTATCAAAAGTTCCACAAAATAATATAAACAATGATATCATTCAAAATAATGAAACATATGTCCCTTCATATTGGAAGTATGGTGTAAACACAGATAGCCAAGATTATCTCAAGGGTTATTTACCAAATATTAGAAATTTTAAAGAGTACTGGAATATATACATAAACTCCCTATATGGAACCACCTCTTCTTATGGCCCCTTCTCAGCTGAAGAAATATTCTCATATTTTGAAGAAAACAATAATTACAGACAAGTAAATGGAATCAAAAACGAATCTTCATACTTTAAGTGGAATAAAGAAGACTGTAAAACTTTTTTTTCTAGCACTTTAAATGGTAATATATACATATGCAAAAACTGGGTGAACTGGACAGCAATAAATATTAATGACAAAGACTTTGTGCTAGTAGATTGTGAATTAAACAAAACTAAAGGATATTGCATATATGAAGATTATGCAAAAATATATTACAATAGTAAGAGGTATGGGGAAAGTAGATGCTTTGGTGAAACAGACTTATACTGTGATTACGAAAAATATATAAATAATATACATTAAAAAATGAAAAAAATACTGCTCATTATTTGTACTCTAGGAATACTTCTCTTTGTCCCTTCATTATCTTTTGCAAATACTGATTCTATTCCATCAAACCAAGAAAACTGTATAGACTTAGAAGAGCTATATAAAGAAATAAATAAGTCAAGCCAAGCAGTAACAGGTGTTGATAATAGTATAGATGCAGTAAAGAAAGTAAATACAGTAGCATCACTAATGAATGTAATATCTCTTTTTCTTGGAGAACAAATATATTGTGTTAAAGATGAGGAAGCTGCACTTCAATCAAATACTCTTAAGAGTGTAGGATTGTTTGGAATGTTAAACAATGGAACTAATACTCTAATAAGTATGTACCCAGATATTAATGTAAGCGACCATCTAGCAACAATGTTTGTACCTGGATATAAAGAAAACAATACAACATTTGCACAAACAATAATAGATCCAGGGGACTTAGAGCTAGGAGGAAATGGGACAGCACAAAATGATGCAAAAAAACGTACAACTAATATTATAGAAAAAGCAGTTAAGCCAGAACTAGAAAAGACAGTTCAACAATACTCAGACTCCATTAAGATAGAAGAAATTAATATGGAGGAAACCCCTACTCCTTCCATCAGTGGGTACAACTATCTTAAAGATGTTGTACATCTCGATAAAATATGGAGATCCTCTCTCAACATAGTATATCTATTTTCAATCATCATATTCATAATAGTTGGTTTTATGATTATGTTCAGAAAGAATTTACCAGGGAATACAACTGTTACAGTATCAAAAGCTCTTCCACAAATAATCATAAGTCTGGTACTTGCGACATTTAGTTTTGCTATTGTAGGAATAATAATGGATTTAGGAAAAGTTGGAATAAATCTTTCAAGAAGCATAATCACTAATATCTATCAAGATATGGGTGAAAGTGAAGAGAAAATTATAGAACAAAAAAATGTCTGGAGTCTCGCTGATGATGTCTTTCAAAAGACAAGACTGGATACAGATGTAGGAGATGCTCTGTCTAAAATACCTCTTGTTGGTGATACACTTGCTAGTGTATTTGTAGGAAAAGGAAACACCCTCACAGGAGAACTGGCAAGAGTAGGAGCTATGGGTGCTACATATTACTTCCTACAGAAAAATTTACCTAAAATAGTAGATGAAGCAGATATTGATGCTTCTGCAGTTGTTGGTATAGATTTCGGAATAAGTGCTACTGTAGATATAGTTGAACCAGTTTTAGATTTTGCTGAATGGACTCTTAAAAATCTTTTGTATATTGGAATGACTGCTGCATCTACTGGATTAATGGCTGTAATTATAAAAAGTTTGGTTCTAATAATAATATGCTTCTATGCAGCATTTAAAGTATTTCTTACATTACTTACAACATACCTTAAACTCTTCATAAATGTTATAGTAGCACCATTTCAATTAATGCTTGGTGCCATTCCAGGAAACAGTGCACAGATAACGAATTGGTTAAAATCAGTAGTTGCAAATGTCTTGGTTTTTGTTGGTGTGTTTGTTGTAATAAATATATTTACATTAATATCAACATCAATTGACCCTGCCAAATTTAACTTTTATGGCAATGATGGTGTACTATGGCCAGACATACTAGTTTCTCTTCAAAGTATAATAGTAATAGCAGGTTATCTTTTTGCTGCAAACCTTCCTAAAGTAATAAATAATACTTTAGGAGTAGGAAATGATAAAGGAATGATTGCAGCCTCTGAAAGTATGAAACAGACTGCTAAAAAAATACCTTTAATTGGTGGTATGTTTAACTAAAATGCCAGAACAAACTAAAAGCACATACGATCAAATCTTTGATTTTTTGTTTAATATCCAGAGAACCAAGAAAGCCCTAAATGTAAAGAAGGACCCCCGACATGGAGACTTAGGCAATGCATTACTGGAAATAGGATTACAACCTGCGATATATCCAGTAGATGTTACTTTAGATGAAATTAAAAAAACCATTGAAAAAGGAAGTGAAATACAAATGGGAAATGAGAAAAAATTTGCAACAACACCATTTACTCCCCCATCAGAAATTAGTAAAACAATTAAAAAAGAAAGATCAAAAAGAGATAGCAACAGAACTCTAGCACTCTGGTCCTCAATTGGTGGGAACTTAGACGCAAATAGTGATGCTGCACTGCTTTCTATGCTTGCAAAGAAATTTGATCTTTCCGGAGAAGAGGCTATTGAAATGGCAAATCTCTACAAAAATATCAAAAAAGAAGAAAACAAACTCATAAGAGATAAAGCAATGTGGGGGAAGAATTTCTTACCATCTAAAGTAGACAAAGACTTCCCTGATTTAGATATAGACTTTTTAGGTGATGAATACAAAGAAGAAAGAGAAAAATATAAAAACAACATCCTAGAAAAGGGACAAAAGATTCTACTTGATACAGTAATAAAAGATCTTGAAAGAGAAAAAAATGAACTTACCAAACAAACTGAAGAAAAGAAATGGGAACAAATAGCTCCACAAGTTGTTGAATGGCTTGATGAGCCTCAAATAATTACCCCTGAACAAAAAGAAGAAGAAATTAAAAAGGAGGAAATTATAAATATAGTAAAAGATCCTAGTATTAATTCTGTTGAAGAGAGAGAAAAAAAACTTCAATCTCTGTTTATACAAAAAGGAGCAGATGATAAACATGCACAGTTGTATGCAAAATACATTTTAAAAGAGAATTCAGACATCTGGGATAATAAAAATTACAATTACCTTCAACCTTCATTAAATTCCCTTTACAAATCATTAGCTTTTAGAATTGTATCAGAAGAACTAAAACAGAAAAAAGTTAATATAAATAATGTAGAAGCAGAGGTATTCCGTGTAGAGAATGAACTCAGAGCCTTTATAAACAATAATAAAAGTAATTATGAAGTGAAATTTCAAAGAGCTTTACTGTTAAAAAGATTTCTAGATAGCTCTAAATCTTTCAATGCTATATTCCTGAGTGGAGAATGGGAAAAATTTGAAACACAAGGGCTAGCATTTTCCCAAGTCGTGAAAAAAAAGTTTGTTAAAGATGAACAAGGAAATATAATAGGAGAATATTTTGACAAAGGAGATAGTGTAATAGGAAAACTTTTAGGAAGAGCCTACTACTTACATCCTAAGAACTTCTTAAATGGAATATTAAATAATGGTGAGCTATGGTTAAAATTAGCATGTGGAGAAGATGGAAAGCTAAATAAAAAAAGCCTTGCCTATGCTATGTATAATATTACACCTGGCAGACTAATTAAAAAGGGTCTGAATCAATTTGCTAAGCCATTTAACTCTGTATCTAATGCATTAAGGAACAAAGTACTAAACCCATTTTTTTCAAAGATAATGGGTTTTACGAAGAAGTTTTTAAAAAATTTTCTTGGAGCTACAGGTATTGGCGGTTTCATTGCATCAAGAGTCATAACACTTTTTGAGGACAAAATAGAATATTACATCATACAAATTGTACAAGTATTTCTAATCAGTATTTTAGGTATAATTTTTGCAATAATCTTCAGCATAGGAGGAACAGCAGATAAACAATATGCAAGCACTATGGAAAACACATATAAAGAGATATCCTCTGGAAACTCCTTTACAGATTATGATTGGGAATCCCCAAAAGAATAAAACAAATCTCAGATTTATTCCTTGATTCTAAAGTCATTTATTAACTCATCAGCTTGTTGTTTAGCTACAGAATCATACTCCCCTGTACTAAACACATCTTTTAAACATTCAGCATCATATGAAATCCAATAGTTAGGAATCTCTTTTTCACATTCCTTACTTTTCTCTTCTGATAAACCCAAGTCTGTTATTAAATTCCTTATTAATGAATCCAATTCAATAATATTATCACCTTTAATTGCATATACAGAAATCTGATAATTATCACTCTCTTTATCTGCCTTCGCATACTCATGGCCATGAGCAAGACTTAATACTGCAAATGTATAATCTGTATTAGGATAAATAACACCTTTAATAATCATCAAAGGATTATAAACAGGAGTACCAAGTGATGAAGTCCATAACAAATCGGGCTCTCCTGCTGTCAACCACTCCGCATTAATATTCTTATCAACAATATCTTTTCTTATATTCTCAAAATCATTCAGCTCGTCTTCAGTAGTTAAAACCTTTTTATTTACAATTTTCATATATTCATAATCATACTCCCTTTCACCCATTTTCTTTCTAAAAGTAACAATACCCTTAACCAAACCTTCCTCTTGGTTTCCTTTAGACACTTCAACAGTTATATCTTCATAATCTTTTAACTCTATATCCGTATATTCACTAACATCAATAACCTCTTCCTGTTCAGGAATATTTCCCTCATTTTCTTGTTCATCTGGTTTCGAAGTAGAAAAATAATAAACACCAACACCAATTATTAATACCAATAATACAGAGACAATAATAAGAAAAGAGTTATCTTTTTTCTTCTGTGGTTTCTGCTCATCATTATTAGAGACCTCCTCTGGGGCATCAACCTGCTCAATAGAAGATATAAAATCTGATAATGGTCTTTGATTACTTTCCATAATGCTCTATTAATAATTTATTTACTTTTTACAGTATAAACAAAAAATATTAAAATTACAAACACCCAATAATTATGAAAAAAGCCTAGAAATATTAAGGATAAAGAGCAAAAGCTCATATATATTCCTAATTCTAGGCTTCTCCTGCACTTATTTATTCTATTATTAACCATATTATCCCCACTGCTGTCATCAAAAGAGCAAAAGCACAAATACTCATTTCCAATTGGACTATAAACATATAAACCCCTTCTGAAATCTTACTTTGAATGTTCTTTACATTCATTAATCTGTCCAAAAGAACAATCACAATAAGCAAAAACATACCTACTAATATTAAACCAACATTTAACGGCATATTTTTTCTCCTTTATTCTTCTATTTTTCAAGTGCAGGGAACATATGTATTATACAACATATCAACAGAATCTTTTAACAATAGCTATTTCCTTACATTTATCCTACCCCCTATAAAATATGCAGTATATACCTCAGTATCATTTAAATATATTCTTTCAACTTGCCTAAATTCAAATATATCTCCCACTATTTCATTTGTATATCTAAAATCTCCATTAGTATATTCAGTAGGACCCCTATGTACCAATTCACCATCAGGACCTTTAGATAAAGCTTCTCTTAAGAAACCATATATGCTACCAAAATCAACACCATCTACAACCTTACCCCAGTATACACATCTAAATATATCTATCCCTTTCTCCCATATCGTTTCATTCCCACAATATGGCTCCCCTCCATAGTATTCATCTTCATATGAATATTCCCCAATATTAAGCTTAAGTACCTTTCCATTTTTACCATTATCAATATACTTAGAATTAGGATCTGAATACCCCTTCTCGTTAAACTCTCTTAATAGCTTCTTTAAATCTTCCCTTGATATCATGGTAGTCCAAATTAACTTAATTCTACTCAAACTCCTCTATATATTCCTTATACCCTTCCAGCACCTCCATTTTAGGAGCAATTATCTCTTTTGCTCTCCTGTGAGAAACATTGAAAGACTGCCAGTTATTTGAAGAACCCTTTCCTTGTACTCTCCAGTACATATAATATGCAAACTCTCCCTTTACACTCTCATCAGATATATCTAACATCTTAACCGTAACAGGCAAAGCATCATCAGATAAAGTAGTTAAGTAGTAAACATCAAGCTTTTTTCCATTATTAAACCTCTGTATATTCTTCTGTGCAATAAAAGCATCAGGATTTAATACATTCATCCCAGCAAGAAAAAGAATAGCGGAAAGAAACACTCCTAAACTAAAATTACTCTCTTTCCCATTCTTTAATACTTTGTAAATAAGCAAACCAAAAACAACGGTAAGAAAGATAATAAAAACATGACTATACAACCTCAAAGTAGTAAAACCATATGCATCTTCATAAAGCAAAAGACGCATAAATGCAGATACCATTATTACAATTACCTCTACAACTAATAAAGAACTTAATATCTTAAATATTCTTAAACTACTACCCTTCTCTCTGTGTATATACCTATCAAGCCCAAAAAGAAGAAAGAAAGATATAACAGCAACACCAATTAATTCAAAGAAACCTCTCCTTGCATACTGTGCATATGTAAAACCTAAAGAAGATATATTACTCTGTCCACCAAAAAGATAAGTAATTTGAACAGATATAAAAATGAGAAATAACAGATTAACAGAGCCAAGAAGAATATAACTCTCTATACTCCCAATCCTTAATTTTCTCTCTTTACTACCAATTACCTCTTTCTTAACATTAAAAATATATGAGTATGCACCAACAAATGCACAAGATACCAGCAAAACAAGTAATATCCTAACAATAGTTTCTCCCTCTACATTTATATTTACTAAATCAGACATATATTTCTGAAATACTAAATCTGCAGAGGAAAAAAGAAGTATGAAAATAATCAAGAAAGGAATAGAAATTAATATGCCTCTTACAATCTGAGATGACACCTTTTTATCTTTACTCTCCTTTTTCAAAGAGGATAACTCTGAAACACTTTTGAAAAAAGGAGTAACAAACTTAAAGGGAGTAAACGGTACAACTATATAATCTCTGATTAAGTAATTACTTATCTTTTTATCAAAACATAAATCGGCAATTAACAGTAAAAGATATATACAAGCAACAACATTTAAGAAAGTAAGCAGTTCACTTGAACGAACAGCAGTCATAACACTAAAGAAAAACAGGGGTATTAAAAGTAAGAGTGCATCTTTTTTAATTTTCTTTTTATACACATATGATATACCAAAAAGACCAAATACTATTAATAATATGTAAAGAGGAAAAGCAATACCAAGACCTTTATCATAAAAGAAATAATCAAAAAGAATACCTAGTAAAACAGATATAGAGAATATACTTATTATTTTATTCAGCTCCTGTTTCTTCATGTATATATTTATACATAATATATTAATACATATCTATTATAAAACACATATGGAGAAATAGAAACAAGAATGGGTGTACAGGGGCTCGAACCCTGAACCTAACGGTTAAGAGCCGTTTGCTCTACCAATTGAGCCATACACCCATAAATAAACAATGAATAATACCAGTGAAATGTACTTTTTTCAATACATTAAACCTTACCAATCTTTGAAACAACAATATTCTTTGTGATCCACTCCTCATCTTTATCAACCAGTATCTCACTATCACCCTCAATCTCTACAACCTTGTAACTAGTATCTAATACCTCCAATCTATACCTTCCACTCTCTGCTAGCATCCTATACCTCCCCATATTATCAGTTACCCTTTTAAGAACAATCCTATCAAACTCAAGCTCTCTTAAACCAATCACAACACTACTTACAGCATTCCCATCTGTATCTTTAACTACACCATATTTACTTCTCTTCTTAAAAGTTCCTCTCATCATTAAAATCAATGAGGGAATATAAAGAAGAAGTATTAAAAGTGTAAGCCAGTATGGATCTTTAGAAAATGCATATATTGCAAATATTAAACCAACTATAAAAAGGAAAATATTTAAAATATTTAAAAATACTCTTATCCTTCCCTTTAAAATTTCTTCCCATGCTTTAAACTTAGAAACATCCCGAGGATCTAGTGGAATAGAAAAGTTAAACTCCTCATTCTCCTTAACCTCAAAATATTCTCCATGATATACATCTTTTAGAGGATAATCATCTTTACCAAAAACAATTGAAGAAGGAAAAATATACCCTTGTGCAGTAACAACAATTTTATACCTTCCACCACTAAGTTTTGCTGAAAAATACCCTTTAGAATCAGTAACATCTGTCCACACCATTCTTCCATCTTCACTGTATACTCTAATAATTGCTTGAGGTATTGGATCCTTTGTAAGAGAATCATATACATATCCTAGAGGTTTTGCACCTTTTCTAAAACCAAGCCATGAGAGAAGATGTATAAAGAATTGAACAAAAGCAAACGGAAGATTAAGCAGACTCCCAAATGCAAGCAAGAATGCTATTAAAGAGGTAACAATACTTGTTGTAGCAGTGATAGCAGTAAGATTACCAGAAGGCAGTTGACCTATTGTCTCATCAAGACTATTCGTTATATCCTCGACTACTTTATCTACCCTATCAATAATTGTAGGTTCTGTGATTACCTCCTGCTCACGAGGAATTTTTAATTCAATATCGCACACTCTTCTAATATTGCCAGCTGCATCACTTGCTTCAACACAGAACTCATAGCTGTCTCTTAGATAAACCCCTGATACTCTCTCCAGATTCCCAAGTTTAACTTTAACAATGAGAAGGTCTCCCTCCATATGATAATCCGAAGTACAATGATATGTATGACCTCTAGAGTCAAGACACATAAATACTGCACTGTTAAGCTGAAGGTTATCTCTTACTGAAAAAAGCATCTCAACAGTAAAGTTTGTATCCCAATCAACTGTGTTATTCTCGCCAACCCCTCTAATATCTATTGTTTTAATCTCAGGGGCTAAGGCATCTTGTACACTAAATACAGAGCTTGACCATGCACTCTCTCCTCCCCATTGATTTCTTGCCTTAACACGATAAAAGTACATCTTTTCATTCTCAAGATTGGTAAATTCATATGATGTAGAATTAACCCATCCAGAATTACCAACTACATTATTAAAGTCAGGATCAAGTGCTACCTCAGCATAGTAAGAGTATTGTGCTCCTGTGTTACTCCAAACAACAGTATTTACAGTACCCTTTGTATAGTAAGGCTCAGGAAGAAGTGTAGGTACAGGAACAGGTACAACATAAAGTGTTTTAGTATTCTGGATTTCTATGTTAAAACCCAATGTAGTATCTAGAGCACTCACAGTGAATGTACCAGGATTCGTTGAATACACCCAGCCTGTTGCTCTACCAGAAGAATCAGTAGGTAAAGTCGGTTGAGTAATAACTAGAGATGGAGAAACAATTACAACAGTTCTACCTTGTATACCAACTCCTGAGGAAGATAGTACCCTAACTGTAACAGTACTTGGCTGATAAATCTCTACAGTAACAGGATTAATATTTAAAGTAGAATATATATCAGCAGTTATCTGCCCATTAACAGTAACAGGAAGTGTCTGCCTTTGTGCATTAACATTCCCTATAACGAAAAAGAAAGAAAAAGATAACAGAAAAAAGGTCAAAATTTTTACGAAGGCAGTTCTAAATCTCATATCTAAATTTCTTCAATAATTTTCTTTATATATACATCCAAAGCTGTGCTAAACTCCCTGCTCTTATATATATCACCCCCTATCTTAATACCACTTCCTCTTTTACTGTAGCAGTTTTTACACAGAAGAGCAAAGCTACTAGTGTCAAGATACTCTAGATTCTCTTTACTTCCGCATACACTACAAACAGTAAAATCACTTAAATATCCCATCTCTTTTAAAAACAGCAGTCTAAATCTATTAACACTCTCAATGTCAAAGTTCTTTTTACAAAGACTCTCAAGCATATTAAAAATTTTTACATTTGGATCACCCTCCTGCATTATTTTACTAATCATATCCAATATCCTTTTAATATCACTTACTCTATCTTTTACAACATCTATATCAGAGGAAAATATTAGTTGAGACTCTGTTAAAACAGGAAGCCCTCTACCTTCATAAAAAGAAATATCCGAAATACTTAATGTCTGCATATTACCTCTGTTCTTGCTATTAATCTTTCTTATACCCTTAGCAAATAAAGAAAACTTTCCTGTATACTTTCCAAGTACAGTAAGCACCTTATCTGCTTCAGAATAGTTTACAGATTTTAAGACTATAACAGTATCTTTAGCCATTATTTTGTCTCTCCTTTAGTACGTCTTCAACATATGTTCTTAATTTGTACTGGAATATCTCAGATGCAAACTGTTCTGCCTGTTTTCTGCAGTTATCAGGCTTAAACTCTTTTTCATCAAACTTCTTTAATACTTTTGCTAATGACTTGTAATTATACTTATCAAAAAATATCCCCGTCTTAGGATTTGTATCAGAAATAGTTTCAACTACACCACCATCCCTGTATGCTATTACAGGTGTACCTGCAGCATTAGCTTCAACAGGTATTATTCCAAAATCTTCTCCTTTAACAGGAAATATTAAAGATTTTGCTTTTGCAAGCAGAATAGGCTTTTCTTCATCAGAAAAATATCCTAAGAACTTTACTAATCCCTTAGCATTTAAATCTCTTACAAGATCCTTCATTCTATCCAAATCATCACCTATACCACCAATTTTAAGTGGTACTTTAGCAGAATATGCTGCCCTAATTGCAAGCTCAACACCTTTGTAAGTTTCAACTCTCCCTAAATACAAAAACCAGTTCTCTTTATGATATCCCCTGCTTGCTTTTTCAATTCCTGTTACATCAACAGGAGGATATATTACATCTGCTTCTATATCATAGTATTTCTTAATTCTTTCTTTAACTGTATTGGATATTGCAATCATTTTATCTGTCCCTTGTGCAGCTCTTTTATCTTTCTGTCTCCATTTATCTTCAATAATGGTATTTTCAAAAAGAGAATATATCTTAAACAAGAATTTATTCACTCCCTTAAGCTGCTCACTACTTTTAATGCTCCTCTTTTCTTTGTCCCATAAAAACTTAGGAGGAGACATGCATATATTTATATGAGGTATACTCCCATGAGCAAACTTAGCAAATGATATTGATAATGATAGTATTGCATCATATCCATTAAATCTAAAAGATTTATATGCTAAAGGTAAAAACAAATTGTAAAAATGCTTTAACTTAAATTTCCATGGGAAATATTGCATAAAAGAGGTTTTAACTACTACATTAGGAAACTCTCTTTTAACAAATTCTTTATCACAAAAAGCTGTGAAAAGTGTTTTGTTATCAAATGTATCAAGTATATATTTAAGATGAACTTCTGCCCCTCCCTTTTTGTAAAGTGGATCTGCTACTACTGCAATATTATAATTTTGTACCTTAGGCATATTTAATTAAGAAATATTAAAATCTCCCTATTATACCTATTATTTTTAATAATTTTAAGAGAAATATACTTTAATGAATATTAAAGTTCTGGAAGACCGCCATCACCAAAGTCATCTATTGGAAAATCATCATCATCTTCCTTATCAAGTTCTGCAACAATATCATCTAAATCATCTACTGCTTCAATCTTTACATCTATATCAGAATCATCATCAGGGAATATGTCTTCTAAAGTATCAATCTCACTACTATCATTCTCCTGCTCATCAAGAATAATTGTGGTAGATTCAGGTTGATCAATGATATCTATTAAATCATCTTCTTCTTTTCCATTAGCAATCTTTTCCTGTGCAAGTCTATCCTCTACTTTTTTAATAAACTGCTCAGCTTCATCTCCAAACTTCTCAACGACATCGATTACTCTCATAGGTTTACCGCAGTCAGGACAGAATTGTATATAATCTACTTCTTCTCCGCAGTTAGGACATGAAAAGAAAACTACATGTACACTCTGTCTTTGGGGAACCACCTTTTGTATTTCTTCTTCTTTTGTCATTGTAATAATAAGTTGTTGTAATCTAGGATATTACAATTTGGAGATATAGGTCAATAAACCCATAATATATGTCCCATATTCTTTAAAAGTTCGAATCAGCTAAAAACAGCATATTAACTAGATTAGCCGTATTTAGGATAACAGCATTTCTTGTATTTCTTTCCACTTCCGCATGGACATGGATCATTCCTTCCTACTTTTTTCTGAGACCTTTTTACAGTCTGCTGTTTGTCTACATTCCCAGGCCTATTATCATTTAAACTTTTTACCTGCTCTTTCTGTACTCTAATAGGAGCTCTTAGTTGATCTTCTCTTTTAACAACTCTTACCTTAAAGAATCTATTTACAAGGTCATTATCAATACTGCCTAGCATAGAATCAAAAAGTCTAAATCCTTCATTCTTGTATTCTACTAAAGGATCTCTTTGTGCAAGATTCCTTAAAGAAATACCCTCTCTTAGATCCTGCATATTATCTAAATGTTCCATCCAGTACCTATCAATACTCTGAAGTATTAAAACCTTAGACAACTCTCTCATTGGAAGTGTACCAATACCATATATATGTTCAATAAAGGCAACAAGCGTAAGTTTTTTCAATTGAGAACCCCTCTGTGCAGGAGCCATTCCATACAGATTTCTAAAATACTCAATACTGTCTTTAAACTTAAGTCTTTTAGTCGCCTTTTCAAATATCTCATCTGTAATAAGGTTTTTAATCTGAATATACAAGTTTCTCTCTTCAATGTTATTTATCTTCATATCATCCTCAAGCTGAGAAGCTATGAGGAAATCAATATGATCAAGAATCTTTTTTAATACAAATATATCAAGAGGAGTAAGCTTAAACTTTAAATCATTAAGAAGTGATATATCCCAAGTTTCCTTCCTAGTAAGAGAGAAACCATCAAGCTCATCTTGGAGTCTGTCAATATCAATAGACAGTACATATTTAATATCCTTCTCCAAGTCAACTTTGCTTTCAACATACGGCTGTTTTGATATTTCTAAAACCTTTGTCCTAAGGTCATATATAATGTTTCTCTGCTGATTAAGAACATCATCATATTCAACAAGATGTTTTCTAATATCATAGTTATGAGATTCAACCTTCTTTTGTGCATTCTCAATAGTTCTTCCTAAAATACCCATTGATATAGGGGTGTTATCATCAAGCCCTACACTTGCCATAATCATCTGCATCCTATCACCTCCAAAAAGTCTCATAAGGTCATCTTCAAATGAAACATAAAAGACAGATTCACCAGGATCTCCCTGTCTTCCAGACCTTCCTCTTAACTGATTATCTATTCTTCTTGATTCATGCCTCTCAGAACCAATTATATACAGCCCACCGAGCTCTCTGACACCCTGCCCAAGTGCAATATCTGTTCCTCTACCTGCCATGTTAGTAGCAATAGTTACAGCACCCTTCTGGCCTGCCTGAGCCACTATTTTAGCCTCTTTCTCATGATATTTAGCATTTAGTACCTCATGCTTAATTCCCTCCTTAGAAAGCATATCAGAGAGAATTTCAGATTTCTCAACAGAAGTAGTACCTACGAGTACAGGCTGTCCCTTTTTATGATGTTCCTTTACATCCTCTACAATAGCTTTAAACTTACCCATTTGAGTTCTATAAACAACATCATTGTAATCTTTTCTTACCACAGGCTTGTTTGTAGGAACAACGATGGTATCAAGCCCATATATTGATGCAAACTCTTCAGCCTCAGTAAGTGCAGTACCTGTCATACCAGAAAGATAGAAGTAAAGCCTAAAATAGTTCTGTAGTGTAATAGTTGCCATAGTTCTACTTTCTCTCTTTACCTCTACACCCTCTTTTGCTTCAATTGCCTGATGTAATCCCTCACTATACCTTCTTCCAGGAAGTACTCTCCCTGTAAATTCATCAACAATTAAAACTTCTCCATCCTTAACCATATACTCATCATCCCTCTTGTAAAGCTCCTTTGCTTTAAGTGCATTATCTAAATGATATGCAATTTGAGGATCTTCATATATATTCTTAACCTTAAGAAGTTTCTCTACATAATCTACACCCTCATCAGTCAAAGACACAGAGTTAGATTTCTCATCAACAGAGTAATGCTTCTCCCTTTGAAGCTGATTTACGAGATTCGCAAACTGCCTATACATCTCATTTGATGCTTGAGCACTTGTAGAAATAATCAAAGGAGTTCTTGCCTCATCAATGAGAATGGAGTCTGCTTCATCAACTATCGCAAAGTATCTTGGTCCCTGTACCCTATCATCTAAATCAGCTACCATATTATCCCTAAGATAATCAAAACCAAATTCATTGTTAGTCCCATATACAACATCACAAGCATATGCCTCTTTTTTAGTACACTCAATCAAATTAACACCACTCATATGGTCATACTTAAGTCTTCCCTCTTCCTTTACCCTTCTGTTTCTCTCATCAATTAACTTCTTAGCCTCATCCCCTTTCAGCTTTATAGCTTCTTCGTCAGAAATAAACCTGTACTGTGTACCAGAATTAATTGCAGAAGTAGTCATTCCCAGACTATTAAGTATATGTCCTGTCCACTCAGCATCTCTTTTAGCAAGATAATCATTAACAGTAACTAAATGAGCACCCCTGCCAGTTAAAGCATAAAGATAAAGAGGAAGGTTAGCAGCAAGAGTTTTTCCTTCACCAGTAAACACCTCAGCAATCTTGTTATCAAACAAAACATAACCTGCCATAAGCTGAACATCAAAATGTCTATGATTAGCAACCCTCTTAGATGCTTCTCTTACAACAGCAAAAGCCTCAGGAAGTATCTCTCTGAGTCTTACTTTTTCACTATCTAAAATCTTTTTAAGCTCTTCCCTATTGTAATTATTAAAATCCTGTCTTGCACTATCAAGGTTTACCCCTATCTGTTTTCTAAAATACTCAGTTTTTTCCCTAAGCTTCTCATCGCTTAATCTACTAACATCTTTTTCTAAAAGATTTATCTGATCAACTATTTTTTGAATTTTAGCTATTTGTTTCTCATTAGAATCAAACAGCCCTTCGAATATTTTTATCATAACTTCTGATTATATCAGTAATTTAATTTCATACAAGACAATTTAAGTATTTTTTAATCATTAACATATACAATTTAAAAATGATAATACCCTTACTTCTCTCTACCATTTTAGCACTAACACCTGTTTGGGAAAGTAAGAGTGTACACTTCTCATGGGAAAGTAAAGGAGAAGGATATGTATATGAATTTGAAACATACAAAGATTGGGAATTAACAAATCTGTATTTTAAACTTCCTCCCATTACTAAGACATATATAGATGTAGTATACCATGACTCAGGAAAATATTACCAAAGGATAAAGTACTACAACCCAAACACACCAGAAATATACAGTTACTGGTATTTAGGTCAATTTTACCTAAATCTGCAAGAAGGAATTCTAAGTGAAGACGGTCCTGAGAACCCTCCCCCAATAGAAGATGAGTCAGAAAATGAGATAGAACAGGATGATGAGGTAAACACACCTAATGAAAATACACAAGAGACATTAGAACAAATTAAATTTCAACTTCCCACTATTCCTGATTCCAGAGAGAAAATAGCTGACATATTTAAAAAAGAAGATACACAAACAAAGAAAGAAATAGATAACAGTGATATATGTAAGATATCAGTATTTAAAAATGAAGAAACAAAGATAAAAGAATGGAATTGTAATATTAATATAGAGGTGTCCGCTATTAAATACATTGATTGGGATAAATACTACTCATTAGAAATACAAGGAAAATACCCAAAAAGTATTAAAGCAGAAATACAAATATATGAGTGCAAGAAGTTTAGTATTACAGACATTAATACATGGAATAAATGCAAAGAAGTTCTTACTGATACATATACAGGAGATATTAATTTAATATATTTTGGAAAAATATATGCTAACAACAAAGCAGGAACTCTTACTAATTTTAATTTCACAGATTCAGAATTTCAGACAAGAAGCACCTTTGTAAATGACATATCAAAGCAAGATGTAAAAGTATATTTTAGTATCTATTCTCAATTTAAAAGCAAAGAGTGGATTGATCTTACATATACAACACAGAAAAGTATAACTATACCAACTGCAGTTAAAGCTGCTGCTGTAAAACCTTTTTCCTTTCCACTAAGTAAACTTATAGGGGTTACTCAATGGCATGGATGCACCCAATATCAGTGTCCTCACAAAGGAATTGATTTTGGGGCTAGGTTACATAATGTAATTGCAGTTGGAGATGGTACTGTTGCAGACATTGGTTTTGATAAATATGGGGGAGAGTGCAACCAAGGAGGAAGATATATCATTGTCAAGCATACAAATGGTATGTACTCTGCATATATTCACTTAGACTCTTTTTTAGTGAAAAAGGGAGATAGCGTAAAAAAGGGACAAAGTATTGGTATAAGTGGAAATAGCGGAATGAAAAACTGCCAACCTCTTGGATATCATCTACATTTTGAAACAAGAAAGGGGTTTTCTTCATCGACACATACAGATCCTGTTAAATATGTTAATGTTGATTGGAACTTAATTCCTACACTCCAGTACAAACAGTTTCCAGGCAGACTTACAGGAGATAATCCTCATCCTAATTTTTAAAGAAAATATATGTTTAAAGAAATTCTTTTTTACATTCTCTCCCTCATATTTCCTTCTCAAAAGGAACAGTATACAAGGGAATATATGATAAACACAAAGTATCTCCCAGTAGAAGTTTTTTGGATTGATAACACAAATGTACTTCTTAGCTCATACGGCTATTCCCAGTTATTTAATACAGAGAATAGAGATAGTAGTGTTATAAATACATGTGAAAATTGTATATATGGATATGATAAAAACTTTGTATACTGCAAATATATAAATAGAGATATTAAGAATAAGAATGAATTTAGTACAACTATTGAAATTTTTGATATTGATAATAACCTACTTTACTCAAAAGATATATTTCAGACAGTAGCTCCAATAAAATGTACAAGGGATTTTGTTTTACTTCATACTAATGATCCTGACCTAGAACAGCACAGTTATATTTTAGATATTAAAAAAGATAGTTTAAAAGAGATAAAAGAGAATATTAAAGATACAAAAGAATGGTTTAACAATGATAAAACTAAAAAGATTATAATTGGAGAAGATAAAAGAGTATGGCTATTTAAGTCCTAATTTAGTAAATTTATCCACCGTATCTGTATTATCCAATTTCTGATTGATATATCTTGGTAGTGTAAATGTAAATGTACTACCCTTACCCTCTTCACTCTCTACATTTATCTTTCCTCCCATTAATTTCACTAATCTAAAAGTTACATACAAACCTAAGCCAGTTCCTCCTGGTCTTACTATCTTTGATTCTAAATAATTATTCGCCCTGTAAAACTTACTACCTAATTTAGGTATATCTTCCTTAGGTATCCCCTTACCTGTATCACTTACACTCACTATTATGTTCTTCTCATCAAATCTAGCCTTCACATCTATTCTACCTTTATCTGTATACTTTACTGCATTACTTATTAAATTATCTAATACCTCCATTACCCTTATTCTGTCTGCATATGCAAAAGGTATACCCTCCTGTATATCTGTATATATCTTTACGCCTTCTTTTAAATCCTTCTCATTACCATGTACTGACATCTCTATACTCTCCTTTATATCCACTTTCTCTTCCTTTATCTCAACTCTATCTCCTTCTAACTTAGCTGAGGTAAGTAATGTATTTATCAACCCTATCTCTGTATCTATTGCCTTACTTATTCTCTCTAAATACTTCGCATACTCCTTAGGATTACTATCTATATACTTCCTTAACATCTCTGCATTCAACTTTACTATTGTTGCTGGTGTCCTTAATTCATGTCCCATTATATCTATCATGTCATTCTCCTTCCTTCTTGCTTCTTCTAACTCCCTCACCTTTATCTGTAACTCCTTTGTCTGTTCACCTACCTTCTGCTGAAGCACAGAATTAAATTCCGACAATTGCTCAAACAAAATAGCACGAGTTAAATACACGGCAGTTGTATCAGATAATGACTCTAGAAATTCTATCTCCTCATCTATATAAGTTGAACTAGAAGAATTTCCTTCCCCAAGAACGCACACTGCTAAAAGGTCATGTTCATACACTATAGGTAGAAGTAGTACTAATCCCTTAGTTTGCAACTCATTAATAAATTCTTCAAGAGAGAGAACTGCTGACGAATTCTCATCCTGAAGAATACTCATCAAGGTTGGAGGAGCAAGATATTTCATATCTTTTAAGTCCTCTTCTTTCTCTATTGTTTCAAAAATTAGTTCATAATTAATATCTCGATACTCAACATACTGCTTATTTATAACTTCATTACCCTCTTTTGTAATTATTGATATATACTCTGGAGAAAGTGCTTTCTTAAGAGTTTCAGCAAACTCATTAAGAATTTCATTTTTAGCAGATAACTTGCCCAACTTTCTATTGTACTCTTTCAATACAAATGAAGTATCCAAACCAGGAGTAATAATTTTAGATTGAATTTTATTTAATACAAAACCTCTAAAACTTTCATAAAAGATTGAATACAAGAAAGCACAGAACAAACCAAAAAGAACAAATTCTAAATTAATTACACTTTCCTCAAAAACAATCCTATCTATATTTGTAAAAAACAAAAATGCCAAAAACATAATGACTGATGTGAGTCCCGTAAAAAGAATCTTTCCAGCAAGGAGTCTAATATTAAACAGTTGATACCTAACCATACCAATGAACATAAGAGCTAAGAAAACAACAGTAAACTGAGGACCAACCCAGACCAGCTTATAATTTCCTAAAAGGGGAAGAATGAGATTGTATACCATTCCAAGAACACCTGAAATAAGGAGACCAACAAAAATCAAAATCATCTGCTTCTGAATAATACCTGACGATTTTAACAGCTTATTCAGCACTACAACTAAAGTTGCTATAAAATATGAAGCGAACACAATTGCATATACTATATGTCCTGGTTTGTAAAGTATCATCACATTCCCACCCTCTTCTATAACTGCCTGTTTAAGAAGTAAATCATTACAACATACAGTAATTACCGATATGGCAAGAATTGGTAATATGAGTAAAATTCTGTAAAAAGGTTTAATTGGTTTCTCTTTTGCTAAGGACAGTGCAAATACTAGTAAATAATATGCAACCAAAATAGATGCGACATAATGAAACTTTGCCCATAACATTGCAACCTCAGGTGAATTAGCAGCTAAAAAGCCTCCTAGTCCTATACCCCAGAAGCCAACACAAAACAAACTTCCTGCAAAATATTTAATATAAGTTGTAACTCTTGATTCCTTTAGTGTGTATATACCAAAGATGATATTAACAATAGATAGAAACATTAATGCATATACATAACTTTCCATTATAGGCAGTTTTTAATTTTATAAGTAGTTTTTAATTTTTTTTAACGATTAATAATTGCAGTAGCATATGCCTTATTAGGCGTAAGATATACCTCTTTAACATGTAAACCAGCTTCCTCTATTTGTTTTATAAATTCCTCTGTTTTCTGAGGATGCAACTGCTTAAATCCCATTTTATCAAAGAGTGCCTGCTGAGGGTTATCTACTAGTGCTGTCAAAATAAAGGTATCAGAATCTTTCATAGCTTCTGACATACGATCCAAGAATTTTTTCCTATCATCTGGATTAAGATACTCCCAAAAGCCAGTACATTCAAAAAGCTGTGATTTAGAACTCTCTATTTCTGTGGGCATTCCCTCGTTTATCAAATCCGAAGGCAGATATTTTATTCCAACACCTAAATCTTTATACTCTTCTCCAGCCTTTTTAATGGCTTCTGCTTTTTCATTAGCTTTAGGAGAATAATCTACACTTACTATCTGCATACCATATTTTCCAGTCTGATAAATAGCCTCAATAGGAATTATACAACTTCCACCTGCTATAGAAACTATTCTCTGAATTTCATTATCTGCTATATTTTTTGCAATAACATTACTAATAACAATTCTTCTCTGAAGACATCCTACCGCAATATCAAGATTATCTAGTAAACCGTTTACCTTAGGAGGAACATTTATCCTATATATTATATCCATTGTCCCATTTGATAAACCAGAAGAAATCCCTTTAGTTAAAAGAGACCACAATGCAGGTGTACTTCCAGCAATAAGACCCAATCTTAGAAATACCTCTGTTTTTGAAGAAGCATCCATTATTGAATTTAATCTTCTTCCCAAGGTAAGATCTGGCTCTGTTTTAAAATCAGCTTGTGGATAAGTATATAGTGGAGCACCTGATATCTCACCTATTTTAAGCTCTTCTAAGAGTGGCCTCTCCTCAAATCTTGGGCTCTTTAAATCATTAACTTCAAATCTTTCTGATATATCAACTTTTTCTTGTGTATTATTTGTATCTATTAGCTTTTCTTCTTCCATTAATACTTTATTTTAATTTATATAAAATGCTAAATTATACTAAAATTTCGTTTAATTATAAAATGCTTCGTTGTATTCAACTATTTCGACCTAACTTAAGAAACCTATCCTAGGTTATTTGTCTAAAGATTTAAATGCCCTTATTGTTTCTTTAACCGCCCTCTCCCATGAAAACATTTCAGCCCTCTTAATACCCTTCTTAATTATCCCATCTCTAAACTCCTCATCAGAATATACCCTATACATAGCATCACCAACCTCCTTCTCATTCAAACCATCAACTAAAATACCACAATCACCTAATATCTCAGGATAACAAGACCCTCTATGAGCAATAATTGGTGTACCATACCTCATTGCTTCAACAGCAGCCATCCCAAAACCCTCATACAAAGATAAATGAACAGAAGATATACTATTTTGCAACAAAGGTTTAATATGACTATCCTCATAAAAACCAATAAAAATAACATACTCCTTCAATCCTAAACACTTAACTATATTCTTAAATCTTACAGCCTCAGGATTAATATCCTTTGTAAAATCCTTTCCTGCAATTACAAGATACGGAGCCCTTTTATCATTCTTAACCCTAGCAAGAAACTCTCTATACCCCCTTATAACCCCAATAGAATTTTTGTTTTTTGTTAAACCGCCCCCACTATATATAAAATACCCCCTCTCCTTGTAATCTTCTGGTAATTTACTATCCCACCCAGTTGTATTCCCATCAATATCAGTTTCAACATCTAAGTATATTGGAAATATTTTTTCTTTAGGATATTTAGGAAAGTACTTCTTGAAATCTTTTGCAGTATATTTTGAATTAGCAATTACTGCACTACAATATTTAGCTTTCCTCATTTCAATCCAATACAAAATCTTTTTAATAAAGTTTTGAATAGCTCCTTTTTCTGAATATATGTTAAAGATGGGTAGTATGAAATCATGAACCATAAGAACAGTAGAAATATGCCTTGAAGGAACACCAATCCAAAAATACGGACAGAAATATATAGAATCCTGTCTTCTTACCTTTCTAATAGCAGGGAGTATTTTTGTGTGATATGTAATAATATTTTTGTAATCAGAAACCCTTAACTCTCCTAATCTGTAAACTTCTACATTACTACTCTTAATATACTCATCTATAGTTGACGGTCCATCAAACATCAAAAGAGTAAGATCAATACCATTTTCAATTAATCCCTTAACAACATGTTTTGTATACTTCCCAATACCATGGAAATTTAACTGATTCTGAGTTGTGGTACAGTCAACAATAATATGCACAATTTAAATTATTAAAGTAAGTATATATATAATCATACCGATACACACCCCAATCTTCAATACAATACTTGTAACTATACCAATAAATGACCCAAGACCAGCTTTTAAACTATTATGAGCATCCTTTTTAGAAAAGAGATACTCTCCAAGTGAAGCTCCCAAGAAAGAACCTATGAGCATACCTGCAATACCTCCCATAATAGACCCAAGCATCAATCCAATTACTGCCCCAATTGCTCCATATTTACTTCCTCCAAGACTCTTAGCACCAAGAGCAACAGTTATATTATCAATAAAGGTAGAAAGAAGTGAAAGAAAAAACAGTATTATTAATATTACTGGAGTAATAATTAAAAAATCTCCTAGGAATGCAAGTATAACTATAGCGATATATATAAGCCATACACCAGGAAATGACAACAATGTAAGAATTATTCCACCAATAGCAAGAATACATAAAAACACATATATTAAAATATCAACCATTTTAAAAATATCTAAACTTAACTAAATCTCTTCAATCATTTTTACAAGCTCTAAAATATCTACCTCTTTTTCTCTTTTTAATATTATCCTCTTTCTTAAATCTTTTAATATATTTTATAACTTCCTTCCAACTAGAGCCGTATACAACCATTCCACTATCAAAATACTCTTCAAATATCTCAAGGCTGTATTTTGATGTAACAATTGATTTTACACCAAAATTAGCTGCCTCAATTATAGTAGATGACCTTTCTGTTATATGAACATCACAAACCTTAAAAAAAGAATACAAAGGCAAAAGATGAATATTATCAATAGCAAAACCACACTTTGTATCTCCTATTCTTTTCTTAGTATATTCAAGCATATCCACTCTCTTAGGATGAATCCTAACAAACCAAAACCAATCAGAAGGGCTATTTTGTATTGCCTTTATAATTTCCCTATCACGATTGTTCTGAGGATCAACTGTATAAAGAATTACTTTTGAATACTTACTAAGCAAATACCTCTCTTTTAGCATATTAGTATAGTATTGAACTACTTCATTACTATCATCCTTCCACATTTCCAAAAAATTGTTTCCACCAACAAACACCTTTGTATTTCCTTTTATCCATTTTAATAAAGAGCTCTTTTCTTCATTACTCCATACATAAAAAATATCAGGATGTAGATTAAACCCGTTCTTAGGAACTCTTTTGTAACTACCATATGCATAATGCAAATCTCCCTGTACTCCATGCTGAATATCAATTACAGGAATAGACAATTTCTTACATGAAGATACAAGGGCAAAACCATATGTACTGTAATAACAAAGTATGAAAACAGCTTTAGGTTTTAATTTTTTCAACCTCTTAGTAAAATACTTCTCTATCCTTTTTATTCTACTCACTTGCGCTAAAAGGTTCTTTAACTCAAGCTCTTCTGAATATATATTATTTTGCTTAAGAAAATTAATAAATTCACTATAATTCTCAAGTTTGTAATTTAATAAAGGAGGCTTTTTAAAATAAATTTTCACTTTATCAAGTACAAACATCATATCCAAGCTGAATTGAAAAAACTCTCCACTATTATACAAAGGTGTCTCCACCTTATACCCTCCAATTATTGTCTTACATTTATAACCTGATTTTTCAAATTTATCCCTTAGTGGATCTGTTCTAGTAAAGTAATATTTCCCCTTTATATCTGCAATATGAACACCATTTTCAACAAACAAAAAATCAATACTTTTCTCTTTGTTCCTTAACCAATTCTTAAGATTATTTTTGTAATACTTGTAAAAGTTCTTAACATATCTCTCATAAAAAATATTCTTCTGTGATGGAGATTTACTTTCAGAAAGTTTTGAACCAATCCTAAACCTTACATATGGCCATATATCTAAATCATCAACACTCCATTTATCTACTGCAAACTTTTCTTCAATCTCATTTAGAGTTTTTATTATCTCCTTTGATTCCATGTAAATATACTTTCAGATTATCTATTTGATGTGCAATACTTCCTCCAAATTGCTTTCTGTTTACTAACAGCAGAATTAAGATACAAACCAATACATATATGATTTTAATAATTAAAACAACCCAGAAATTTAAATCAAAATCTATAAATACAAACAATGACATTAAGAAAGGAAGAAGTATTAAAGATATCATTCTTTTGTACTTAAACCCTACATCAATAAACTGTTTTGAACCAATACATGTAGTTAAACTTAAAACAAACATAGATATCATAGTAGCAATAGCAGAACCAATCATTCCATATTGAGGGATTAGCACATAGTTTAGGCCAATATTTATCAGTGAACAGCAAAGAGAGTACAGTGGAACATACTTAACTGCCTTTTTAGTATAGTTAAAGATGTTAATAAAAAAGAAATACAACCCATTAAATACATATCCGAATGATATAAAAGGAATTACTTTCCATGCTTGTACATACCCCTTATTTATAAACAAGTATATTACTTCAGGAGAAAACAGAGAGATACATAAAGAAAGAATTGAATAAATGAGAATAATAAACTCAGCAAATCTAACAATATTACCGTTATCTCTCTTCTCTTTCTTCATCTGACTATAAAACCAAGGAGTATATGAATGATTTAGTGCAACAGTAATCATGTTAACAACACCTGCTATTGTAAAACCAATGGTATATACACCTACAGTTTCAATAGACACAAGATTATTAAGTATTAACCTGTTTACAGAAGCCAGCCCCCATCCAAAAAGGGCATGAAAGAATATCGGCCAAGAGTATGAGAAAGACTCTTTAAGAATATCTCTATCTATTTTAAGAATCATTCTCTTTCTTAATCTGAAAAATACAAGCACAGTCATAATGAAATCTGCAACAAGAGTACCTAATATTACCCCTTCTGCTTTCATATCAAATACAACCAAGAGCAAAACTGTAATTCCATTATTAAGCACAAGATACAATATCTGATCAACTGCATAGCTTTTGCTCTTCTGCTCTGTTTGTTGCAGTGTCTGATATATTTTAAATATCACAGAGAAAAATCCTATTCCAATTGCAATTAAAAGAAATGGATAAAAACTAATATCTTTAGCAATAATGGGGAATATAATGTTCCTTCCTAGTATAAGAACTGCAGCTAAAAGAATATTCCATATGATTTTAGAAAGAAATACTGTTCCTAAGAATGTTTTAAGCTTTTCTTCATCATCTTTGTATTCAAAATACAGTCTGCTTACAACAGCTTGAGTACCGAATATAAAGAAGATGGCAAGTAGTGCAGATATTGAATTAACAACACTTACTAATCCAAACTCAGCCTTAGTAAGAAAATATGTAAATACAGGTAAAAGTAAAAAGCTTATCAATGACTGAATAATACTTACACTAAAATATATTGTTGTATTCTTAATTACTGACATAGTTATATATCTTTTAATAAACTATCCCACAGCTCTACCAGCTTGTCATGTGATGTGTTATTCACTATTCTCTTTATTGATTCTATACACTCCAATGACATTTCTCTATACCTCTTTTTATCTTTTAAGAGATTTACAATCTCCTTAGCAAATTCCTTAGGATCTCTTGTATTTACAATTGTTCCATTCTTTCCTTGTATAACTAAATCTTTAATATCACCGACATTAGGAACAACAGCAGGAACACCATATGCCATACATTCAACAACAACCATAGGAAGACCTTCACTTTTAGATGTCATTAGAAGTAGTTTAGACTTCTCAATATATTCATTTACATTATTCTTCCTTCCAACAAGCTCAATACTCTCACTCAACACCTTGCTATGTATTCTCTCTTTAATATTATTAAACTCCTTGCCATCACCCACCATTATACATTTAATATCAGGAAAATCTTTTTTAACACACTCTACAGTATCTACCCATAAAGGAAGGTCTTTTACATCTACAAAATTACCAATATAAATAAGATCATATATCTTCTTTTTATTTCTTACTTTAATATTTTGTATCTCAAACTCATTAGGAGGTATAAAGATTTTGTCTTTTGCAATTCCCTTTTCAAGAAGATATTGCATAGAATCACTTCCTCTTACTCCTACAAGATATGCCTCTTTTAGCATCTTTATCATTAATCTATCCTTTGTATATTTTCTAGGACTTTCAATAAACAAAAATATATGCCTTTTCTTAAATATCTTTGAAAGAAAATACCCATATACACCATGCATAAGAAAGTGAATACTAAGAATAATATTAATTTTCTTAAATAAAAGAATGTATATACTACTAATTATTCTGTTTAATTCTCTAAGTGGAAGTATTTTTCTAAATGGTTTAAACACAGAATACTGTACTAACTTAGGATGAGAATATTGCATTTCTGTGTTTCTAACAAGATATACTTCTTCTACATACCTGCTATCAAGTATAGGGGAGATTTTTGATATAAGCTTTTTATCTGTACATCCTGCAATTATTAAAATCCTCTTTTTATCTTTCATATCTTTTTCTTTTAACTAAACCTTTTAATAAATGATAAGGAAGGGCAATATAGTTTTCTAATATGAGAAATTTGTATCTATTTGAGAAAAGTATTCCATATGATAAAGATGTGTGAAGATACTTAAATGTATTCTTAATATCTCCATCTAGTGCATAATGCTTTGATACTTGCAACCATTGTCTTGCATATATTTTTTTAGCTGTTTTCTTACTAAAACTGTTAATGTCTTTCTCAAAATCTTTAAGAAATTTGCTTTTTACCTCTAGCATTTTCTCACCGCTTACATTCCCAGAATGACCATATATTTTTGCCAAAGGCTCTTCCATAACCCCCAGTTTATACTTCCTTAAATATCTTAATACAAACTCCATATCCTGATGCCTAAGATAGCTTTCATTAAACATACCAATATCATTAAATACATACCTGCTAACCATTAAACATGATCCTGCAGCAAGAGAGAGTCGCATAAGCAAGATGTCTTCTCTTAAATCACCCTCTTTTGTCTGTATAACTGTTCTCCATTTCTTACCAGACAAAATCATATGGCTGCAGACTACCCCTTTGTATAACGAAGATTCTTTACTTTTTAAGTACTCAACCTGTTTTTCAACTTTTTCACTCAGCCACTCGTCATCATCATCTAAGAATGCAATATACTCTCCCTTTGCCTCTTTTATTCCCGTGTTTCTTGCAGCAGCTCCCCCCCTATTCTCTTTATGTCTTAAAACTTTTACCCTTTTATCTTTTACATTTTTTACAACTTCAAATGTATTATCCTTAGAACAATCATCAACTATTATTAATTCTAAATTAGAATATGTTTGATCAAGTACACTATTAATTGCACGAAGTATAGTACTTTCTCCATTGTATGTTGGAATAATTACAGACACTAATGGAGAATTTTTAATGTTTTTACTTCTATTCATACTCAATTACATCAAAAATATACATTGTTTTGTTTTTTAAACTAACTACATCATCTAATCTTAACCACTCTGCCTGTTTAAACTCCTCAAGCATATCCTGATACGGAAAAGTATATCCCGCTAAATTAGATACAACTAAACCAATCTTTCCTACATCAGCAGAATCAACAAAACTTTTAATATTCTCAATACTCTTTCCAAACATACTAAATGTATTCATAGTATTAAAATTCTTTAAATACTTCTTTCTAGGAACCCAGTCACTAAACTCTAACTTCCACTCTGCACTCCACTGGTTATCTCCCCTGTAAACATTAGGAAGCATATTCCACCCCACATCATTAAGAAGAACTCTTTCATTTTCATCAAAGTAAGATATTACTTTTTTAATTTCAAAATCCTTTCCCCAAAGCATATAGTAATGAATCTGACCATTAGCAACAAAGAAAAATGCTGCTACCCCAAAAGTAATACACCCGACAAAAGTAATAACATAGTAAATTAAATTCTTAATCTTTTTGTAATACAAAAGATATACAATATACATACCGATTATTAATACATTAAGAAATATCTTAATACCAACATAATCAACTTCAAAAAACATTCCACCACCTGCTAGAAGCGCGGAAATACATACAACAGACATATACTTCTTCCTTTCCTTTACCAAATCTTTTAAGAAGAAGATATAGAAGAAAAAGATGACTGGAAGTATAGGGAGAATATATCTATCAAAAGAAGCTCTAAGAAAGAATACAACAAGAAAACTTGCAAATATACAGAAAAGAAACACATAGAAGAAATCTTTCTTTTTAATCTTCTTCTTTAAAAGAAAAATACTTGTAAATATTGAAGGAAATACTACTACCTTAGGAACAGATATAAAAGAAAAAGTTCTGGGATACAAAAGCTTACCAAAATAGCTTTTAAATATACCCCATGCCTTTGACAGTAAAGATTGCTCATTATCAATATCCTCTTGTATAGAGGGAGCATCTTCTTCTATACGGTTAATAGTTGATACCTCTGTATCAAAATGCTTAAGATGATACTGTATACCACCTTTTGTAACACCAGGTACAAGAGAAAGTGCATACATATTAACAGGCACAACTCTTGTAAAGATCATAAGGAGAAGAAGTACAAGGGTGGGTAAAAACAATTTAATAAATGAAAATAGATATCTTTTAACAGATGCCCAGAATGTAGTATCTTTCTCTTTCCAAAGAATGTAAAAGAAAATACCTGGAAGAATCATGACAGCTACATACTCTTTTGCATCAAAGATAAGAAGAAGAGACAAACCTGCTAACCAGTATGACTTTTTGTTAAGTATGAGATATATAAATAAAAGGAGTGAGAATATAACAGGAATTTCTCTCATATATGTTGGTATATGCAAGAAGAACTGAAAACTTGTAAGAAGCAGAAATACTCCTCCTAAGGCAATAGATTCTTTCTTAAAATACTTTTTAAGAATTAAGTAAAAGATATAAAGGGAGGCACATGCAAGTATTACATTCCATACTGTTGCTATTTCCAAAGAAGGACCTGTAAGAAGAAATATTAATGCAACAGGAAGTTTAAAAAGAAAACCATGTGTTCCTACTCCATAATCCCCTATCCACTGACCACTGGAAAGTGCTTGAGCCATAATATTTGTTTCCCAGAGATACAAATCATCATCCAAAGTAGCATTACGAAACAGTAATGAACTAAGTCCAAATATTAAGCACAGCAATATTAATATATATATTCCATAACTTTTAATAAACTCTTTAATATTTTTCATTTAACATTAAAAATATATACATTAATGATAGTTTTTATCCTTTCTAAAAACTTCATTTACAAACCTCTTTCTCTAAATAATCTACAAACCATTCATTCATCTCAATCTTGTCATCCAACAGTCTCTTTAATTTCTCCTGACCCTTTTTCTTTAAATCTTTATCATTAAGAAGTTCATCTATCTTTTTAATAGTTTTCTCAACCATATGCTCCCTATCATCAACAACATACAAAAGATGATATATATCTTTCAGCTCATCACTAGCACCAGAAGTCATTTCACTTGTAAATATTGAATGAATACCCATTACATTACATTCAAATGCCATAGTTAATCCATCACCTACAAAAAGCTGTGCAAAAGACATAATACTATGAATCTTTGTATGAGGAACATGTATTATGTATTTATCAAACTCGTGAGGAAGGAGTGCTTCAGATGATACAAGTACTTTCCCATACTTTTCCAAATGCTTTACTATTCTCATCTTCTCCCCATTACTCATTCCCTGATGTCCAAGATCATGACTTGCATTCCATGCTACAAATCTCACAAATGTAAATTTGTCCTTAGAAGTTAGCCCTACAAGCTTTAAATCCTTGGAATTAGGTTTAAAGTACTTAGGATGAAGATAGAAAAGCTCCTTAAATGTATTTACCCTCATCTGCTTTCTACCAAGGTCTAACCTGTAATACATAGGAGTAAGTATTTTGTATGAGAAAAACTTAGAGAAAAAAAGAGCCTCCTTAGACCTTTCAGTATCACAGTAGACAATATTCTTCCTGCCTATTAAAAATGAAGTTATAGCCATCATAGGAGAGGGCCTACCTATTAAAACATCAGGCTTAAATTTAATAGCCTCAATTAAATGCCTTACAGTTGAATATACAAGTACTACAGCCTTCTGAAATCTTCCCTTTCCTGTAGTATTTCCAATAATTTTGTATTTTATCCCATACTCATCAAGAACCTCCCAATCCCTATCTTTCTTAATAACTAATACCTTTACACTATGCCCCTTTTGCTCAAGAAGTTTAATAATGTTATGAAACTGATGAGCCCATGCAGGATGAGAAATAGATATTAATACTCTCATTTACTGCTCTTTTTAAATTTAGAGTAATAACTCTTTTTCTCATAATACAATGTCTTTTCCTGAGTATTTACAATCCTTCCTAACATATCTGACAGTAATCCAAACAAACCTACAACAATAGAAAGACTCACTAAATATATACCAGCAAAACCAACACTCTTGTAAGGTGTAATACTCCCTGTACTAATCCAATGTATTAAAACAAATATTAAGCATATTAAACCAAGTATTAAAGGTATTAAACTTAATGTCCCAAAAAACTTCATAGGTTCAAAATCTCTAAATGCACGAAGTATATTAAATGCAGAATTAGTTATAAATCCAGATACACTTTTTACAACTCTAGATTTTCTCCCTTTGTAATATTTAATTGTGATAGGAACTTGTACAATATCTAACTTCTTAGAAGCCATTAACTGAAATACCTCTTGAGTATATGTATATTTGCTGTTTATATTTATATGAAGCATAGCTTCTCTGCTGTATGCTCTAAAACCGCATGTTACATCATCAAACTTTTGATTAGTAATACTACTTATTACCTTAGCTCCCAGTTTATTTCCTAAATACTTACTCTTAGGCATATTTTCTGGTTTAACTCCATTACTAAATCTATTTCCTGCAACAAAATCTGCCCTACCTTGTACAATAGGTTTAACTAAAAGAGGTATTTCCTCAGGCATAAATTGAAGATCTCCATCTATATTTACAGCAATATCTCCTCCTAGCTCTAATGCTTTATCTACTGCAAACTGAAATGAGTATGCTAATCTTTTTTGTCTTTGATTGGAATATACTAATGCTCCTTTTTCTTTTGCTATTTGTACAGTTTTATCTTTACTTCCATCATCTATTACTACCTTTACTATTTCATCTATTCCTTCTATTTTCTTTGGTATTCTATCTAATAGCTCTCCTATTGTTTTTTCTTCGTTAAGACATATAGAGAATACTATTAATTTCATATGTATATTTATTAAGTTATTTAATTTTTAAAAACTCTTTGTAGTTGTTTATGTTTACTAATTTGTAAGTAGCATTAGAATACTCTAACCAACTTTTAGGAGCTTTTCTTTCTTTACTCCATTTAAATTCAAAACCATCTAGAGAATCAGCATATTTTTCTATATAGTCAATCTCAGCACCATCATATGTTCTCCAGAAAAAGTTTGAAACATATCTATTTGTATATGCATTTAGTTTCATTCTTTCGATAATTAAGAAGTTCTCCCACAAAACACCTCTATCATTTCTTCTAGCTAATGGGTTGAAGTTATTAATTAACGCATTTCTAATACCTAAGTCATAGAAATATATCTTATTTTGTTTAGAGAGCACTTTCCTTTCATTCGTGTAATATGGGGGTAATCTAAATATTACAT
>ERZ1026792.257-NODE-257-length-50022-cov-7.364666_pt1 | contig 50022 bp, 47 predicted proteins | sample MGYA00520884_ERZ1026792 | MGnify/ENA primary metagenome ERZ1026792 (study PRJEB33270, sample SAMEA104284473) | anaerobic digester metagenome | biome: Anaerobic digester microbiome; feature: mesophilic sludge digester; material: Anaerobic digester biomass | place... | reverse complement strand
CGGTTCTCTTCGGGGCTCCGCCCCGACCCGGGGGCTCCGCCCCCGCACCCCCACGCGTCTCACGACCCACTACAACAGGAGATTCACATCTCAGGTTGATTTCGGCGACCTTGTCGTAGAGGCGGGCATAAATGCCTGCGCCAGTCCGCACCCCGAAGGTCAAGCCGGTGCATAGGGTCCCGTCCTCGTAGATCGTCCGAGCAAGGGCTCGGCTGACGAAGCGCTCGGACATCGAGCGATGCAAGCTCAAGCCTTGCCAATCGGAGTGGACGTCCACCCGAGACACCGACCACGTCAGCGGGCCTAATGCCGCTTCAAACGGTTCCGTCATCATCTGGACGGTGTCGGCTGGGCCGATTGCATGCAGCAGCTCCGCCCGAGGCTGAATCCTGACAGTCGGCACGTGATGGCTGTCCGTCAAGCCCACCCGTCCTTGGACGTTGTCCAAGCAGAACCGGTATTTCCCCCACCCATGACCGGCCAACCTCCAACGGCTGCCGGCTATCTCGACGTCGGCCGGTTCGCCGGCTTCACCTGCTTCCGTCCGGGCGGACTCAAGGCTCTCGACCAAGGGCGAGGGCAACGAGCCCCGCCCAGACAGATAGAGGGCGTCGATGCCAGCAGCAAGTTCTTGAAGAGGGGGAGTCCCTCGGCCTTGGGCGGGTAGTGCCATAAGTTGGCACCATAGCGCTAGTGCCAGACGTTGGCACTGCATTCGTGTAAGTTTCTTGAGACGCCGAGGTCCACTGTGGGTCCCGGAGCAGGCAGGGAGGACAACGATGGCCTTCAAACGCAAGGCGACCTGGCTCGACGTCGCAGTCTCTAACGGAGGGTTTCGGAACGCCGTCAAGGCGCTCAGCTGGGCTCACTCCTGGGTTCACGTCCAAGTTGCCCTCGATCGGGACCCCTCCGTGGATGAGGTCGCCGAGTGGTGGAACACGCCTCGACGGTCAGCGTTCCGGGAGCAGTCAGCGTTCAGGATGTGCTTCCCAATGCTTGAAAGCCCCGCTGCGATCTACTCCACCGACGAAGCCATGCAGAAGGTTCGGCGGACCGTCGAGGTCCTGGCGAAGTACGACGCTTGGCGCCGATCCGATCAAGCACCCGAGGACACTGAGCTGCTCGACGTGGGTCTCCACGCCTCGGAGTCTTGAACGTCGCCTAGTCTCGGATGCAGTTTGCGGGTGCTGTGTTACAGGGGACGCACCGGCCTCCACCGAGTCGTAGGGTTTCCAGTTCGATATGACCAGCGATCAGACCTTCGAGGACCTAGACGCTCGTCTGTCCAGCGATGCCATCGACCTTTTCACGAGAATGGTCGAGACTCACTTGGCTCACCGGGCGGACGCCGGGGACAACTTGTTCCTGATGCCCACCGATTTCGCAGGAGAGCTCTGGTTCACCGGTCAGAAATCTGCGTACACCCCCAATGTCCGGAGCGCAGCGTTGAATGACCTATCGTCCCTTGGGCTGCTTCAACGGGGCTCCCCCCGCGGCGGGGGCGAGAGCTTCACAGTCAGTGGTACCGGTGAGAACTTCTTTCAATGGCTCAAGCGGCGCAACGGAACAGCGATCGACCAGGTTGCCGAGGTAGCTCAACGAAATCTTTCCGGAGCAGGGTTCGCTGAACGAAACCCTGGGGCTTCGAAGGCACTGGACGATGCTTTCGAGCTTCTTTGGGAGTCGTCGACTGATGACCAGGCGGTCCAGACGATTGGAGGTCATCTAAGAACGGCAATTCAACACACCGTTTCGACCGTGATCGGGCCGGATGCTGATGGCAAGCGGGAGAACCCAATCGGAGTTCTCAAAGACTATGGCGAGACGCTCGAGCTGACCGGCCGTGAAGTCAAAGTCCTAGTACGACTCGTCGAACTAGCAGGGGCGGTGCTTTCACTCGACCAACGCCTACACCACATCCTTGACGAGGTTGATAAGGATAGGCCTCCGGCGTCTTGGGACGAGATGCGTCGAGCTACCTTCATTACCGCCGTCACATGCAACGAGATCGACCTACTTCGGCCCCGCAGATAGAACGCGCAGGACAGCTATTCGGACATTGCAGCCAATTCCATCCTCGGGTTTGACGACACGGCGTCTTTAGCCCGATCAGGAGATCGACCGCCACTCGGGGCCTGGTTGGTTTGGTTCTCCGACACGAGTTTCACGTCATGTAGGCATGTGGTGCGCCTCGGCTCCCCGTCTGTATTCGGGGTCCGGTTCCAGGGTGTCCGGCCGCCCCTCGGTCTGCGCCTCCCATGGGACGTACATTTTGCTCCAGCGAATCGCAGCGAAGTCGGCCAACATGAAGCAAATATCTATCCTGAACTAGAGTTCCTCGACTGAAGTTGCCGGGGTGGTGACTGCTCAACGGAGAGGGACATAAGTGCCGCTAGAGCCCGAAACAATTAATACCGTAGATGACTACGTCACTAAGCATATTGCGGATCCGACCTGGCATCGGAACTTTTTCGGGTTCCTTAGTGACCCGAATCTGGCGGATCGTTTGTCCGACGAATTCATGTCAGCTCGCTACATTTACAAGCTCCTTGAGGGCTTGGAGGCCGTTGGCTGGTTGCAGAGAGCTGAGGTTCGGGTGCAATTATTGCTCTATGCTTCTATTTACGAAGCGGTGTTGCATCATGTCCTTTTTGTGGACCTGACGAACATCCACGAAGTGGTAGAGCTCACCAAGCAACCCCGGCTGAAGCCATACTCCATTCCTGCCGACAGTCTTGCACGACTATCGGCGGAGCTGAATCATGACAGAAAAGAAATAGTTCCGGCGTACAATTCCACGGCGGTGATTCCATTGACACAGGTTAGGTTTGATCGGAAGGTCAGATGCGCACGGGCGCTTGGCATTGTCGACGAGGATCTTTCCGGGGACCTAATTGCGATCTACGATGCTCGCAATGCCATCCACATCCATGCTGAGATCCGCAAGGGCGTTGAGTATGAACTGGAGCTCTCAAAAATGGCGTACCAGCGTATGCAGCCATTCAAGCGTCAGGTTTCTGAATGGCTCGCAAGCAATTCGGACCGAGTCGGCGTCTACTCGGACGGAGCTTGTCCAGCTCAGATAGGCGAGTAGCCACTCTGGCTCGGGCAGACCGGTCCACAGCCGCTAAGTCGCTTCCGCAATTCGCCAATCAAGGTTTGGTCGGTTTGGTCCACCGACTCGAACCCCCACGACCGGGGCGACCTCGATTCTGGGAGCGGTGCCCGAGGGCAGCTAGCAGATATGCCCGCTTGACGCCGCGACATCTCGTCGTAGCATCGATCCACCCCAGCAGGGACCTGCCTCGACTTGGACCGCCCCGAGGTGGAGTCTCAAGCAGTTTCCCGGCACGGTAGAAAGCCGTTATTATCGATAGCGAGCCGTAGGTCTCGCCGTCCAGCGAGATGGGCTATGGATAATGCTGGAGCGACCCCCAAGTTGGACTCATCTAGAACTGTCGAGGAAGTGGCATTCCGGGAGCTGAGGTTCCCAGCGGCCCAAGAGTTCCAAGCCTGGCGTTGGACCGGGGTCGATACGTTTGAATGTAACTGGCACAAACTGGCGACCGGCTGCCCTACGCCAGGGTGCGACTGCGGGGGGCATTTCGGCATCCCCTGTAATTTGAATCACTTCCTCGATATCGTCGAGAGCTGTCTTGAGGATGACCGGCACGATGACCGGCCACTCATCGTCGACGATGCTTCTAGGTGGCTTGCCGATCCGTCGGTAACCTGCGGCCTAGCAATCATCCCAGAAGAACCATTCCCGGCCCAACAGCGACGCTGTCTAACAACCTGGTTCGCCCCCCTTCTCTGGGCCGTGGCAGCGACCCTCGATGATTTGGTTCACGTCTACTCCAAGCTGACACTCGCGACGGGGAAGGCAGCCCGAAAAGACGTGTCCAACTCGGCCGGGTATAGTGTCGACCAGCTACAAGCGTTCATAAACTCGACGATTAAGCACGCTGCTCAACGCCTAACCGGTCCTGGCGACCTCTCAGGGTCTCGTTACTGTTGGGACAATCACGCCACGCTGTTCTTCGCTACAGCCTCCGGTGGCGAGCAGCACCTACCTCTCAGTCCCACCGGGTGGACTAAAGCTAGACGTGGAACAGCGATCGTATATCCCTCGATCAGTAAGACCTGCGAAACCCTCACCGGCGCGCTGCAAGGTTTGGATGTGGCTATTCGTGCCATCCCAGAACGCGTCCTAGACGAGATGGTCGTCTGCTGGGGAACAGTCTGACTCTGCCTCAATTGCTTGAAAGGAACCCGTAGCCGCAAGCGAGGGTGATCAGATCCGAGAGCCACGTGCTTTTGGCGTCGTCCTTCGACCGGACAACGATTTGGTGGTTCCAGCGGTGCTTGCTGATCTGTTCCGTGCTGCGTACGTGATCGCTGTCGACCTGGTGGTCAATGGCAAGCATGAAGTGGGGGACACCGTTGGGATTCTTGTTGGTGACGTTGTAGAGCCAGAACCAGGCGAACTTGCGGGCTCTCCCGAAGCTGATCTGTGAACCGATGGTCATATCGCTGGGTCCGGTCGCGGCGATCTTGTCGGCCACGATCTCGAAGATCTCCAGCGCCTCGGGCTTGCCGTCGAAGTAGTCCTTCACCGTCTGGTCGGCCACACGAGAACTGTATGGCACAATCCGCTCACCCGCCCGAATCCGGCCGTCTCAAATACGACCGTTAACGAATGTTGGTGAAGGCGGCTTCTGAAATCCGCTGGGCACCGGCTCGTAGTGTTCACAACTCGTGCGCGGAATCAACGTCTCATTACTCCCTCACCCGACCCGTAATTGATACGGTCGCCCGATGGTCGACGGTCACCTTCTCGTGTACGCACGGGTCTCGACAGCCGGACAAGACACGTCCGGTCAGATCGACGCGCTGAACGCTGCCGGCTGTGCTCGGATCTTTGTCGAGCACGCCTCCGGCGCGAAGACTGAACGGGTCGAACTGGCCAAGCTCCTCGACCAGGCGCTGCCCGGCGACGTCGTGTGCGTGGTCCGCCTAGATCGCCTGGGCCGGTCACTCCCCCACCTGATCGAAACCGTCACCTCCCTCGATACGCGTGGGATCGGGTTCCGATCGATCAGCGAAAACATCGACACCACCACAGCAGGCGGACGACTGATATTCCACGTCTTCGGAGCGCCGGCAGAGTTCGAGCGGGAACTGATCCGCGAACGCACCAACGCCGGCCTGACAGCAGCCCGAGCCCGAGGCCGGGTCGGCGGCCGCCCGAGCGTGATGACCCCCGAAAAAGTGAAAGCCGCCCAGACAATGCACAACACGCGTGACTCCACGATCGCTGCGATTGCGTCGGTGCTCGGCGTGAGCCGCGCACCGATCTACCGCCATCTCTGAAATCTGCGGTCGTCTAGGTTGCACACCGTGGGTGACCAGCTGAACTCTCTATTTTACGGCGACAACTGAAAGCGGACCGTCACGAGTTGTTCGAACTGTTTCAGGGTTTCTACCGCCAGGGCCCGGCAGCCCGGTGAATCTGTCATCTTGCAGCGTCAATGTCATCGACTGGCAGTGGGGGCGCATACAGTCATGTGGCCGGGGTCACAGCCGCGGCTGAACACGTCGACACAGGAGGCTCACCGTGCCCACCTCAGGAACAGTTCAGGAGCGGCTCGACAAGGTGCTGCCCTCCATCCGGAGCGCGGCGGCGCTGGTGGACGAGCAGGCGGCTTTTCCAGTCGAGCAGGTTCAGGCCTTGGCCGACTCGGGCCTGCTGGGTCTGATCCTGCCGACCGACATCGGCGGAATGGGTGGCGGCCCGTCCGAGCTGGTCGAGGCGCTCATGGGCGTAGCCGGCGCCTGTGGCACCACATCGATGGTGTACCTAATGCACCTGGCGGCGACCGCGGTCACGGCCGCCGCGCCGCCCGGCGACGACGGCGACGCGTTGTTGGCCGACCTGGCCACCGGCGCCCAGTTGGGAACACTTGCCTTCAGTGAGAAGGGCTCACGCAGCCACTTCTGGGCTCCGGTGTCCAAAGCCGAGCGCACCGGGTCCGGCTCGGTGACGCTGGGTGCGGACAAGAGCTGGGTGACCTCGGCCAACTACGCCGACGTGTACATCTCCAGCGCCATGGCGCCCGAGGGCGAAGGGCCTACCGAGGCCAACCTGTATGCGGTGAAGCGCACCTCGCCCGGCGTGGTGGTTCAGGGGGCATTCGACGGCATCGGGCTGCGGGGCAACGACTCCGCCCCGGTGCGCCTGGATGTGGAACTCACCGACGGCGACCGGTTGGGCGACGAGGCGGGCGGCTTCGGGCTGATGATGCAGGTGGTGTTGCCATGGTTCAGCCTGGGTAACTCGGCGGTGTCGTTGGGGCTGGCGCGTTCGGCGCTCCAGGCCGCCATCGATCACGTCAGCGGCGCCCGGCTGGAACACCTCGACTCGTCGCTCGCCGACCTTCCCACCATCCGGGCGTACCTAGCCAAGGCCTGGGCCGACCTCACCGCCCACGAGGCCATGCTGCGGGAAACGGCCCGGCGGGTGGCCAACCCCGACGACGGCACGGTGCTGGCTGTGCTGTCCACCAAGGCGGGCTGCAACGAGGCCGCCCTGCGGGTGACCGACACGGCCATGCGGGTGGCGGGTGGGGCAGGGTTCTCCAAGCACCTGGGCATAGAACGCTTCGCCCGGGATGCTCGGGCCGGGTTTGTGATGGCGCCCACCTCGGACGCGCTCTTCGACTTCGCCGGCCGTGCCCTCTGCGGTATGGACCTGTTCTGGTCTCCATTTTCGCCCCCACTACAAGGACCCGCTTATGACCGAACCTCAGGAACTCCTCATCGGCGCCGTGGCCTACACGGCCAACGTCGTCCCCATCTGGGAGGGAATCCGCGAGTACTTCGCCGACAGCGATGCCCCGATGGACTTCGTACTGTTCTCCAACTACGAGCGACAGGTGGAAGCGCTGCTGGCCGGGCACATCGACATCGCATGGAACACCAACGTGGCCTGGATCCGAACCCTTCGCCGCACCAACGGCACCGCCAAGGCGCTGGCCACCCGGGACACCGACCTGGTGTTCACCACCGTCATGGTCGGCCGGGCCGGGTCGGGCCTGAGCGGCCTGGAGGCCCTCAAGGGACGGCGCGTGGCGCTCGGCTCCCGAGATTCAGGCCAGGCCCGGATACTGCCGCTGCACTTCATGAACCGAGCGGGTGTCACCCCCGACGACGTGGAGTTGGTGATCTTCGACTCCGACGTCGGCAAGCACGGCGATACCGGCCGCTCCGACCTGGACGCCCTCCGCGCCGTGATCGACGACGAGGCCGACGTGGCCGCCATCGGCGTCAACACATGGAACTCGCTTCGGGCCGGAGGCGACGACTCGGTGGCCGACCTGGAAGTGGTCTGGGAATCCGAGCACTACAGCCACTGCAACTTCAGCGCCCTGGAGACGCTCGACGACAAGCGAATCCGGCCGTGGCTGGATCACCTGCTGGCCATGGACTGGGAGAACCCCGAACACCGTCGGATCCTCGAGTTGGAGGGTCTCACCCAATGGAAGCTGCCGCAGCTGGACGGTTACGGCTCGCTGGTCAAAGCGATGGACGAGCAGCAGATCTCCGACCGTTGGTAGCACGAGGAGCGGAGCATCGACCATGTCGCTTGACCTGACCTTGAGGCTGGTGGAGGCCGTCGGGACGACGGCCGCCGGCAGCACGGTGCTGATCGACGTCGACGGGCCGGGCGACGTGGAGGTGGCGCAACGCTGGGCCGCCGGGTCGAACAACACGGTGCTGGCTGTCCACCCGGACGCGGTCGAGATCTATCGCGGCCGCATGGCCGACCCGATCAAGGCGCTCAGCCCCGATCGGCGGCCCGGCTACCGCCTGTGGGTATACACCAACTTCCACTGCAACCTCAGCTGCGACTACTGCTGCGTCTCCTCGTCGCCCAAGGCACGGCGTCGCATCATCGCCACCGACGAGTTCGCACAGCTGGTCGACGAGGCCGGCTCGGCCGGGGGTGGAGGAGCTCTACCTGACCGGCGGCGAGCCCTTCATGCTGATCGACCTGGACGAGCGGCTGCGGCACGCCACGGCGGCGTTCCCCACCACGGTGCTGACCAATGCCATGGTGTGGCAGGGCGACCGGTTGCGTCGCCTTGAGGCGTTGCCCCGCGAGGGCCTGACCTTGCAGATCAGCCTGGACTCGGCCACGCCCAGGCTGCACGACCGCCATCGCGGTGCCGGCAGCTTCGAGACGGCGGTGGCGGGCATCCGCCAGGCGATCGACCTGGGCTTCCGGATCCGGGTGGCGGCCACGTTGGGGTCGGATGCCGGCACGAGCGAGGTGGAACTGGCCGCGTTCTTCGATGAGCTGGGCCTCAGCGCTGATCAGCGGGTGGTGCGACGAATCGCCAAGCAGGGTTCGGCCAATGCCGGGCTGACCGTCTCGCGGTCCTCGCTAATCCCCGAGGTGTGCGTCACCGCCGACGGCGTCTGGTGGCATCCCGTGGCCGCCGCCGATCCCGCCATGCAGGTGAACGATCACTGGGCACCGCTGGCTGACACGATCGAGGCTGTTCGCAGCGAGTACCGAGCCCACCGCATCGCGGGCGACGTGCTGGCCAGCACATTCCCGTGTGCGTGATGGGCTTCCTGCGTGCCGTTGAGCGAAGCGCCGGCGCCTTAGCTTGCGATTAAACCTTGGCTTTGGTGAATGAGTTTAGTTCAGGCTGCCTTTTTGATGGCTGGGTGGGGTGGTCTGGGGCCGGATCGGCTGCCTTTGGGTCGGCCTGGTCCTGCTCGGGAGGGTTTTGGTGGGTTGGCTGGTGTGCCGATCGTTGCGGTAAGTGCCCGGAACCCTCTGCGGATGCGTGCGGGTGAGAGCTGGTGGGGTTTGCGGGGTCGTTCCCAGGGGAGTTTGTGGTCGGCGATGAGGTGTCGGGCGAGCCGGAGTTGGGTGTAGGCGGCTGCGATGATCCAGGTCCACCGGTCGGCTTGTTCGGGGGTGCAGATCGAGGGGGTGACCCAGCCGAGGGTGTTCTTCGCGAACCGGAAGGAGTGTTCGATGTCGAAGCGGTGCAGGTAGGCGCGGGCACAGAGGTCGAGGTCGGGTTGTCCGGGGCCGGTCCACCAGAGCCACAAGGTCTTTTTGGTTCGGCTGGTCGGTTTGGGGAGGTGTTCGACCTCGACGCGGATGATGGTGCCCTCGACGATGGGGAGCGTTTGATGGTTGGTCCAGTGGCCGCGGCTGTTGAGGCGGGGGTGGAGTTGCGAGCGGCACAGGGAAGTGCGACACCAAAAAGAGTTGCAGTGTTACACTGACCTCGTGCCGACGACCAAGCAGCGCATCACGATTACGGCTACTGGTGAACTCGAACGGATCCTCGATGCCCAGGCCCGGCTTCATCCCGATCTGAGCCCCTCGGCGTTGGTAGCGATGCTGATCGAGCGGGGCCACGCTGCCAGTAGCGAAGCGCTCGGGCGAGAAGCGCTCGTGCGAGGGCTTGCCGGATCGCAGACCTACCCCGCCGGCTATCTAGAGGGTTTGCGCGACGAATGGCCAGACTGACCGTCGCCGACGCCGGCGCGCTGATCGCCTATCTGGACCCTGGCGATGCACATCATGCCGATGCCGTGCAGGGGTTGATCGATGTCGACCAGTTTTTGGTGCATCCGGTAACGCTCGCCGAGGTGCTGGTGCACCCGGCGCGTCACTGCACGGAGTCGGCCGTTCTGAACACGCTGATCAGCATTGGTATGCGGGAGTCTCAGATGCGCGTCGATGCGGTCGCGCTGGCTCGACTCCGCGCCGAGAGCGGACTGAAAATGCCCGACTGCCTGGTCCTGGCTACCGCAATCTGGCATGGCACCGACGTGCTGACCTTTGACGCTCAACTGAAATCGGTCGCCAACGCGCAGAGCGGCGAGGCGTTGTAGTGCACGTCGGAGCTAGCTCAATGCCGCTCTGGCTACGCTGTCAGAACGCTTCCTGCGCGGATCGGAGCCCCATGACGACGCAGGTGGCAGGTGGTCGTGAGCTGCACTCGCATGCTGCTCCGCCGGAGGGCCCGGACCGTCGAAACTCGGGTCACAGAAGCCCGGTGGGTCTGCGTTGAACTGCCGGTTGGACCTGCTTCAGTTCGATATAGCGGCTGCCGCCGGCTGGTACTCGGCGATCGCCGGACTCCTTGCCGGCTTCGCGCTACTGGCGATTCTGTTGCCCCTCGATCACGAGGCGGTGCAGGACGAGGATCGCAGCATCGCCGACTCGATCGTCGTCTTCACGTGTGCGTTCTTCGCGCTGCTGGTCTTGTCGTTCAACTACGCAGGGCTATCGGGTCGGCCCAGCGACGGGGCGGCGGCCGGCGTAGCGGCACACGAGCAGTTCTTGTTCGGAGCGGTCTTCGGTCTGGCGTCGTTGCTGCTGCTGTTTGGTCTTCGAGCCGTGATCAAGTCCTATGGGGCCAACGCAGTGGTCTTTGCTGCTGCCCGTGACTCGATGCAGGTCGTGACCGCCCTACTCGGTCCGATCCTCGCCCTGTCGTTGCAGTTTTCGAACGCGCTCGACCTTGAGCGAGTCCGGCTGGAACAGAGTGCGGACACCACCGCGAGCTGCGGACCCGGGGGTATCCCGTCAGGTGTGTGGATCAACTTGAGCATCTCGGTCATCTCGATCCTGGCCGTCTTGATCCTTGCGGTGTTTCGCCGTCGCCTGCATCAGAATGTGGGCGCACCCGCCCTCGTTGCGAAGGGGGTCTTGGTCGTCGGCGTCGCGGTGACGGTTTGGACCTCATTTGCTGTGCCGTTGCTTCCGGGAAGCTACATCGCCGGCGCAGTGTTTGAGCACGTCGCTCTGCTGGCTTTCGGAGTTGCAACCGTGGTGGTGTCGGCGGCAGCTTGGTCGGCGCGGTGAGCCCGGGCCAGACAGCCTCCGCGAACGCGAAGTTTCTGAGGTGCGGTCCGATCCGCTTGCTGTCGGGGATCACACGGCCTGCTTGCTCTGGAGGAACAGCGACGCCTCGTCACTATGGCCCTCGAGGTGGGTGCGGAAGGGCGGGTCGTCCACGATGCGGTTGGCCGCGGGCAGCGGCGCTCGCTGCGGCCGCGCCGACGTCGGACGCGAGTGTGCGCTCCGGCGTTGCCCAGAGTCTGAAGTTCAAGACGTGGGCGTCACCGCACAGCTGCACCTCGCGATCCAATTCACCTTGTCACCATCCGGGGCTGTCGGACCGAAGTACAGGTCGACGGAGCCGTCGGAATTGATCACGAGGTCGTCGTGCTTGTTGTTGGTGCTGGGCATCGACTGGGAGGTCTGCAGCTCGGACCCGGTCTGCGGGTCGTACGCGCCCTCCGACCAGAAGTTCGTGGTGAGGAGGTATCCGAGGCCTGTCGCCAGGCCACAGCCCAGCACGACCAGCAGCCATAGGCACCCGAGCCTCGCCGGACCCCAACCTCGAGTGGCCAGGTCCGCAGAAGGGGCGATGGCCTGCGGGATGCTCGAGTCGAACGCGGCGGCCCAAGAAGGCCGGGCTGATGGTCGCGCCGATACCGATCTGGATGCCGAAGATGAGCGATTCGGGCACCCCTCGACCACCGACCCGACGACGATGCCCATCGCTTCGCCGGCGCCCTCACCGGCAAAGCGCTTGTCGACCACGTAGTCGCCGGGCAGGAAGACACCCACGCCGATCAGCATCCAGAGCACCGTCTGCAAGAGGGCGATGTGCACTTCCGCCACGGGGAGGAGACCCAATGCGACGGCCGAAATCATCGCTCCGGCGCCGAACCCGGCGAGGATGCCCGCGATCCGCGTGGGGACCTTCGTCCAGCAGACGACCAGCCCGAAGATGGGAACAACGAGTGCGGGCCCCGCACAAACTCCGTGCAGGACCTGACGATCCCGGTCGGGTTGGCGGAGCCCACAAGCGTTGATGATGGCGCCGCCGGGTTGATGACGACGCGTCCAAAAACTCAGTTGATTTCGGAGGCGGCTTCCTGGACCGCGGCGTCGACGTCGTCCGTGCTGACACCGAGCTCCTTGGCGATGTGCTTCTCGGCGTTCAGCTGTGCCTTGTCGAGCGCAGCCTCAAGGGTGCTTGCGCCAATGACCAGTAGTGCAGCTTCGCCGGAGTCGAGCAGCTCACCAAGCTCCTTGACGTCCGATCGGGAAAGGCCGCGCCAGACGTGCCCGCCGATACTGCCGATGGCCCCACCGACGAGTGCGGTGCCGATGACGGCCGGCGGGAACAGGATGCCGATGGCGGCGCCGGCTGCGGCGCCGCCCCAACCGCCGTGGCGCGTGGCCATCTCGTCCTTGTTGACGTGCACCTTGCCGGACGAGTCCTTGGTGATGACGGCTGCGTCATAGGTGCCGACAGCGCCATCGGTGTGGAGGTCCTTGACGATGGCGTAGTCGTCTCGGGCGGCCGCCTCGCCTGCGTACGTGCCGATGTAGAGGAACGTTCCGTCTACTTTTGCCATGTGATCTCTCCTATTCGTGGAACCCTTGAAAGGGTGCTCCGCTTGGTTGTGGAATCAGCTTGAGGTCGGGCGATTCATACGGCATCACCCACATCAAACGATTCGAACCGGACCCGATTGAGAACGAGCCTTGCTCGGGTTTCCTACTTGGCGGCTGCTACCGGGTAGTCGTCGAATTCCTCACCGGGTTCGACGTTCGGTTACTCGGCAACGGTCTTCTCAAACTGGGCGATGGAGCTGAACGCCACACCGAACATCCAGCCCATGTCGAGCTTGAACTGGAACAGGTTGTAGCGCTCGCCGGGATCGCAACCGAGGTCGAAGAACATGGGGAACTTCGGCTGCACGATCGGGTCGGCGATCCCCTGCAGTGAGGAAGCCACACCTTCACCTGGCGCCATTTCGACGACATGAGGCTCCCGTCGGGTCCGAAGAACAGCAACGACTCCCGACCTGTCTCCTCGCTGGTGCCCTGCATGAACTCCGCCGCGTCGACGCCGTCCATCGGCCGGTCGGTTGGCACCTTGTCCGAGGCTCCTGCGAAGGCGGCGAAGGTCTGGTATCAGTCGTGTGCCGAGAGCATCTGTTGGGTCACCACGCCCTCCGGCACCGTTCCGGGGTAGCGGACCATGGCCGCAGTGCGCGTCGAACCATCCCACCGCGGGTGAAGAAGCCGCCGCGGAACGGGCCGCTCGAACAGCCATGGGGCACGGTGTCGATCAACCCGCCGTTGTCGCTGGAGAACACGAGGAGGGTATCGTCGGCAACGCCTGCCTCGTCGAGGCAGTCCATGATCTGGCCGACTCGATGGTCCAGCTCGGCGATGAGATCGGCGTACAGACCCAGCCGCGACGGATCGGTCTGATCGAAATCGGGGTGGACCGCTTCGGGCGGGTGCATGTTCGCAAGCCCGATGTAGGTGAAGAACGGCTGATCGCCTCGGCCTTGGCCTTGGCCTTGATGTATTCGGTGGTCTTGCCGACGATCGCTCATCGAGCAGCGGCCGCACCTCCAAGTTGAGCTCGCGTACCTCGGTCGACTTGCTGCCCTTCACGCCATCCCAGGTATGGGGCGTGTCGAGCCCCAACTTCTCCGCGGGCGCGTTGAAGGTTGCATACGACGTCCAGCCGCCTCGTCGGCACCTTGTAGGTGTGGGTGAGATGTGCGCCGCCCGGCATCGCCTACATCGGGTGAAATGCCGGTTGCCCGCCCACCGGCGTACTCCGATCTGGGAGCATGGGCAGGTGCCCGATCGCTTGAGCGACCGGGGGTCAAAACACCACGTAGCGCAGGGGAGGAACCGTGCATTCCGACGATCAACCATGTTGTGCGCCGGAACGGCCGACCGGGCCGGGAGCTTTGCCCGCCACCGTCGAACCAAGCGCTGCTGGGGCTGGTCCCGAACCTCAGGTCGGGTCGCAGAGCGATCCGGTCGAGTTCGATTTCGTTGACATCCCGGGCGGCGAGTTCACCATGGGCACCAACGATCCAAACGGCTACCCGAGCGACGGTGAAGGTCCGGAACACACGGTGGCTTTGAGTCCGTTCGCAATCGCCCGGACCACGGTGACCAACGATCAGTTCCAAGCATTCATTGCTGCAACCGGGCATCAGAGCACGGCCGACCGCTTCGGCAACTCGTTTGTCTTCGGCGGCCTCCTCCCCGATGACTTCCCGCCGACACGCGGTGTGGCGGCGGCTCCCTGGTGGCGTGAGGTGGACGGGGCGAACTGGCGACACCCGGAAGGGCCGCACAGCGACGTTGCGGATCGAGGTGGCCACCCCGTGGTCCACGTCAGTTGGGAAGACGCAGCTGCGTTCTGCGACTGGAGCGGAACGACCCTGCCGACCGAAGCGCAGTGGGAGCGTGCTGCACGTGGGGGGCGGAGCGGATCGCATTTTCCGTGGGGCGACGACCTCGAGCCGAACGGTGAGCATCGGATGAACGTGTTCCAAGGTGACTTTCCCGGCGGGAACACCGGTGCTGACGGTTGGATCGGGACGAGTCCCGCCGACCACTTCCCGCCGAATGGCTTCGGCCTCCACCAGATGACCGGCAACGTCTGGGAATGGTGTCTCGATTGGTTCGCGCTACTCACGTACAACCGCAGGGCCGCCGTCGATCCGGCCGGTCCGCCGGCGGGGTCGGCGCGGGTGATGCGTGGCGGTTCGTACCTGTGCCACGAGAGCTACTGCTGGCGTTACCGAGTGGACGCCCGGAGCGCGAATCAGACGGACTCCACCGCCGGCAACATTGGCTTTCGGGTGGTAGCAGGAGCCGGCTGAAACGGTTGGCGCTGCAACGTCGACCCACCCTGCGCCAGAATGCTTAGGAGCCCGACGGGTAGTTCGTGGCCCGGTCGGAGGCCAGGTCGACCTCGGTCCAGTCGCGTTCGGTGGAGGCCGACGTGATCTGGTCGGTGCCGCTTCCAAGGGTCGGGTCTCGGTCTTTGGGTACGGCAGATCCAAGCGTGGGTGACGCGCCGATGACAGCCGGCTCCGACACAGGTCGTCGAACTCCTCGGTGGTCACACCCGAGTGGGTGAGGGCGATCAACTCCTTCAATGGGTCCATCCCGCCCGAATGCAGGTCATCCAAACTGGTGGGGTGACCCAGTTGTGCCGCTCGGTCGAGGGCGAAGGCGAGTTGGGCGTAGAGCGGCGGCTCGGCCCACAACGTGCCGTCGTTGTCGAATACCGCCACGCGCTCAGGCTCTTCGACGTAGTCGGGCGACTTGGGGTCGGTCACGGCAACAACGAAGTCGGTGATCGACTGCCTGGTAGGTGTCTGCCGCCAGCTCGGTAAGACCCGAGTTGTGTGTGGTCGCGTTTGTGTTGGTCATGGCTTGCGTCCCCTTTGAGGAAGTCGTCGGTGTGTCGTTCACTGAGCGGTGCTGGGGTTGCGGGGGCTTGGTCGAGCGTCATTGCGGAGCGCACGATCTGCACCTCGACCGCTGGTGCGGCGAGCACTCCGACGGACTCGAAGGCACGTTGGAGCGACCGGATGGCAGCGTCGGTTGCATGGGTTGGTCCGATTCGCTCGTACCAGGTGACGACCAGCGGCCAGGGTATGTGTACGGTGACGAGATGTCAGCGTTGGCCGATGACCACGCGTCCGAAGGGCGGGACTCGCCGCGTGGCCCCATTGCTGAGGGCGAGATGCCGGACGATGTCGTTGCGGCGGCGCGTGCCGGAGCTGCCCAGTCGGTGAGTCCCCCGGCTTGGCTGAACAAGTGGGTGTGGCAGTCGCTGTGGAAGGTCGTGGCGGTCGGGCTGACGACCTTCGTCCTGGTGTCGATGGCATGGCGGGCCCAGTCGCTGTTGCGGCTGCTGGGGTTGTCGTTGTTCTTCGCGATAGCGATGGTCCCTGCGGTGAATCACCTCCACGCAAAGCGAGGGTGGAAGCGCGGGGCGGCGGTAGGGGCGATCTACGCCGTGGTGCTGTTGTTCCTGGTGCTCATGGTTGTGGTGTTGATCCCAGGGGTTTCGGACTTCGCCGGCGAGGTCGGCAAGAACGGCGACAAATGGGTCACGGAGCTGAATGCCAAGGGTCAGGAACTGATCGGCAAGGACCTGATCGGACAAGCGAAAGGCGATGACGCTGTGGTGTCGGCCAACGACGCCATCACGAAGTTCTCAAAGAATTTGGGGGGCATCGCGTCCGAGGGGCTCGGGCTGATCTTCAACCTGGCGACGATCGCGCTGTTCACGTTCTACTTCGCAGCGGACTGGCCGCGGATCCAAAAGGCATTGTTGGGGAGGATGCCACCCCGCCGTCAGAAGGTGACCGGGTGGGTGATGGACACAGCGATCGAGCAGACCGGCGGTTACTTCTACTCGCGTCTGCTGCTGATGTTGATCAACGGTGGGTTGTTTTTTGTGGTGATGCTGCTGATTGGGATGCCAGTTGTGTACGCCCTCCCAATGTCGGTGTTTGAAGGGTTCGTCGCCGAGTTCATTCCGGCGGTTGGCACCTATATCGGTGCAGCGGTTCCAATTGTGATGACGTTGGCCGTTCAGGGGTTCGGCGCTGGGCTGATCCTGTTGGTGTGGACGTTGATCTACCAGCAGGGTGAGAACTACTGGTTGAGCCCGAAGCTCAGTGCCGAAACGATGTCGATCAACGGCGGGGTGGCCTTCGGGGCGGCGCTGGCGGGAGGAGCGATCGCAGGGCCGATGGGCGCGTTCATGGCACTCCCGTTTGCTGCGCTCATCACGTCGATCATCGCCAACTCGGGGAAGACCTACGCGGTCGTGTACGCCTCGGCCTACGGTGAGCAACCACCTGGCGGATCCAACCCGGCGGTTGACGACGTAGCCACATCCAATACCGGCACCGCCGAACTCGACACCTCGCCGGGTGAGGCGCCGCCGCCCGGCGGCTGAGCAGCCCCATGATGGAGGCAACGAGCGATGAGCCGGCTTGAAGCTCAGGTGGTTACGAGGACAGCCGGAGGACGGTCACCCCATGGGGCGCGACCGTCTCGCTGATCGGGCCATCGGTGGCAGGAAGATCCTTGCGAGTCGAAGCGTTTCGAATGCTCCAACTGCCAGGCTGGGCACCGACTTCGGTGATGGTGGTGCTGATTTCGGCAGGGCCGTCGCCCTTGTTGAGCAGGGCGACCGCCATGTCGCCATCAGCGAGGCTTCTCGCCCACACCTCGGTCTCGCCCGACCGCAGTCGGCTGGCCTGCCGGCCCGCCGGATCCTGATCGATTGCGATGATCTCCGGGTTGGAAAGGGCATCGATCACATCCGGGGTCAACTTGTCCAGGTCGGTCCCGATCATCAGGGGCGCCGCGAGCATCGCCCACATGCCGATGTGAGCGCGGGTCTCGTCCGGGGTCAGTGGCCCGTTGCCGACCTGCAACATGTCCGGATCGTTCCAACGGCCCGGACCCGAAAAGGAGTGCAGCTCGGCCTGCTGGTCGATGATTGAGGCCACCGACGGCCAGAACGGGATGATGTCCGAGGTGGTGCGCCACAGGTTGGCGACCTTGGGTGCCCACGTCCACGGCTTGGTGTCGCCGTACTCCGAGATGCTGTAGACGATCGGCCGATCGAGCCGGGCCAGTTCATCTCGCATCAGCCCGAAGGTTTTCTGGTGCTCCAGCCCGTCGGTTTCATCGGCCCGGCACCAGTCGTACTTCAAGTAGTCGACTCCCAACTCGTCGAGCATTTCCGCGTCCTGGCGTTCGTGCCGGTAACTGCCGATGCCGCTGGCGGCATAGTCATCCCAGTGCATGGCGCACGTCTCGCTGCCCGGTGCCAGGTACAGGCCAAACTTCAGGCCCTTGTCGTGCACGTAGTCGACCAAGGACTCCAGGCCTGAGGGAAAGCGGATGGGATCGGCAACCAGCGCGCCCGCCGAATCGCGACTTGGGGCCTGCCAGCAATCGTCGACCACCACGTACCGGTAACCAAGATCCTTGAGGCCCCTCCGAACGAGGGCATCGGCAGCCTGCTTCACGACGGCTTCGTCCAGATCATGGCAGCGGACCTGGTTCCAACTGTTCCATCCCATCGGAGGCGTCGCTGCCACGATCGGCTCTGCTGGCCGTGGACGCGAAGTTGACGTGGATGTTGACGACCCGTCGGCGTCGGCGTGGTCACCCTTGCCGCAGGACGCCAGACCGAGGATCAGGCCGGAAAGGGCGAGTGTCAGCAGCAAGCGCAGCGTGGGCGTCCTCGTGTTCCTGCCACGAACCCCTGCGTGGCCATCCTCGACGGCGGACTGATCCTTGACGTGCACTGGTGCTGTGTCCTTCATTGGCGCCCGCCAGTATCGCGGACCGCCTGAGGGGCCAAGCGGTCCGACCGGCGTTGACACACGGGCTGTGGGTCGGCGTGAGCGGCGCAGAGTACAGGACGACGCGCATAGGGTGCCTCTCTGGGAGCCGGCCGTCCGGGGGCGGCGCTGTGGCCAGGGGACCTCTGTTGCGGACACTCGATCATGACGGCACGGCCTCCCAGTCGATTGCTGCCGCCCAGCGGCGCGCCGGAGCGCACCCCGAGGGTCGCCTGCCGTGCCCGGCGTGCGCCGCCGGCCTCAAGGGCACCAACTTCGAGCGCCACCTGCGGGAGAAACACCCGGAGGTGGACAGTGGCACCCCCAACGTCGGGGTCGAGGAGTTGCAACTCGTTGGGATCGATCACCGCATTCGGCGCACCTTCGCCGCGTTGACGTTCGCGTGGTTTGTCGCCGTGATCGTTCTGTTGGTCACGGGACCGGTCCCGATCGGTGTCGACGGCGAGCGGACGCCGACACAGGTCGCACAGACTCCCGTCGTGATCATCGTTGCCCTCGGGCTGGTGATCGGCGCGATCATCGCCATCCTCCGGGCGGCCGGAGCTTTCCGCGCTCGGATAACCGTAACCGGAAATGCCATTCGACTGAGCCATCGCCTGGGGACTGGTCGTCGTCACGTGCCGCTGCCTGCCGCAGTCGAAACCGGAACATTGTTCATCGTCCGTTCCGACCGGTCCAACTCCGGCGGTTCAAGCACCGGACTCAAGGTGCGGGCAGGTGCCTACCTTCGGGTGGCGGATGGACATCGCTCGATCACCGTCGGGTGTCCCCATGGTGCCGGTATCCGCAAGCACTGGAACGGGTGGACGGCGGGCCCGCGCCGCAAATGGTGGGACGTCGACCTCAGCGCACCCGCATTCGTCGAGCTGCAGTACGCACTGGCAGCGGCCGGGTTGCTCGCTCCGCCACGCTGACCCGACATGTGGGCGAGACTCTCCGAATGGGAACCGATTCGTCATCGCAGACCGGGCCTCGAACCGACGGGAAGACACGACTGCTCGACGCCGCCGAAGCGCTGCTGGATCAAGCCGGTATTGACGGCACCACTGGAGCAGCCATCACGGCCGCAGCCGGGCACAAGAATGCCGCAGCGGTCAACTATCACTTTGGCAACCTGGATCGACTCATCCGTGCGGTGCTTGACCGGCGGGCCACCGAGCTGAACGTCATCCGTCACGCCCGGCTCGACGAGCTTGAGGCGGGCGGTTCGGTCGAGCCAAGAGCGGCGTTTGTGGCGATCGTCGAGCCGCTCGCCGACCTGCTGGCATCCAAGGAGGGACGTCGTTACCTTCGGCTGCTCAACCAGGCCGCGAACCACCCTCGGTTTCACGCCCAGGCGGGCATGGGGTTCGCCTCGAGCCTCGAACGGGGGGCTGCCAACCTGTCGCCGTTGGTGTCGCATCTGGCACCGGACCGCCAACGGCACCGGGCAGGAAACGTCCTCGGCTTGGTGCTGTTCGCGCTGGCGGAACAGGCGCGTGTGATCGACGACGAGGCGCAGGACATGCCCGTCCTCGGGCGTGAGGCGTTCATCGTCGACCTGGCCGACTCGTCGTTGGCGGCACTCAGTGCCTGAGCAACCCCACCCGGCCGGTAGCGTCATGTCGTCGCGACACTGGGTCGAGACGACAGACCGGGGGAGTCGCACATGATCCTTGACCGATTCCGCGTTGATGGCAAGGTGGCGGTGGTGACGGGCGCCGGACGGGGCATCGGTGCCGCCACGGCGGTCGCTCTGGCCGAGGCGGGCGCAGACGTGGTCATCTCCGCACGCACGGAGGATCAACTGCGCACGGTGGCCAAGCAGGTTGAAGCGGCGGGGAGACGTGCCCATGTTGTCACCGCAGACCTCAGCGATCTGGACGCGGTCGCCGGCCTGGCAGGTGAGGCGAAGGACGCGTTTGGGCGACTCGACATCGTGGTCAACAACGTCGGTGGCTCGATGCCGCGACCCTTTCTGGACACGACCCCCAACGCGTTGACCCGGGCGTTCGAGTGGAATGTGGCTACGGCCCACGCGTTGACCAGGTCGGCGGTGCCGCTGATGATGGAGGATGAGGGCACCGGTGCGGTGGTGAACATCTCGTCGCTCATCGGCCGGGTGGGTGGCCGGGGCTTTGTTGCTTACGGCACCGGCAAGGGCGCTCTTAGCCATTGGACCCGCATGGCGGCGGCCGACCTGGCACCCACGGTCAGGGTCAACGCGATCGCTGTGGGGTCGATTGCCACCTCGGCGCTCGACATCGTGACCCAGGACGACGGACTGCGGACAGCGGTGGAGGACGCCACGCCCCTGGGGCGCATCGGCGAACCCGAAGAGATCGCGTCGGCCGTGCTGTTCCTCGCCTCGCCCGCCGGCGGGTACATCACCGGCAAGATCATTGAGGTTGATGGAGGCGCCGAGCGACCCCAACTCGAGATGTAGCCGCCGCGGCAGGCAGCGAGAACGACTCGGGGATCAGACGTGCGCCGCTGCTGTCGTCCTGGCCACGGGTGTGGGCTATCGGTGCCCGTTGATCCAGTCGATCACGGTGGCGAGCACCGCGTCGGCTTCCGGCTCATTGTGCAGTTCGTGGAAACAGCCGGGCCAGATGCTGACCGTGCGGTCGGTCGACCCGACCTTGGACGAGAACCGCACCGAACCGGCAGGATCGGCCAGGGTGTCGTCGCTTCCATGCATGATCAGGATCGGCGCCGTGATGTTGGCGGCCTCGTCCATCGCGGCATCCATCGCCACCGACAACTGCCGGGCCGTGCCGGTGGTGACCTTGCCCCGGAAGTTCAGCGGGTCGGCGTCGTAGTCGGCCCGCACCTCAGGTACCCGGGAGATGGCGTCGCCGTCCAGCTGGATGGTGGGCAGATTGGGTGCGAACCTGCCGACCAGGTTGGCAGCGGCCAGCACCGGCCTGGGTACGCTCGCCGCCGCCTGCAGGGACGCCCCGGTGATGATCACGCCGGCAAACCTCGAGTCGTCGCGCTCGGCCAGCCGGACGGTGGCCAGGCCGCCCATCGAGTGGCCGTAGACGAACAGCGGTGTGTCGGTGCCGATGCCATCGACCATCGCCACCAGGTCGTCGACCAGAGCCGGGAAGGAGTCGATCGTGCCTCGCTTCACCCCGGTGGTTTGGCCGTGGCCCCGGTGGTCCAGGGACGTGACCGCGAAGCCGGCGTCGCAGAATCGTCGGGCGACCTGTTCGTACCGGCCGGAGTGCTCGGCGTAACCGTGCACCAGCAGGATCTCGGCGGTTGGCCGTGCGGTGGGCTGAGCATCGGGTGTCCAGCGGATGGTGTGCAGCGTGACGCCGCCTGTGCCGGGCTTGGTGGAGGTCTCGGTGTTCACGGTGGCCAGGCTACGACCTGGCTGGTAGGGGCCGACCCAAGGACCTCCTCAGGGTGAGATCACGCCTCCCAGCGAGGGGATACGACGGAACGACATGGCGTGCAACGATGGGGGCCGTGGAGGCGAAACTGGAGATGGTGTCGCTGCGGCGACGTCTGGAGGAGGTCGCCAATCCTGAGCGGGCGCAGGCGATGGAGACGTACCTACGCGACCAGTTCCCATGTCTTGGCGTCGCGGCGGCGGATCGCAGGGTTGCCACCCGTCCAACGTTGGAGGTGTCCAAGGGGGTCACCACCGATGAGCTGATGGCATTCGCCATGGCGTGCTGGGGTGAGCGGGAGCGCGAGTTCGCCTACGTGGCCTGTGACGCGTTGCGAGCGAACGTTGCACGGATACACGCGGAGCATCTTGATGATCTCCGAACACTGATCACCACGAGGTCGTGGTGGGAGACGGTCGACCCACTCGCCACCCGGGTGGTCGGACCCATGATCACGGCGCATCCCGAGTTGATCGCCGGCATGGACCACTGGGTGCGCAGCGACGACATTTGGTTGGCCCGGACGGCCATCCTGCACCAGTTGATGTACGGAGAAGACACCGATCCGGTGCGGCTGTTCACCTACGCCCGGCTTCGGGCGGGCGACACCGAGTTCTTCATCCGCAAGGCCATCGGCTGGGCGCTCCGGCAATATGGGCGGATCGATCCCGGTGCGGTCCGTCGGTTCGTCTCGATCCACGAGCGTGAGTTGTCGGGTCTGACCAGACGCGAGGCACTCAAGCACCTGGGATGACCGTCGACCCGCCGAACTGGAAGTGGATTCAACCCCTCGGGAACGGTTCCACACCTCCGTTTCGGGTTGATGCCAAGATTGGCGCCTTGGTTTGGTCCCTCCTTCTGATCGGCGTCGGTGTGACGGCGCTGGCCTACAGCAGCGATTGGTTCGTCGACGGTGCCGCCGTGCTGGCGGACCGCTTGTCGGTGCCGCCGCTGGTGATCGGAACCCTGGTGATCGGCCTGGGCACCTCGCTTCCGGAGGTGTTTGTGTCCACGATGGCCGCTGTTCGCGGCGACCTCAATTTGGGCATCGGCAACATCGTGGGGTCGAACACGGCCAACCTCACGTTGGTGCTGGGCATCGCGGCGATGATTGCGTTGGTCAGGGCCGAGTCCGCGATCGTCCGACGTGAGGCGCCACTGATGCTGGGCGCGTGCGTGCTGATGGCGGCGTTGGCCTGGCGGAAGCTCACGCTGACCGGCGGCCTGATCCTGCTGACCGGGTTGGCCGGTTACCTGATGCTCACCTTCTGGCTGGCGCGCCGCAGCCGCAACGACCTCCTGATTCGTGATGTGGAGGAGTACACCGAGGTGGAAAATCGTTATCCAATCTGGATGGAGGTCGGACGAACCCTGATCGGGCTGGTTGGAACCTTGGTCGCTGCCCAGATGCTGGTGGTCGGCGCCCTTGGGGTGGCAGACCGGCTTGGTTGGTCAGGCGGTTTCGTGGGTCTCACCCTGGTGGCGGTCGGTACCTCGCTGCCCGAGCTGGCTGCCTCGATCCAGGCGGTGAGGCGCCACGAGGACGAGCTGTTGGTGGGCAACCTGGTGGGTTCGAACATCCTCAACAGCCTGCTGGTTGGCGGGCTGGTCGGAGTGGTGGGACGCGGTGCCGCGCCCACCAGCGACGTGTTGCACCGGGGCATGCTGGTCATGGTGGTGAGCCTGGCCGCGGTGACCCTGTTGATGGCGACCCGGGCGCGCTTCGGGCGCACGTCCGGTGTGATTTTGGCGTCGGTGTACCTCGCATCGGCGGTGGCGCTGGGAACCAGGTGACCTACCAGCGCCGTCGTCGCACTCAGGTACGGCACCGGGAGGAGGTTCCTGCAACCGAATCCAACAGCGGCACCGTGGGATTTGAACCCTGAGGGTGCGATGCCGGCGCAAGCGGGCAGACTGGTCGCCTCAACGTCCGGTACCAAACGAGGTTTCGGTGTCCAACTCGCCTTTTGATCCATCTGCCGACCAGGCCATGCCTCGCCCGCCGGGGCCACCACCGCGCCCGGCACAGCCACCGCGCCCGGCACAGCCACCGCGCCCGGCACAGCCACCGCGCGATGGAGGTGTTCCGATGCCCCCTCCAGCATCCCGCGGCGGTGCGCCTTCAGGCCCAGACGTTCACGTCGGCCGAATCGTGACCGCCGTGGTCGATGAGGTGGGCGACCGCGAGATCATCCTCAAGATGGTGGACGGTCGGCCGGGGGTGGTGATGCGAAAGGACGTGACCGATGTTGACGGGGACGTTCCACAGGTTGGCGCCACGATCGAAGTGGCATTGCTGGCCCGGGAGGATCCGCAGGGCCGCATGGCCACGTCACGGGGGTGGGCCGCCAAGCAACAGTCGTGGGAGCGTATCGATGCGGCGCTGGCGTCCGGCGAATTGCTGAAGGTCAAGGCGCTCAAACAGGTGAAGGGCGGCCTCTTGGTGGACCTGGGGCAGCGAGCGTTTCTGCCGGCATCGCAGGCCTTCGAGGGGTCGGGCGGCGACCTGGCCGAACTCGTTGGAGTCGAGGTGGAGGTGCGGGTGACCGAGGCCGACCGACAGCGTGACCGCGTGGTGGTGTCGCGACGCGACGCACTGCGCAAGCGCCGGCGCGCCGAGGAACGCTCGGTGTTCCAGCGACTGGAGGTTGGTGCAACCGTTACCGGTCGGGTGGTGGCCATGGTCGAGTTCGGGGCGCTGGTGGACCTTGCAGGCGCCAGAGGACTGCTGCACCGCACAGAGATGTCCTGGGGTCGGGTTGATCGGTTGGAGGACTTCGCCGTCCCCGGGCAGGAGCTGGAACTGGTCGTCATCGAGGTGAACCGCTCCAAGCGGCGCATCGGGCTGTCGCTGCGTCGGCTCAGCGATGACCCGCTTGCCAAGGTGGAGGAGGGCTCCATCGAGGATGCGACCGTGACCCGGGTGGTGGACTACGGGGTCTTTGCCGAGCTGGCATCGGGCGCCGAGGGGTTGGTGCACCTCAGCGAAATGGCCGAAGGTCGCGGCTATCGGCCCGAGGAGCTGGTGGCGCCCGGCGAAGCGGTGCGGGTCAAGGTGATGAGGGTGGACCCCAAACGTCGACGCGTGGAGCTGTCGATGGTCCAGGCCGCCCTGGCTTCCCCGTAGAATCATCGACCCCCTCGTTCCCCCGAGTCCCCCTACCCTCCCGGTCACGACCAATGGCGACACGCATACGGCTGCGGCCTTGGCAGCACCAGGCACTGGAGAAGTTCAACGCGTCGGAACGCGTCGACTTCTTGGCCGTGGCCACGCCGGGGGCGGGCAAGACCACCTTTGCGCTGGCGGCAGCCACGCAGTACCTGGCGGCCACCAAGGGCAGACGCCTGGTGGTGGTGGCGCCCACCCAGCACCTCAAGACTCAATGGGCCGATGCGGCCGCCCGCTTCGGCCTGCACCTCGACCCGGCCTGGTCGGCGCGGGAGGGCAGCCTGCCCGGCGACGTGCATGGCATCGTCACCACCTACCAACAGGTGGCCACCAGTTCGGCCGAACTGGCGCGCCTGGCTCCGGGCGCGTTCGTCGTCTTTGACGAGGTGCACCACGCCGGCGATGATCGGGCATGGGGCACTGCGATCACCGCGGCGTTCGCCGATGCAGGACGCCGCCTGTCGCTGTCTGGCACGCCATTTCGTTCTGACGTCACGCCGATCCCGTTCGTCAGCTACCACCTCGATGAGGCCCAGCCCGACTTCGAGTACGGCTACGGCGACGCGTTGGCCGACCGGGGTGTGGTGCGGCCGTTGTTCTTTCCCCGCATCGGCGGATTTATGGAGTGGGTGGCCCCGGATGGGGCGACTGTGGCCGCCACGTTCGATGACGAACTGACGAGGGAGCACGCCAACCAGCGGTTGCGCGTGGCCTTGTCGCTGGAGGGCGATTGGATGCCCACCGTGCTGGCCCAGGCCAACGAGCGCCTGCAGGCCCTTCGCCAGGTGCACCCGGAGGCGGGTGGTCTGGTCATCGCCATGGACCAGGCCCACGCCACCGGCATCGCCGACCTGCTTCGGCGGCTGGGCACCCGGGCGGTGGTGGCGGTATCGGACGACCCCGATGCGTCCGACCGCATTGCCCGTTTCGCCGAGAGCAGCGAGCCGTGGATCGTGGCGGTGCGCATGGTGTCCGAGGGCGTGGACATCCCGCGGCTGCGGATCGGCGTGTTCGCCACCAACACCTCCACCGAATTGTTCTTTCGTCAAGCGATGGGGCGGCTGGTGCGCTGGACCAGAGGTGTACCCCGGCAGAAGGCCTGGTGCTTCCTCCCCGACGATCCCAGGTTGCGCTCCCACGCCGACTCGTTGGCCACCCAGCGGCGTCACAGCCTGGCCCGTCGACGCCGGGATGATGACGACGACCGGGTCGATGAGCCCGCATTCGACTCGCCCGACGGTGGCGATGAGGCCGATCAGATGTCGTTGTTCGCCGTGATCGGTGCGGTCGCTCAGCATGAACCTGAGGCCGCCGCCGGCGTGTTTGCAGATGATGACGACGACCTCGACATCGACGGTGACGACGACGCCGGGGTCGACCTGGAGTTGGTGGCGCCACCGACTCCCGACGGCAAGGTACGCAACGCGTTGGGCTCCCCCGGAACGGCCCCGGAGAAGACCGCCCGGCAGCGCCGCAACGACCTGCGCGACAGCAATGCCGCCCTGGCGCGCGATCTGGCACGCCGGGCCAACATGACCCACGCCCAGGTCAACCGTGAGCTCAACCGGCTGTCGGGCGTCACCCGCATTTCGGAGGCCACCGAGAGCCAGTTGCAGCGTCGTCTGGACGAGGCCAAAAAGTGGAGCCGCAGCGTGCGCTGAGGCGCCGCGGTTGTCGGCACGGCGCGGTTGTGGGCACGGCGCGGTTGTGGGCACGGTCTGTTGCCGGGGCGAAGCTACCCGGGTGGCTCGTGCAGCGCCTGAGGACAGACCGATCGCCGTGCGCAGTAGGAGCAGTGGCGGCCAGGCGTGAGGAGGGCCGGGTCATGGCGGTCGTTGAGCGCCCGCTCCACCGCCGCGGCAGCCGCAGACGTGATGATCTCGATGCCCCGGTCGAGAAGATCCTCGGTTACCCGGTGGGTTCGACGTCGGCCCTGACGAAGGTCCAGGACGATCACGCGTGTGGGTGCCACCCCAAAGCGGGTGGCGTGTAACACCGCCAGCCATCCGGCCTCGGCTCGTTCGAATTGGGTGTCGTGGGCCCTCTCGGTCAGCCGGATCAGGCCCAGATCGGTGGCACGACGATGATCAGCGGTCCCGCCCTCCAACCTGGCGGACACCACCAGCGGGGTGCCTGGCGCCTTCCAATCGAACCTGCCGGGCGGTGATTCCCAGGCGAGCGTTGCAACCTGACCGAGACCGACTGCCCCGACTGCTGCGGCCAACCATGTCGTTGCCTCGGCGCGAACGGCCCGGTACCCGCCCGAGGGCAGGTCCTCCAGCCACTCGCCGAGACTCCGACCCGTCTGGGCGGCCTCAGCGCGATCGAGCGCCCGGTCGCAGCGATACTCAACATGAGGCAATTCCGTCAGCGCGGTGAGGCCAAGCGACCGTCGCGCAAGGCGGGCATTCCACACAAACGGTTCGGACTCGAACCCAGGGCATCTGCGGTAATTGGTCAGGCCGAAGACGTCGACGTCCACTCGAGGTGGACCGCCGTCGCCCAGCCGGGCCCCGATCGGCGAGAGCGCGTCGGCCAACCGAGTCCGCCAGGTCCAGTCGACCGCTGCGACCGTTCGAGGGCCCGGTGGATGCTCGGTGTCGGGCAGTTCGGTGTCGTTCACCGCTGTTCGCTGGTCCTTCGCTGGGCTGAAGGGTCGACCGAGGGGCAGACAGCAGCATCGGGGCACCACCCGCAGTGAACTCCGGGGGACTCCTCGGGGGTTTCTCCCCGGGCCAGAGCGCCCAACACGTCGAGCGCGTGGGCCAGGCGGCGGGCGGCGCTTTCCAACACATCGGCGGTCGTGGGGGGCAACGGCACCCAACCGTTGCCGGGGCTCCAATGCAACACGAGGGCAGGCGCCAGACCATCTCGTAAGGCGATCCCCAGGGCATACAGATTGAGATCGAAGGTGTGGTCGGGTGACAAGGCGTTGGCCTTCACCTCGACGAGCACCGTTGGCAGCGCGGCCGCCGGGCCACCCAGTTCGGCATCGGGCCTCATGGTGATGACCACATCTCCGTCTGCCAACGAGATCGCCGCAGTCGTCTGAGTGCGTGGCCACCACCGGCCTTGGTCCCCGGTCCAATCGAGCCCCGCCCAGCCGGCCGTCACCGCATTGGCCATCTCCTCGCAGTCGCTGTTGAAGTCTGCAAGTTCTGTCTGAGTCGATGCTTCGAGTGTCATCAACTCGTCGTCATCGCCACGGGCCCGCCACGCGTCGGTCACGATGGTGGCGACCTCGTTGTTCGGGGTGCGTGCCTTCCCCGGTCGGTCGAGGCTGCCTCCGGCCAGCACGTGAGCCACCAGGATGTCGGCCACCACGCCCCGCCGACGTCTGCGTTGGGCAGCAGGCGAGGAGGTGTCGAACCCCGCTGCACGCCGGGCAGCAGCGAACCGCGCGCACCGAATGGCGTCGGCCACCACCGACTTGGGTGCCCGCAACGGCAGCCCCTCGACGGGGATGCCGGCCGCTGCCTGGCGAGCTGTACCCTCCAGCAGGTGCACCACGTCCTCCAGGTCGTCGGTGCTCACCGGTGGCGGCGGATCGGTGGCAGTTCGGGCCAGCGCCTCGGCCAGGTTCAGCACGCGGTCTGGCCGCCTTCGGCGCCGGCGGCATCAAAGGAATTGGCCAGTGCCCCATCGACGTACACGTCGTATCGAAACGCAACCGGGGTGCACGCGGCTTGAACTGAGGCCTCGCTCACCAGGGTGCCCGTGCCCGACAGGGTTTCGAATCGCGCCAGTTCGGCTCGCTGCGAGAACGGTGCACCCTTGGCCGGTTGCTCGAAGACGTACACCGACACGCGGCTCTCTGCCGGAAGCCCCGCGTAGGCGATCTCGAAGGAGAGGTCGTTTCCGATGTAGGAAGATGATTCGAGTGTCAGCTTGGCGTCGGTCGATGCCTTCGGGTCGAACGGCCCAAATGCCAGCTGTGCTTCTTCGGCGGCGAGGACCGAGCGAACCTCAGCGACGTCGGCGGACCGCTCGGGCTCTGCGGCATCCACCTGCTCGAGCAGGGTGAACAGATCGGCGGTCAGCTGGCGGGCCTCGGACGAGTCCGTCGCCGGGTTGAGTATGTCGATGCCGGTGCCAAGCGCGTCGAGGGCTGCCACCTGGTCTCCAAGCGCCAGTTCGGTGGCTGCCAGCGTGAGGTACGCCTCGGGTGCGTTGCCGTTGATCGCCGTGGCCTGGCGGATGCGATGTGCCGCCGTGGCGTAATCACCGTCATGAAACTGGAAGATCCCGGACAGCATGAGGCCGTTGAAGTTTTGTTCCTGGTCGAGGCGCACTGCGGTCTCGGCATCGGCCGCCGCCTGTTTGGCCTCGGGGGTGGCGGTGTCGACGATGGCCAGGGTGGAGGCGAAGTCAGGATTGGAGATCTGGAACGACGCAAGCGCTCGACCGTTGAAGGCTGGGACGAAGTCGGAGTCGGCCTCAATGGCGCGGGTGTAGCCGTCGACCGCGGCAGCAAACTCGCCGAAGGCGAGATGGGTTGCCGCCTCCGCCGCAGCGTCGATGGACTCAGGCGCGGTGGTCGGAACGTCTTTGGCATGAATCCAGACGGCCCACCCGGCGACGTATACGGCCAGGAGCAGTCCGGGGATCAACACCGGGGGACGGGTTCGTCGATTGAGCACGAGTGTGAAACCGACCAGGAACAGCGCGGCCGCCAGGGTGGTCAGAACGGTTTCGAACTGCGAGGTGCGGATGTTGTACGCAACGCGGGTCTCCGCCAGCGCTTTGCGTTTCAGCACCTCTCGCTCGGAGTTCAGGGTGAACTCCCTGGTCAGTCGGTCGCGCTGTTTGGAATCGATACCCGCCCGGACGCCGTCCGCGGCCAGCACCTGGTCGGGCTCCTTGGACTCCTTGGGCTCGTTGGCGCCGACCGGTGTCCCCGGGTCGAACTTCGTCGACATCTCCAGGGCGTCCGCCTCTGCGTCGAGGTCGGTGGAGAGGCCCTCCAGTGCCTCTTTGTTGAGGTTGGCGGTCAGCGATCCGACGGCGGTGCGGGTGGTCTGGCGGGCAAAGTATGACTCCTGGTTTGCCGAGTCCATGTGCAACACGCCGATCCAAGCGCCCAGGACGCCGAGGACCGCCAACACCACCGCTACTCGGCGCTTGTAGGGGTCGCTTTCCTCGGGCAGTTCGTCGGTCACATCGACGCGTGTCTCAAGCTGGTCGTCTTCGCCGACAGCGACCACGTCCTCCGGTTCGGCGTTCAAGTGGCGAACCCCGTGGCCAATGCGCCGATCCAGGCGGTCCCGATGCAGACAACCCCGAACACAAGGCCCGAGCGGCGAAGTCGTTGGCTGACGGTGACCTCGGCAGCGGTCAGCGTCACGACGGCGATCAACAACAGGCCGACCCAGTAGGTGAGATTGCGGATGCGCACCCGGATCCGATCGGACTTGTCGGCCCACTTCTGGGGCTGGAGATCGCCGGAGGACCCCAACGAGGTGGTCTCGAGTACCCGGAGCTCGTGCACGCGCTCCTGAAGGTCGAACACCCGGGGGGTGGTTGGGGCGGCGGAGTGTGGATCGCTCAGGGTGAGGGATCCAAAGACTCCGGCATCGTTTGCTCGTGTCTCCGCTGCCTGCCGCCGTTGGTCGGCCTGCCGCGCTGCAAGGTCCGCCAGCTCGGGCTTGCCCGCTGTCCGAAGCTGTTCGGCGTCGTTGTCGAGCCCGTCGGCCACTGCATACTCCGCCAGGTAGCGGTCGTATTGGCGGGCCTGGCGGGCTGCCTCGATCGTGACGTCCACTTCGGCGTTGTCGAGATCGACCTGTTCGCCGACTGATTGCCGGTCGTTGAAGGAGGCGGATGAACCGATTTGGCCGCCTCGCCAGGTCAACACGCCGGCCGAGATCGTGGCGACTCCGATGAGGAGCGCGATCGACCGCTTCACGCTTGTTGGAGTCACAACCCGAGAGGCTAGAACCTGACGGCGCCCTACCTGGTTCTTCGACTGCTCAGGAGCGCTTCTTCTACTGCTGGGAGATCACCTGGTCGGCGAAGTCGGTGATGCCCGCCAGGCGTTCGTCCAGTTCCTCGGTGAACCCGCGGGTGTACACCCACGGCATGGTGAGCACAGACGTGACGCCGAGATCTTCCAATCGGGCGAATCCTTCGGCGTTGACGACGTCGGACACCGACACGACGTACTCAAACGGTTGGTCCTGGGTGCCGAAATGGGCCCGCCAGTGTTCGATGCGCTCGATGGACGTGGCCACCTCGGAGGAGGTCATCAGGTCGGAGATCCAGCCGTCGCCCAACCGGGCGGCCCGCTTGTAGGCGAACTCGGAGATACCGCCCACGTAGATGGGCACCGGTTCGGAGATGCGCGGGGTCATTTCGATCTCGGGCAGCCGGTAGTGCTCGCCCTCAAATGAGAACCACTCGGGTTCGGGGTCCCACAACCCTCGCATGATGGCGACCGCCTCGTCGGCACGCTTGCCGCGGGTTCGGAAGTCGGCGCCCATCAACTCGAACTCCTCCTCCATCCAGCCGACCCCCATGCCCAGCGCCACCCGGTTGCCGATGATCGACGTGATCGACGCCAATTGTTTGGCCACGCTGAGCGGGTGGCGCAGCGGGAGCACGTAGATGTTGGTGAAGAACCGCAGCCGCTCGGTGACCGCACCCATGGCGGCCATGGCCACGAACGGGTCGACGAACGGGCTTTGCGGGGGAAACCGGGGACTGCCGTCGGTGGTGTAGGGATACGGCGAGTTGATCTCCCTGGGATGCACCACGTGATCGGAGCAGGCAACCGCCCAGATGCCGGCGTCCTCGCAGGCCTTGGCCAACGGCAGGTATTGATCGGGATCGGTGAACGCGAGCGCAGCTGTGAACTTCATGGTCCTCCCGGGTTAGGAAGTGCGCACCCTACCCAAGCGGGCGGGCGCTGAAGTTTCGGCGGGTTGCCAACTTCGGGACTCGCCGGTGCCTGCAAGTTCAGGGGCGGCATGCGGGTGGTTGGGTCGACAAGGTCGAGTCGATGATCGATGCCCAGTCGACCTCCTCGGTGGAGCCGCCGGCGGCATGGATGGCGGCCCGGCGTTGGGCCAGTTCATGGGCAAGTTCCACCACCTCATCGCTCAGCACGGCCTTGGCCCGGTCGCGCACCCAACCCGCCAGCGCAGGGCTGGCGCCGTCGCTGCTGACCGCAACGGAGAGGGGTGAGGCCCGAGCCACCGCGGGCAGGATGAACGAGCAATGCTCGGGACGATCGGCGGCGTTGACCCACTGGCCCGCTGTGGTTGCCTCGGCACTGACCCGGCTGTCCACCTCGGGGACTCCGGTGGCGGTGATCACCAGGCGCATGCCGTCCAGGTCGGCGGTCCGATACGGGCGCCGACGATGCTCGACGACCAGCGAACGGTCGAAGGTTGACGCCACCTCGGGTGCCACGAGACGAACCCGGGCGCCGCCCCGGGCGAGTCCGGCAACCTTGCGGAGGCCGACCGGGCCGCCCCCCACGACCAGCACGTCGACACCGACCAGGTTGAGAAACACGGGGTAGTCGAACATGGAAGAACTGTAGTCGACAAAGTTGACCTGATTAGTCGACTTTGATCTACTGGCGTCCTCATGACGCTTCACACCCCTCCTTCAGACGACCCAACCGAGGTTCTCCGCTGGGCCGACGCTCGCTTCGGTTGCGGTTTGGTGGTGACCGCCAGCTTTGGCGACGCCACCCTGGTGCACCTCGTGGCCGGCGCCATCCCCGATGTCGACATCGTGTTGCTGGACACCGGCTACCTGTTTGCCGAGACCGAGTGGTTCGCCGACGATCTGCGTCGTCGCTTCAACCTGAACCTTCGAACCATCCACCCGTTGCCCGGCACGGACCGTGATGTCTGGCGTAACGACACCAACGCATGCTGTGCGGCCCGCAAAGTGGAGCCACTCAATCGAGCGCTTGCCGGCAAGTCGGCCTGGGTCACCGGCCTTCGACGCTCCGATTCGTCGGCGCGCGCGCACGTTCGGGTCGCCCACGAAGACCTGACGCGCGGCGTCGTCAAGATCAACCCGCTGGCCGCCTGGAACGATGACCACGTGCAGAGCTATCAGGCTCGGCACAACCTTCCGGCCCACCCACTGGCTGACCGTGGCTACCCCTCCATCGGATGCTGGCCATGCACCGCGCCGGTGGCCGACGGAGCTGACGATCGCTCGGGACGCTGGGCGGGTCAGGGCAAAACCGAATGTGGCCTGCATCTGGAGGTCTCGGGAACCCAACCTGCCCTGACCAGCGGAGGTCGGACATGACGACGGAGCACCTGAGCGTGGAACTCACCAAGGCCGAACTCACCAAACGCGAAAGCGGATACCTCCGGGGCAAACTCGCTGCCGATGTGGAGGCGGGCGGTGACGCCTTCGTGGGCGACAGCCCCATGTTGTTGAAGTTTCATGGCATCTACCAGCAGGACGATCGAGACCTGCGCAAGGTCCGCACCCAGGCCCGGTTGGGTCCGGCGCATTCGTGCATGGTGCGGGCCTCGGTGCCCGGCGGGGTCATCTCGCCGCACGGGTGGGCCGCCCTCGATGCCCTGGCCGATGTCGGTGACGGCACGTTGCGCCTGACCACCCGGCAGGGGGTCCAGTACCACCTGGTGCCCAAGGGTGAACTTGTCGACCTGGTCAGCGAAGTGAACGCGGCCGGTCTGACCACGCTGGGAGCGTGCGGCGACGTCGTGCGCAACGTGATGGCCTGCCCACTGCCCGATCCGACACGAACTGCCGTGTTGCGTCCGCTGGTCGACGAGTTGGTGGCCCGCTTCAGGGCACGGACCCCCGCATATTGGGATCTGTTCGTCAACGGCGAGCGGGCGGTGTCGGCGACCGCCGCCCCCCGCCCAATCGCGCAGGAGGCCGCTTCGGGGAGCGATGGCGTAGCGGAGGTGGAACCGGTGTACGGGGAGGCCTACCTGCCCCGAAAGTTCAAGATCGGCCTGGCCTGGCCTGGCGACGACTGTGTCGACATCCACAGCCACGACATCGGCCTGGTGCCGACACTGAGCAACGGCACGTCCGGGGAACTCACCGGTTTCGTTGTCCTGGCGGGAGGTGGAATGGGGATGAGTCATGCCCGTCCCGATGACACCTACCCGGTGGTGGCCCGTCCGTTGGCGTGGGCTTCCCGGGCACAGGTGGTGGACCTGGTCGCCGCCGTGGTGGAGACCCAGCGGGTCCACGGCAATCGGCAGGACCGCAGCCGAGCGCGACTGAAGTACCTGTTGGAGGAGCGTGGGATCGGTTGGCTGCGCAGCCAGCTTGAGGACCGTCTTGGCGCCACGTTGGCGCCCCCGGTGAGGCTGCTCCCATGGCGCACTCACGCCCACCTTGGCTGGCACGACCCGTTGGGCCGACCGGAGGATGGCAGCTCCGAGCCGGCGTCGTCGGGCATCGTCGCAGTGCGGCTGAGCGCCAAGTCGTCACGATCCTCCGCAAGCCCAAGCGGCACACTGGGGGTGCCGATTCCATCGGGACGTCTCGACGTCGCCAAACGCCGGGCCATCACGGCGGTCGTTGAGGCGGGTCTGGTCACCGAACTTCGGGTGACACCCCGCCAGGACCTGCTGCTGTGTGGAGTGACCGAGCGAGACCGGGTTGAGACGCTGTTGCGCCAGAACGGTCTGCGAACGGCGAGTGAGCAGTCAGCAGTCCGCAATCTGGCTATTGCCTGCCCCGCCCTTCCTACCTGTGGCCAGGCGCTTGGGGAGTCCGAGCGTGTCCTGCCCGATCTGGTTGATGCGCTGGAGAAGGTGCTGGCCGACACCGGCAACACCGGGCTGCCGCTTCGGGTGAACATGACCGGATGCCCCAATGGATGTGCCCGGCCATACTCGGCCGAACTGGGGGTCGTGGGTCGCAGTAAGCGGACCTACGACGTGTACGTCGGAGGGGGCAGCGGCCGCTTGGCGGTGCTGCTGCGCGCTGACGTGGACCTTGCCGACGTGCCCGAACTGGTTCGACCGGTGCTGGAGCGATTCGCCGTTTCGGCCGAGGATCAGGTGTCCTTTGGCGATTGGGCCGCTTCGGTCGGGGTGGTCGCAATGCAGCCCTGGCTGCCGGAACCTTCCGTCCGTCGTCGATCCACGGCCCGAGCCAGGGTGAGCACGTGAGCGCGCTGAACCCTGGCCACGGTGTTACCGGCGCCGGTGCCGGGGACGCGGCCGGTATCGAGGGCGGGACCGGATGCGGGCAGGCGGCCCCGGTGGGTCGGGTGGCGTTGGTGGGTGCCGGCCCCGGGGACCCCGGCCTGCTGACGCTGAGAGCGGCTCGGCTGCTGGCCGAGGCCGACGTGGTGGTGCACGACGCCCTGGTGGGAGCGGGGGTGATGGCGTTGATCCCGACGGGCACCGAACGCATCGACGTGGGCAAGCGCCCGGGACGCGCCACGCCACAGGAACTGATCTCGACCACGTTGGTTCACCTGGCCCGCCAGGGGCTGATGGTGGTCCGGTTGAAAGGAGGCGACCCGTTCGTGTTCGGCCGGGGCGGCGAGGAGGCGCTCGAGCTTCAGCGGGCGGGCATCGAGGTGGAGGTCGTACCCGGCATTTCGTCGTCGGTGGCGGCGCCGGCAGCGGCGGGCATACCCGTGACCCATCGTGGCGTGTCGCCGAGCTACACCGTGGTGACCGGTCATCGACGTCCCGGCGAGACGCCGGTGGACTGGCGGGCGATGGCCAAGGTCGGCGGCACCATCGCCATCCTGATGGGGGTGGCCAACCGAGCGGAGATCGCGGCCGAGCTTCAGGCCGGTGGGCTTGCCGGCGACACGCCGGTGGCGGCGGTTCACGCAGCGACCACCCTCCGGCAGGAGGTGGTGCGGTGCCGCCTGGATGAACTGGGGTGTGCGGCGGTGCGGTCGCCGGCGGTGATCGTGGTCGGTGCGGTGGCCGCCCTCGACATCATCGGAGCAGATGCCGTCGGGGTCACCCCTGGGCGTAGCGGTCACTCGGCCAACTGACCCGTCGAGGGTCCGCACGAACACTGGGATACGATCGCTGACCCGTGCATCAGGTTGGAGCGGATTTGTGGTTGGTCGAGGGCGCGAATGATCGGGCGGCTCTCCGAACGCCTTGATGGCGTTGCTGAGCGATCCCTGCCCTTTCTGGTGGGATTCCTGGTCCTGTTGCCGTTCGCGATCGCTGCGATTCGCATCCTCTCCTGGGACAGCGGAAGCCCCCTGGGTGATTGGGCGGCGCTGGACCTGGACGTGAGGTCCGGGCCGGCGTTCTTGGGGAGCTATTCGCAGTATGGATTCCGCCACCCGGGGCCACTCTTTATTTGGTGGATGAGTTGGCCACGCTTGATAGCGAGCGGTAGCGCGGCGTACCTCGTTGGTATGACCGCTCTGGCGGCTGTCGCCGCCTGCCTGGGAGTGTGGATCGCTTGGAGGGCCTGGGGGAGACGGGTTGGTTTCGCCGTCGCGATGAGTTTCGTTCTACTCGCCCCGCTGACTGGATGGAGCTACGTCACCTCCCCGTGGAATCCGATGGTGGGACTCCTGGGTCTGCCGCTGCTGGTTGTCGTCGCCGCCGCTGCGTGGGATCGAGATGTCGTGTCGTCGGTGGCCGCCGTGGCAGTGGCCTCATTTCTGATCCAAGCACACGTCGGCAACGTCGGGACCTGCATGGCGATTCTGACCGTGCTGGCTCTGGGCCAGTTGCGAACCGATGCTCGGTCTGACCTGCGGAAGGCCTGGGGTGCTGCTGCCGGCACTGCGCTGCTTCTGTGGCTGGTGCCGGGGGTTCAGCAACTCGTCTCAGGGCGTGCCGGCAACGTCTGGAAGATCATGCGGTTCAGTCGCAACGGCCCAATTCCAAAGACGGGGTTCGGCGATGCGATGCAGGCCGGAATGCGAGCTTTTCGACCACATCCGGCCTGGCTGGGTGCGACCAACGTCTACGAGGGTGTGGCGGATCATGGTCGCCCGTTGTGGCTCCTGGCCCCGCTTGGGGTCGGCATGGTGCTGTTGTGGGACCGCTACGCGGGGGGGACATCCACGGGGGAAGGCGGAGGGGCCCTCGGGGTCGAAGGGAACGGCCGTATCGGCGAACGGGTGGCGAGACGCCTGCTTGGAATCGCCATCGTCGGGTGGCTCGGCGCCGTGGTGATGCTGGGCCAGGGGCGGGGACCGGTTCGCGCGTACTACACGGTCCACCTCGAGAGCCTGGCGGCAGTGATCGTCGCTTCGTCGGTGTCGTACCTGGCACTCCGTGGCTTGAGGCTCTCGCGGGGTCGAGACGGCGACTGGGCTGTCGGATTCCATCCGTGGAACCTCGGCAGGCTGGTCCCGGTCGTCGCCCTCGCCGGAGTTGTTGTTTTTGCGTCGATGAGGACCGGTTCGCTCGAACCACAAGGTGAAAGGTCCGACTCCTTTTCCCGGCCGGTCGAGGTCATCAAGGATTCCGCGGAGACTGCACTGGGCCCTCGAGGCCGGGTCGTCGTTTCGCAGTCGTCGCCCGGTGGGGTCTCGAACGAGGAGTTCTCGTTCGCCATGGGCTTTGTCGCTGCACTGAACCGATCGGGAGTGGACGTTTCGGTCGGGCTCGAGGTCGATCCGACGTCGGGTGACCCCACGATCCAGGGGTTGCAGTTGGCTGTGCCCGAATCGCTCTGGGTGGACGCTCCCGGATCGGGCGACCTCGCTGTCGTGCTCTTTTCAGGGGAGAAGCGCGAGGTCCCGAAGCAATGGCGCGTCGTTTCAAGCCTTCCCAACGGAACACTGGTGACCCTACGCAACGAGTGATCTCTCGGTTTCGGGTCCTACGGAACCACGAGACCCCACTGCGAGGTGAGCGTCATGGCTGCCAAACCAAGAGCCGAGACCGAGACGGCGGCCGCGTAGGCCCAACGACGATCCAGCCAGGCGCACAGCCCGATAATGAGAGGCGTGGTCACCATGCCGTAGCGCCCCAGCGAGTCGATGTTGTTGGCTGAGAGGGCCACCAACAGCGTGACGACACCGAAGGCCCGCAAGGAGGTTGGCATGGGCAGACGCCACATGCCGATCGCTCCGACCACCAGCACGACGACGAACAGCAGGTTCACTCCGTCGGACAGGTTGCCGCCAAGGATCTCGCCGGGTAGCTGAGCCACCGCCCGAACAGGGTCGAGAAAACCGCCGCGGATCTGACGTTGGACGGTGAGGGGGAGTCCCCAATCGCCGGAGGCGATGCCCACCCAGGCGAAGACTCCTGCCAGTCCGACTACCGGAGCAGCGACGGCCGACAGCATGGCTGCGCGGCTCCGTGATGTGCCGTTGGGCCATGCTCGCCAGAGTTCGATTACCACTGGGACAACCAGCAGCACGCCGGTCGGTCGAACCACCGAGGCCAAGAGCGAAAGTGCCGCCACCCACTCCCAGCGCTGGTCCAGCAGGGCCAGCAGGGTGGCAGCCACCAGCGTAAGCGCGAGGCCCTCGCTGTAGGGCAGGACCAAGGCCATTGCGGCTGGAAAGAGGCCGGTGAGGATCATCACCCGCAGCGCCAATGACTCATCGCCGGTGACCCGCTTCGTGAGCTCACCGGCGAGGGCTATGCCTGCGAGGGCGGTCAGCCAGGTGACTGCAAACAATGCGAGGAGCGAGCCGAAGATGTGCGAGAGCGGTTCAGCGGCAAGCGGGTAGCCCGGGAAAAACCTGTAGCTTTCGGGAGCGATGTGCCCCCACCCCAGGGTGAGCATTCGCTCGTACCAGAGTGCATCCCAAGCTCTCCAACGCAGGTCCGGCCCGAGGGGTATCGCGGATGGAACGAGTTTGGCCAGGCTGGGCGAAACCATGACGCTGGTGAGCACGATCAGGCGCCCGCCCGCCCATGCGCCAACAACGGTCAACCACCAACGGCCGGGAACGTGGGCTCGCCGACCGCTGACCTGAGTCCCCGACGTTTCGGGAGCGCCCGCAGTTGGTTGCTGGTCGGGTCCACTCATGGATCGAGGCGCACCAGGCTCATGTTTTCGAAGGCGTCCTGGCCGGTGCTGGACAACAGGGTTTCGGTGCGATGACCTTCGGACAAGGCCGCCAAGAACGCAGGACACGCCTCGCGGTGGGTGTCGTAGGTGTCGGAGTATCCCAGCACCACCGGACGACCGTCGGCGAGTGTCCAGACCTTGTCCGCCACCTCGGCGGGATCGGCGGCCTTCACCCGTTGGGCGTAGTCCACCCAGTCGATGAACCTCGGGTCGGAGTCGAGTTCGGGGTAGGACACCAGCTGTTGGCCATCGGGCAGCTCGCGTCCCAACGCCACCGACAACTGGTCCGGGCAGGTCACCACCAACGCGTCGGGGGCCTTGGCTTCGATGACCTGGGCCGCCGTGCCGGAGATGGAGCGGGGTACGTTGATCGACAGGGCGATACCGGCGAGCGAGCCCGCCAGCACGACGGCACCCAGCACTCCTCGAAGTCGGGGCGGGCAGGCGGCCAAGCCCCAGCCGATGAGCACGACGACCAGCGGGTAGATCACTGCGGCGTAGCGGCTGACGAACGTGGCGCCGCTCGCCATGGCAGCGGTGGCGCCGATCAGCAGGGTGCCGAGTGCCAGCGCCAAGGCCCACATGGCCTGCCGCCGCGCTGGTGCTGCCAGGACCAGCCCCCACCGGTCGTCACCGCGGGTACGCCCGACGAGGGCCACCACGATGAGGAAGACGAGCACGTAGGTCATCAGCTGGGGCTCGGCCGACGGTTGACCCGCAAAGTCGATCAAGGTGATGACCACTGCGGTGGTAGGTCGTTCCACCGCACCCCACGGCGTGCCGGTGCGCTCGGCCTGGAACAGCAGGGTGGGCACCCACGGAAGAAAGCTCAGGCCGGCCAACCCGAGGGCACCTCCGGTGAGGAGCAGTTCCCGGTTGGCGTTGGGTAGGGCCCGGTTCAGCCACCGACGCAACACGGTCGCAGCACCAACGGCGGCCAGCAACCACATCGCCCAGTAGTGGGTCCACAGCAAGACGCTCGCAATCACGGCGAGGGCGGCGGCGTCCGGCCATCGTGGTTCCGACCAGAGCCGACCGAGGAACCACCAACCGGCCAACACCAGCACCATGACCAGCACGTACATGCGTGTCTCGGTGCTGTAGCGGACTCCGTAGGGCAGGATCGCCCACACGGCCACGGCCCACAGCGCTGCCCGGGTTCCGCCCGCCCGGCGCGCCACCAGCCAGGTCAGGGGAAAACCGGCCAACGAGATGATGATCGAGAGGGCACGCACCGCGAAGGTGGAGGTGCCCATCGTGCCGGTCCAAACGTGCAACAGGGCGTAGTACAGGGGCGGGTGGCCATCCTGTTTGAGGTAGGCCTGCAGCTCGCCGAAGGGAACCCGGGCGATGTTGACCGAGAGGGCCTCGTCCAACCACAGCGGGCCACGCGGCCAGAAGCGCAGCGCAAGGCCGAGGATGATCGCGGCGCCGGCGACGGCCGGCTCCCAACGAGACAGCTCGGTCACGGGGCTGTGCTTGTTGGTGGACGGTTCGCCCGATGTCCGGACGTCGGCGCTGGCTTCGTTCATGGTCGCAGGTCCTCCGTGAGGTCTTCGTCACGGCCCGAGGCGGCCAGGCCGGTCCAGGAGCGCACCGACTTCGCCAGGCGCAGGCCTTTCAGGGCGGTGCGCCTGGGCGCGCTGTGGGTCCAAGGGGTGATCAGGCCGTCCGGGACTCGCAGGTCGACCATCGACCGTTCCAGCTCGTGCCAGCGGCGGGCCTTTTCGAAAGCGGTGGCCGCCGCGGCGCCAGGATCGCTCGGCGCAGCCTGCGGGAGCCCTTCGAAGAGTCCGCCCGGGCGATAGTGCTCGGGGTAGAAGTTCTCAAAGTCGTAACGGGGTGCCCGGTAGTCGCGGCTCCACTCCCAGGGAAATTGGGGCCAGCACAGGGTGTGATGCGGTTCGGCGTCGTGATAATCCGCGGGATGCACATGTCGGCCCCAGTTCAGCGGGAGGGACCATTCGTCCACCTGCCAGCCCATCGGGCTTCCGGCCTCGGCCGTGGCCGCGGACAACCGGCCCCATGCGTCGAACGCCTCAATCCAGTGATCGCGAACCATCATCTGTGGCAGGTGCGAGCCATACCCCAGGTGGGGGCAATCCCACTGGGCCAGCGCCAACCAGGTGTTCAGCTGGGTGCCGTCGTAACTGGTGTTGAGGCGGCGCCAACGGGCCAGGTCGTGGCTGACGTAGTTGCGGAGCCTGCCCGATCGCTGCCAGAAGTCGGGTGGGATGGCACCCAGCGGGCGGTAGTCGTCGTCGGAGAGCAGAAACTTCTCGGCCACCGGACCGCGGCGGATGGCCAGGTCGCGGAGCATGGTGTTGCGGCCGCCATGGTCGGCCGCCTTCGCGCTCCGACGTTCCGCCACCGAGAGCAACTCGGACTCGATCAGATCGGTGACCCCGCTGAGCCCGGTGGCGGTGGGCGTGATGACGAGCACGTCCAACGCTTCGCTCACTGCGTGACGAAGCGCTTCAACCGTGACCGCCAGCACGTCGGGCCGGTTCGAGAGATAGATGACCTGCACGTCAGGACGGCTTTTCGGAGGTTGGAGTCATCGAGGTCGTGCCGAGAAACGCGTACAAACCAACCTCGTTTGTGAATGAGAGGGAATGGAGGTGAACCAGCCGGGTGGGGACGGCGATGTTACCGGGTGAGGAGGTCGGCCAGTTCGTCGCGGGCATCCTCCCAGGTTGGCAGCGTGAGCGCTGCCGCGCGGGCCTCCTCCCGTCGTCGAGCCAGATAGCGAGGATCGTCGAGATGGCGAACCAGCGCCTCCGCCCAGGTGGCGGGGTCGTCGCCGGGCAATCGGAGGGGGGCGTCATCGCCCACCTCCGCCAGTGCTCCGCCGTTGGTGGTGACCACGGGGGTGCCGAGCGCCAGAGCTTCAAGCACCGGCAGGCCAAAGCCCTCCGTGTGGCTGGGCATGGCTGCCACAGTGGCCAGTCGCAGCATGTTTCGCATGGCGGGATCGTCGGAGTGGGCAAACCAGAACAGTTGCCGATTGAGCAATGGGTGGGTCTCGATGCGTTTGACGAGTGTGCCGGTGTTCCACCCGATCCGACCCACCAACACCAGACCCAACCCGGGGGAGCGCGTTGACCAGCGGTCGAAGGCGTCCAACAGCAGGGCATGGTTCTTGCGGGGTTCCAGGGTGGCGACGCAGATCACGTAGCCGTCCAACGGCAGCCCCTCCAGCTCGGGTGGGAGGGGCGATGGTGAGGCTGCCGCGGGGGAGGCCGCCCCTGGGGACGCCACCTCTACGGCTTGCCATTCGCCGCTGAGGTGCACCACGCCTGCCACCTCAGGGTCGGTCACGCCCAGCGAACGACGACGGTCGAGGGCGCGTCGGAGCGTCCAGTCCGAATTCCCCACGATGAGCTGGTCCGAGCGCAGATGCGCGTCGGCCCATGGCGGAAACAGCGCCCGGGTGCCCCGGTCGGACCAATCCGGGTGCTCAATCGGGAACAGGTCGTGAAACAGGGTGGCCGTGCGGACGCCGCGGTCGATGAGGTCGGGGAGCAGATCGGTGCGAATCAGCGGGTTGTGCCAGGCGGCGTCAAGGTCCAGAAAGGTGCCGGAATCGATCTGTGTCGAACGGTCACGATGCTCGGCGTAGGGGTGCTCGCCCTGACGTTTGGCCTGAGCGGCCGCGTTGAGCCGTCGAATGGCAGGATGGTCCGCCGCCCGTCTGGCCGCCGGCCGCACCCGCTGCGGCAGCCGGTCGACCCTGCGCGTGGGCGGCGGGGCCGCAGCGGCAAATCGCTCCTGTTCGGCGGCGTTGAGCTGGAGGAAGGCGCCGCACGGTTCGCACCAGCGAACAAGGCGCAGTTCGAGGCGCTCGTCGCCTGCGGCCAGTGGGGCAAGCAGGTTTTTGGCGGCCCGCTGCACTCCGGTGGTGCCGGTTCCCTCCACGGTGTTGGTGACGTCGGCCCACACGATGGGCCTCATCGTTGGGCCTCAGCCGCGCGGTCGGCAGTGGGAGCGCCTGGCCCGGTGCTCGCTGTCCGGGCCAGAGCGAGCGCCACTTCGGCGGCGCGTCGGCCAAGGAGCCCCCAGTCCAAGTGCGATTCGGCGTAGGCGCGTGCCGCTCGAGCGCGTTGGGTGACCCGTGGATCAACCGCGATGGCGTCGAGCGCCTCACCCAGCCCATCGGTTGGTGCCAGCAGGACGAAACGGCGGGGATCCTCGATGCCGCGGGCCCCCACAGTGGAGGAGATCACCGGGACCCCGGCGGCGAAGTAGTCGACGAGTTTCAGGTTCGAGCCCGATCCTTCGTCGATCGGGTTGAGCGCCACGTCCGCCCCCGCCAGAAATTCGGCCAGTTGGTCGTCATCGACGCGCCCCAGGGTGGCAACGTGCCTGGGTAGCCGCCCACTGAGCATGTCGGAATGACGGCCGATCAGGGCCACCGCCAGATCGTCTCGATGCCTGACAGCGTCGATGATGTGCCGGGCGGCGGCCACGTTGGGGGGGTGGCCCGACCCGACGAAGACCGCCAGCCGCTTTCGGTCTCCCAGACCCAGTTTGGCGAGCAGGCGGATGCGGTTGGCCTCCCGTTCCGCACCCTCGGCGAAAGGGGTCCCCGCGACCGTTGCGCCATTCTCAATCAGCGTGAGCCGGTCGGGCTCCACGCCATCGAGGCTGACAAACAGCTCGGCATCCTCCGAGGTGGTCGTCAGGATCTCCGAGGCAAGGGCCACGGCCACCCGTTCGGTCTCGGCGGCGGCACGTGCGAGCCACCGGCCTCCTCGGGTAGCGCCCAACAGGGCGCCCTTGAGCGTGGATTCGTGGTTGTGGGCGTCATAGATCACCGGTAGTCCCTCGGGAGCGAGGGCTGACAACGCAGTGGCCAGATAGGGCTGTACCAGCACCGCCAGGGATGCGTTGGGGAGGTCGCGGCCTGCGGCCTCGGCAAATGCCGGCGTGGCGGACCACAGCAGTGAGGCGGCAACGTCGGTGATGGCGTGGGTCGTGGACACCAGTCGCATGCGATGTTCCGCAGCGCTCTGGCGAGGGGAGATCAGCACCGTCTCCTCGTCCATCCCGGGCGTCACCCGTCGAGTCCCGGCGAGGTCCGGGTCGGTGGTCAGCGACAGCACCTTCACCCGGGCGCCGGCCTCCGCCACGCCGGACAACAGGTGGAATGCCCGCAGTTCCCCTCCTTGACGGTGGGGCCACACCGGGTAGGAGCTGAGGGCCACGACCAACGGTTGGCTCCGGTCCCGGCGTCCTGGCGGCTGCGGGGGGTCGAGGAGGGCGCGCACTGCGGTTTCCCAGCTCAGCTTTGCTGCGCCGTGTCGCGCCGACTCGCCCAGGGATTGGGCCGCGCCGTCGGTGGCGGCGACCACATCGAGTGCCTCGGCCAGGTCCTTTGCCGTAGGCGGTACGACGACGCCGTTGGGCGGCTTGGTCAACGATCCGGTCCCCATTGCTGTACCCGAAGATGATGTGGTCAACAGTTCCAGCGCGCCCCCGGCGTCGCTGGTTGCCACCAACCCCCGACCTGCGGTGAGCGCCTCCAACGCCACCAGGCCGTAGTCCTCGCGGTCGGCGGTAAAGCACACCACATCGGCCCAGCGGTAGGCGTCGACCAGTTCCTCGTCGGTCGCGGCTCCGGTCAGCTCGCAGCGGTCGTCGCCGTCGCACAGCTCGGAAAGTCGGTCGGCGTCCGGGCCTGAGCCCACCACCCGCAACTGCGCGGGCCGCTTCATGGCCCGTATGGCTCCGATGGTTAGATCGTGTCGTTTGGCCTGCTCCAGGCGGCCGACGCTGAGCACCTTCAACGGATCGGACGTTCGTCGCTCGGGCAGGGCGACCGTGCTGAGCGTTTTCGCCCACCGGGTGTCCAGCGGGGGGTGAACCACCTGCGGCGTCACCCCGGCTGGAAACCAGTTCGGGCGCTGGGCCACAGCTTCTGAGATGGCGGCGTGTGAGCGAACCCTCGTGGCTGCGAGCAGCCCGTGATCGAGACGTTGCACCAGCATCCGTGCCAACGGTGATGGGATTGCCAGGTCGGGGTGTTCGGCCCCGAGTCGTTCGGCGGCGCGCCCGATGAGGTTGGTGGCCTCGTCGATGATCGGTCCTGCGGCCGCACCGTTGCTCAACCGTCCGGGCAGTTCAAGCGCCGCCTGCAGGTCCGGGTCCAGGGGTCTGGGGAGCCGCTCCGGTAGCCCGGCCGGATAGCGGTCGTACAGCCCACGGAGCGGGTGCAGCATCCAGACCCGATGGTTGGGATGATCGATCGCCCACGCCGGGTACTTGCCGGTGACGACCTGATCGAAGTGTGAGAGATCCCATTCGGCAAAGGCTGCATAACCCTTCAACAATTGGGTGAGCGTTCGCTCCCTGATCGGCGCCTTCAAAAGTTCGACGGACACCCCCTGTCGGCGAAGTTCTGCCGTCAAGCCGTTCCAGAGTCGCTCGGCCCCTCCCTCGCGAAATGGAACAGGGCTGGGGGCCACCAAGGCAATCTTGCTCATGAACGAGGCCATTCGTCTGGCTTCAATTGATTGAACATGGTGGACAATTGAGTGGTGGGGGACTTACACTGATCGACGGGTGATTGACCGGCGGGTCGGGCGTCAGCCGAGAGTGACCGAGGAGCGATGCGTGCTGATTGAAGATGGGATATCTCTTTCGGTGCCGTGGCAAATCCAACGCACTCCCGTACCGTGTGGTCCAAGTAGGCCTCAATGGAGCCTGCCTGGTGTCGTGCCTCGATTCGTGCCGCCGCTCGACGAAGTCCTCGAAGGGCGCCAGCCCACCCGGACTTCCCGGTGGTGGCTTGATGACGGAAGCGTTTCAGTGCATTCATGCAGTCTGAATCCTACGGGCCACAGCCTTCCCAATCGACCACTCCGGTCGTCCCGGGCACCTCACCCACTCCAAAACACATCACAACAACAATTCAGGGGAGTTCAACCATGACTCAGGCAACCGAGGCGCCCACCACCGGACGTGCAGCAAACCGGGTACGCAAGCGCCAGGAGTACATCGACACCGCCATCCGCATCGTCTTGAACGGGGGGTTGGAAGCGCTCACCATGCAGGCGCTGGCCCGTGAGATGGGCGCAGCGGTTGGCACGGCGTATACGTACTTCGCGTCCAAGTCGGCCCTGGTGGCCGAGTTGCAGGTTTTGGCCATCGGTCGTTTGACCACCACCTTCAACGATGCCGCCCCCCGCTGGCAGGCCGAGATGGGCCGTCTCGACGCCAAGGGAAAGGCCGAGGCTGGACTGACGCTGCTGGTTGAATTTGCCGTTCGGGTGCCCAAGGCACTTCGGGACGACTTCTTTCTCCAGCAGTTGTTGCTGACCGATGGCGGTCGTTCGATCATGGCTGAGGATCAGGCCACCGTGTTGGAGGCCGCCGACTCGTGGATGAAGATCATCGATGAGCGGCTCAGTGAGGCTGTCGACGCCGGCGTGCTCGACAAGGCCAACAAGGCGCAGCGGGCCTCGAAGTTTGCTGCCACGTTGAACGGTGCATCCTTGTTCAACAACCTGCCCGAGGGCACGGTCAAGGATCTCGACGGGTTTACCCGCTCGCTGATGGTCGACCTTCTCTCGGCGTGGGGTGGCGACGCCAAGCGGCTCACCCGCAGTGCTGCCAAGGCGGCGGCAGCGGCCGATAAATCCAAGTTGGCGGCCCCGGCGCTGGCCTAACTCGGCGCCGTCAATCGGGCGGTGGCACGCCCGAGGGCGGGTTTCGCCTCCAGAAGACAGCACAGGGGGCCCGGCTTTTGTGAGCGGGTCCCCTTGTTGTCCCGGCCGGTACTTTGCCCATGCGAGTCGCTCCCCGTTAGAGTTGTCCGCTGTTCTGCGTGCCGTTGCGTGCTCGGTCCCTTTGGGCCGACTGCTCCTTGATCGGTGCGTCCCGTGAGGGGCGGACTGCCGTAGCCCACCCGCTCCCGAACTGCCGCCTCGTGCGAACAGTCGCCCCCATCTCCATCGACCCAGAAACCCAGAAGAGGTCCTCAGTGCCCACCATTCAACAGTTGGTCCGAAATGGCCGTACCTCCAAGCGCAACAAGAACTCCACTCCTGCGCTGAAGGGCGCACCACAGCGCCGCGGCGTCTGCACCCGCGTGTACACGGTCACCCCGAAGAAGCCGAACTCCGCCCTGCGTAAGGTGGCTCGCGTCCGCTTGTCGTCCGGCATGGAGGTCACCGCCTACATCCCGGGTGAGGGTCACAACCTTCAGGAGCACAGCATCGTTCTGGTGCGAGGTGGACGGGTCCGCGACCTGCCCGGCGTTCGCTACAAGATCATCCGAGGCACCCTGGACACCGCCGGCGTGCGCGATCGCCGCCAGGCCCGAAGCCGCTACGGCGCCAAGAAGGAGAGCTGAGATGCCTCGCAAGGGTCCGGCCACTCGCCGCGAACTGTCCCCAGATCCAATTTACGACTCGGTGCTCGTCACCCAGTTCGTCAACAAGGTGCTTCGCCAGGGCAAGCGTTCCTTGGCCGAGCGGGTCGTGTACGACGCACTCACCTTGATCGAGGAGCGCACCGGCGCCGAGCCCATCGCAACGCTGAAGCGGGCGATTGAAAACGTAAAGCCGGCGCTCGAGGTTCGCAGCCGCCGTGTCGGTGGTGCCACCTATCAGGTGCCGGTCGAGGTCAGCCCCCGTCGGTCAAACACGTTGGCCATTCGTTGGCTGGTGGGTTACGCCCGTCAGCGACGTGAGCGCTCGATGGCCGATCGCCTGGCCAATGAACTGCTGGATGCATCCAACGGCATCGGGGCGTCGGTGAAGCGCCGCGACGACCTGCACAAGATGGCCGAGTCCAACAAGGCCTTCGCCCACTACCGCTGGTAGGCCCTTTCCGGCCGGTTACAGCAACCACTTCGTCGGCGGCTCGGGCACCTGCCCGGGCCTCGCCGTCTCTCCCCGCTCCCTACCTTCCCCACACGTCGACGCACGAACCGAGTGAGATCATGTCGAACCTTCCCCTCGAACGAACCCGCAACATCGGCATCATGGCCCACATCGATGCCGGCAAGACCACCACAACCGAGCGGATCCTCTTCTACACCGGCAAGAGCTACAAGATCGGTGAAGTGCACGACGGCGCCGCCACGATGGACTGGATGGTCCAGGAGCAGGAGCGCGGCATCACCATCACGTCGGCGGCCACGACGGCGCACTGGACCGACACGGTCAACGGCGTTGAGCATCGGGTGCAGATCATCGATACTCCTGGCCACGTCGACTTCACCGTCGAGGTGGAGCGTTCGTTGCGAGTGCTCGACGGCGCGGTCGCAGTGTTCGACGGGGTCGCCGGGGTGGAGCCCCAGACCGAGACCGTGTGGCGCCAGGCCGACAAGTACCACGTGCCGCGCATGTGCTTCATCAACAAGATGGACCGCACCGGCGCTGACTTCTTCGGCGCGTTGGCATCAATCAAGGATCGCCTCAACGCCAAGGTGGCCGTCATCCAGCTGCCCATCGGTGCGGAGGCCGAGTACGCGGGCATCGTCGACCTGGTCACCATGAAGGCCTGGGTCTGGGACGGCGAAGAACTTGGGGCCGCCTGGACGGTGACCGACATTCCCGAGAACCTCGTCGAGCAAGCCGACGAGTACCGCCAGGAACTGATCGACGTCTTGTCGGAATCCGACGAGACGGTGATGGAGAAGTTCATCAACGAGGAGGAGCTGACCCCCGAGGAGATTCGCTCCGCCCTTCGCTATGCCACCCTGCATCACGGGGTCGTGCCCGTGCTCAACGGCACTGCCTTCAAGAACAAGGGTGTGCAGCCGCTGCTCGACGCGGTGTGCTTCTACATGCCAAGCCCGCTGGACCTGCCCCCGGTGGACGGCACCGACCGCAAGGGCGAGCCCACCAGCCGCGCCCCGAAAGAGGACGAGCCCTTCAGCGCACTGGCGTTCAAGATCATGACCGCCGATCACGTCGGCAAGCTGACCTACTTCCGGGTGTACTCCGGCAAGCTCACCAAGGGCGACCAGGTGCTGAACACGCGCAGTGGCAACAAGGAACGCATGGGTCGCCTCCTTGAGATGCACGCCAAGGAGCAGATCGAGCAGGATTGGGTGGGCGCAGGCGACATCGTGGCCGCCATCGGTTTGAAGGACACCCGCACCGGCGACTCGCTGTGCGACCCGTCAGCGTTCATCCAACTCGAGTCACTCGAGTTCCCCGACCCGGTGATTCACGTCGCCGTGGAGCCCAAGACCAAGGCCGACCAGGACAAGATGTCCAAGGCGCTGGTCTCGCTGGCGGAAGAGGATCCCACCTTCCAGGTGCGCACTGACGAGGAGACGGCCGAGACGATCATCGCCGGAATGGGCGAACTGCACCTTGAGGTCATCGTCGACCGCATGCTCCGTGAGTTCCACGTGGACGCCACGGTGGGCAAGCCGCAGGTGGCCTACCGGGAGACGTTGACCCAGGAGGTCATCAAGCACACCTACCTGCACAAGAAGCAGACCGGTGGCTCTGGCCAGTACGCCAAGATCGTCATCAACGTGATCCCCACGGGTCCCGGCGGCGGTTTCAGTTTCGACGACAACATCACGGGCGGGCGCATCCCCAAGGAGTACATCCCGTCGGTCGGTCACGGCGTGCAAGAGGCCCTGACGTCCGGTGTGCTCGCAGGGTTCCCCATGGTCGACGTCAAGGTCGAGTTGACCGACGGCGACTATCACGACGTTGACTCCTCCGAGATGGCGTTCAAGATTGCCGGCACGATGGCGTTCAAGGAGGCAGCGCGCAAGGCCAAGCCGACGCTGCTCGAGCCGATCATGGATGTCGAGGTGGTCACACCCGACGATTACATGGGCGATGTCATCGGCGACCTCAACAGCCGTCGCGGCAAGGTCGGCAAGATGGAACAGCGCGGCGCCAATCAGGTGATTGATGCCCAGGTGCCGCTGTCGGAGATGTTTGGATACTCCACCGACCTTCGGTCGAAGACCCAGGGGCGAGCCAACTACACCATGCATTTCGCGAGCTATCAGCCCACCCCGAAGACCGTGCAGGACGAGATCGTCGCTCGTGTCACCGGGCGCTGAGCCCACCCACAATCACCCCCACCACAATCACCCCCACCTGACAAGGAGCAACACTCATGGCCAAGGAGAAGTTCGAGCGGAACAAGCCTCATATGAATGTGGGGACGATGGGTCATATTGACCATGGTAAGACGACGTTGACTGCGGCGATTTCGAAGACGTTGGCTGAT
>ERZ1026792.251-NODE-251-length-50996-cov-3.956024_pt1 | contig 50996 bp, 59 predicted proteins | sample MGYA00520884_ERZ1026792 | MGnify/ENA primary metagenome ERZ1026792 (study PRJEB33270, sample SAMEA104284473) | anaerobic digester metagenome | biome: Anaerobic digester microbiome; feature: mesophilic sludge digester; material: Anaerobic digester biomass | place... | reverse complement strand
ATTATATAGGATACGATAATTTGACAGCTTATTCCTCAATGCGTTTAATCTGTTTGTGTAGCCAGATCCTTCTTTCGGGCTGATATTGCCGCACAATCAACATTGAGCATTCTGCTTCTTCAAGCAAGGCGTCATTAAGCTCACCAAATAATTGCTGCGGCTGGAGAACTTCTTCTGCTGCCCCGATAATCATCAGGTCATAAGGCAGCCGCTTGGTTTCCTGCAAAATTCCATCCAATACCGACTCCACTTGCTCCACGCGAATTTCCAAATTTGTGGGCAGCTCGCCTAATTCCGATTCAACAATATCCTGAAGCTGTGCCTGTTGATCTTCTAACGTCTCCTCGTCCACGGGTCCTCTCACTAGCCTCAATGCTACGATCTTAGAGTCTTCCGCAACTGCCAATGCCTTTGCCATCCTCAGCGCAAGGCGAGCGTTGGGTCCATTGCCAACAGGCACTAGAATGTTCTTAAGTTCATAATGCAAACCGCGGTCGCGCAGAACCGCCACGTCTCTTTCTGCATTAAGCATAATTTCTTTTAGGATATTATGCGGGGTCTTAATTTTCTGTTGGTCTTTAGGAAAACCTAACATCACCAACGTAATTTCCTTATGCCGTGCCAGTTCACTAATTACCGCCTCCTCCACACGGCGAGCTGATTTTTGCTTTACATACAGCGCCACGTCGTGTTCTTGGGCGATGGGGGCAGTTGCCGCCAGCAGCTCTTTTTTCAAAGCTTTGTGCTGTTCCACATAGCTTTGCACCTGGTCCGGAAGCAGATTGAGCGGGGTTTTCAACACAGTAAACACACAAATAGAAGTATCTTCTTGTTGATCGACTAAACGAACAGCTAATTGCACCAAGCTGACCGCCGTATCTCGATGGATCGAGGCAACCAACACACGCCCGCCACCCTCTTGAAGCTCAAGCTTCTCTGCGATTTCAGCTCGAGCTTTGGCTGTTTGAGAAAGATAGTAAACCCCAGTCAAAACAGCGATGACTGCAGCCAAAAAGAGCAAAGCTTTGGGATCCGCAAAGGCTGCGATCAGTACAGCCGAACCAGCAGCTAAATAAGCCGTGAGCGGGAAAAAGGGCGCTTTAAACGGTCTTTCGATATTCGGATACTTCTTATGCAACCGCACCATCGCCAAGCTAGCCCAAAATAGCACAAACAAATACCCGGTGCTGGAAATAAAACTCAACAAATCCACCACACCGATCGCAGCAACTAAGGCACTAATAATCACCACAACAAAAATAGCCGTGTAGGGTGTGCGCCAACGGCTGAGGCGCGAAAGAAAGCGTGGCCAAACTTTCTCACGGCTAAGGGTATAAGCCTCACGCGTAGCAGAAAGCATCGCCGAGTTGATTGATGTCAGCGTGGCAACAATCCCAGCCATTGCCATCAATTGCACCCCGCCATTCGGCCAAAACTTAGCAGCAGCATCAGTAAGCGCAGTCGTCGAGCCTGCTAATTGGTCATAGGGAATAGTGCCAATCGTCACCAAAGCAACTAAGGTGTAAACCACTGTGGCGATGAGCAAGCTCAGCAAAATACCCCGCGGAATGTTGCGGTTTGGGTTAGCAACCTCTTCAGCATCATCGGCGATAACCTCAAAGCCCACATAGGCATTATAGGTAAGGGCTATGGTTGTCAGCATTCTTCCCAGGTCCTGCCAAATGGTTTGGTTTTCAAAAACTACATTCCCCGAAAGGAAAATCTCGCGATTAAACCCATTGACATCTATCAAGCCGCGAATGATAAAAATGGCAAATACAACCAACAAAAACGCACCTAATATAATCTGAAAATTACCGGCGTTTTTCACCCCACGCAAATGCATCATGCCCACAATAGCAATCGTGATTATCGCAACCGGCACAATCGGCAAATTTGGGATAAAAACACTCAGAGAAATCGCAAAACCCACCGCAGACAATGCCGCGTAGAACGTACTGGAAAGGCAGTCTAAGGAACCAGCCAAGAACATCAACAATCCATTACCAAAGCCCTCTTCCACATAAGTCATTGCTCCGCCAGTAACGGGGTATGTCGTGGCTAATTCGCAGTAATTCAGGGCAATGCTCAAGGTTAAAAAGCCCCCTATGACGAGCGCTAAAACTGCTTCCGGGCCAGCGATGCCAGCCGCATGACCTGTCAACACAAAGATCTCTGCGGCGATCGTGCCGGCTGTGCCTAACATCACCACCTGAAGCAGATTGAGCTGCCGCTTTAGTTTTCTTTTTGCCATAAATGCCTCTCAGCGCACCAGAAGATTTTTCAGAGTGCCTAGTCTAAAAACAAGGGAGATTATAATGCTCTTGCGTAATCTTGATAATTATAAATAACCCTTGCGATGGGCATATCAGACTGTTATGATTCATCCACAATAAAGCACCTTTTAAACGTACTTCTTCGCTTTCGCAGATCACGGGAGGCATTATGGTGGCAATCAACCAAACTCCAACCTGGCAGCACCTCGCTGCGCATTACGAACAAATAAAGGACTTGCCCATGCGCACGCTCTTCGCCGAGGACCCACAGCGTTTTGAGCGTTTCTCACTCCACTTGGGAGATATTCTTTATGACTACTCCAAAAACCGTGTTACCGAAACGACCATGGCGCTCCTATTCGAATTAGCCAGAGCATCCGGATTAACCGAGATGATCGAGGCGATGTTCACTGGTCAGAAAATCAATCTAACCGAAAACCGTGCCGTTTTGCATACCGCTTTGCGCAATCAATCCGACACCCCCATCTATGTGGATGGCGAAGACGTCATGCCAGAGATACGCCGCGTGTTGGTGAAAATGCGCAAGTTTAGCGAGTCCGTGCGTTCTGGTGAATGGCGGGGTTACACCGGCAAGCGCATCACCGACGTGGTCAATATCGGCATCGGCGGCTCCGACTTAGGTCCCAAGATGGTCTGCCGGGCGTTGCAGCCCTATGCGCAGCCCAGCTTGCGGATGCACTTTGTCTCCAACGTGGATAGCACCGATATCGTCGAAACACTCAAGCAGCTTGACCCCGAAACGACGCTTTTCCTGATTGCCTCTAAAACCTTCACCACGCAAGAGACTATGCGCAATGCGCGCTCTGCCCGCGCTTGGTTCCTGCAGTATGCCGGCTCCGAGGAGCACATCTCCCGCCACTTTGTAGCCATCTCCACCAACACCGCCGAAGTCACGCACTTTGGCATCGACCCCGAAAACATGTTTGAGTTTTGGGATTGGGTCGGCGGGCGCTTCTCGGTTTGGTCTGCAATTGGTCTTTCTGTGGCAATTTCGATTGGAATGGATAATTTCGAAGCCTTCCTGCGCGGCGCTTATTTGGCAGACCAACACTTCCGCTACACCCCTTTTGAGCGCAACATTCCAGTCGTGATGGCAGTTTTGGGCATTTGGTACAACAACTTCTTCGGCGCCCACACCCAAGCTATCCTGCCATATGACCAATACTTGGAATACTTGCCGGCATATCTGCAGCAAGCTGAAATGGAAAGCAATGGCAAGAGCGTCACCCGGCAAGGGGAGCCTGTGACCTACGCAACCGCACCAATCATCTGGGGGCAGCAAGGTACTAACGGTCAGCATGCTTTTTACCAGCTCATTCACCAAGGCACCCAGCTTGTCCCATCCGACTTTTTTGCTGCCATGGAGAGCCAAAACCCCTTAGAAGATCATCATACCTTACTGCTCTCCAACTACTTAGCTCAGACTGAAGCACTCATGAAAGGCCGCAGCGTTGAGGAAGCCCGCAACGAGCTGATGGCTCAAGGAATTTCGGGCGAGCGCTTGGAGCTCCTGGCACAGGCGAAAACCTTCCCCGGCAACCGCCCAACCAGCTCTTTCCTCTACCCCAAGCTCACGCCGGAAGTCCTCGGCAGCCTGATTGCGCTCTATGAGCATAAGATTTTTACACAAGGCGTCATCTGGAACATCAATTCCTTCGATCAGATGGGCGTGGAGCTGGGCAAGCAACTGGCTAACCTGATTATCCCTGAACTAACCAGCCCCGAGCCAGCCACCCGTCACGATGCCTCTACCAATGGGTTGATGAACGCCATAAAAGCACACTATCGCCAATCCGGAAAGTAGACTCAAGGCTCTAAAAAACAAAACAGACGAGATTGAGTTCTCGCCTGTTTGATAATCTTGGTTCAAGTGATTATTCGGCTTTAACCCTTAGGAGCTAATGTTTCAAGCGCCAATTCCGCCACGCGCTCCGGTGTGAAGCCAAACATTTTGAAGACAACTTCGCCCGGAGCTGAGGCGCCAAAGCGGTCGAGCGCTAAAATGCGCCCTTGGTCACCGACCCATTGCCGCCAGCCCTGAGAAACGCCGGCTTCCACAGCAACCCTTGCGCGCACTTCCGGTAAAAGCACTGAATCCCGGTAAGCTTGATCTTGCTCTGCAAAAAGCTCCCAGCTGGGGAAGGATACCAGCCTCACCGAGCGACCCAGCTCCACCAAGCGTTTGCCAGCCTCCACGATCAGGCTCACCTCCGAGCCGCTAGCCATCAAGATGACTTCTGGCTGCCCTCCGCCTAGATCCGCGAGTACGTATGCTCCGCGCTGAACACCTTCTGCAGAGGCAAATTGGCTGCGGTCGAGGGTGGGCACGTTTTGCCGTGTAAGCGCGAGTGCAGTAGGGCGGTGGCGGTTCTCTATAGCGATCTTCCAAGCCTGTGCCACCTCATTCGCATCTGCTGGCCGCAGCGTGACCAGGTTAGGAATGCAGCGTAAAGCAGCTAACTGTTCCACCGGTTGATGCGTTGGTCCATCTTCACCTACACCGATGCTATCATGGGTAAAGACCCAAACCGAACCCAAGTGGGACAGTGCTGAAATGCGGATAGCCGGCCGCATATAGTCGGAGAAAACCAAAAATGTGGAGCCAAAGGGGATAAATCCACCGTTATAAGCCAGCCCATTAATGATGGAACCCATGCCATGCTCACGCACGCCAAAGTGCACATTGCGCCCCTCATAGCTATCCTGTTCACCAGCTTTTTCTGCAGGGAAAAATGCTTTTGAATTTTCAATCCAGGTTTTTGTGGAAGGAGCTAAATCCGCTGAGCCACCAAACAGCTCAGGCAGTTTAGGCGCTAGGGCGTTTAAAACCTTACCCGAGGAAACCCGTGTAGCCATACCTTTCGGATCCGCAGGAAACTCCGGCAGATTCTCCTCCCAACCGGAGGGCAATTGCCCATTCAGCCGGCGCTCCAGCTCCGCTGCGAGTTCAGGGTAAGCTTGACTATAGGCAGCCCATTTCAGCTTCCAGGCAGCTTCTAATTCCGCGCCTTTCTCTTGCGCCTGACGGTAAAAGGCTAAGGCGTCCTCCGGCACATAAAAGCGCGGCTCCTGCGGCCAACCAAGAGCCTCCTTGGCACCAGCTAATTCCGCCTCTCCAGGTGGTTCACCGTGTGAGGATGCCTTGCCGGCTTTGGTCGGCAAGCCGTAGCCAATGATATTACGCACACAAATCAGCGACGGACGCGGGTCTTGCTTGGCTGCACTAATCGCGCGATCGATCGCTTCCACATCCAGCCCATCGGGCACAGACTGCACATGCCAGCCGTAAGCTTCAAAGCGCTTGGCACGGTCTTCCGTAAAAGCCAGCTCCGTGGGACCTTCAATCGAAATGTGGTTATCATCGTAGAGGTAGATCAGCTTGCCCAGGCGCAAGGTGCCAGCTAAAGAAGCAGCTTCGCTTGCCACCCCTTCCATCAGGTCACCGTCGGTGACGATGCCGTAAATATAATGATCGATGACATCAAATCCGGGGCGGTTATAGACTTTAGCTAAGTGTGCCTCAGCGATCGCCATGCCTACGCCATTGGCAAACCCTTGCCCTAAAGGACCTGTGGTAGTTTCTACCCCCGGCGTGACGCCAAATTCGGGGTGACCAGGTGTGCGGCTGCCCCACTGGCGGAAGTTCTTAATCTCCTCCAAGCTCAGGTCGTAACCAGTGAGGTAAAGCAAGGCATAAAGCAACATAGAGCCGTGCCCGCCTGAAAGGATAAAGCGATCCCGGTTTTGCCAGGTTGGGTTAGCTGGGTTATGCCGCAGGTGCCGTGTCCAAATGGTAAAGGCGGAAGGAGCCGCCCCCATCGGTAAGCCGGGATGGCCAGAATTGGCTTGTTGAATAGCATCGGCAGCTAAAAATCGGATCGTATTGATGAGCTTCTTTTGAAATTCGTCTTGCATCGTTACCTCGTTTCGTAGCATATTCTTTAATAATCAAGTAAATTTATTCACGCCGTCGAAGCTCTCTTCCAAGCCTCGCGCATGCGGTGATACGTTTCTTCTAATGTTTCAGGTAAAACGCGCGTTTGACCAATCACAGAGACAAAATTGGCATCCCCCTGCCAGCGCGGCACCACGTGCATGTGCAAATGCTCGGTGATGCCGGCACCCGCCACCGCACCAAGGTTCATTCCAATATTAAAGCCTTGCGGTTGGTATTCCTGCCCCAGCACACTCACGGCTCTTTGGGTCAGCTGCATCATTTCCAGCAAAGTATCATCTGGCAGATCTGCCAAGTCTTTGCTATGCATATAAGGCACTACCATCAGGTGGCCGCTCGTGTAGGGAAAGCGGTTGAGAATGACAAAAGCAAGTTCCCCGCGGAAGATAATTAGATTCTCAGGGCTGTCGGGTTGCTTGACAGCCTCGCAAAACACACAAGCAGGGTTGTTTTTATCACGGTCGAAGTATTCTTTGCGCCAGGGGGAATAAATGTGGTCCATGCGTGCTATTTTATCTTAAAATCAGGGTTATTCCGGAATTTTGATCCATTGACAACCACTGTATCCCTGCGTACAATATGACCGTTTAGTCATTTTTCTGGAGGAGATCCCTATGCCTAGCACCACTTTCTTTAATTTACCCGAAGCTAAACGCACCATCATCGAAGCCGCTGCCATTCGCGAGTTTGCCGCGCATGGCTTCGAAGGCGCCGGCGTCAATGCTATCGTTGCCGGCGCAGGTATTGCCAAAGGCTCATTTTACCAATACTTTGCGGATAAAGCCGACCTTTTTCAGCATGTGCTCACGTTGGTACAGCGTAAAAAACTCATTTTAGCTTCCTCACTGCCGCCTACCGCTAATTCCCGCGATATCTTCGCCTATCTGCGCTGGCTCTTCCAAATGGAGCTCCTCTTCGAACTGCGCGAGCCAGAATTAGCCCGCATCGAGCACCACGCCTACCTTCAAGAACCGGATAACCCGCGCGTTATGGGCGGTCCGGAGTATTTCAACGATTTGCTTACCCAAGGGTTATTGCACGAAGACTTAGCTCCATACGTAGATACGCTGCTCGCAGCGAATGTATTGGGCGGGGTGTTTCACGCACTCGGGCGCTATCTCGTCCCACGGTTGGAAGACCGAGCCGCAGCCATCATTGAAGGCAGTGTGCCTATCACCGAAGAACCGTTGGCGCAGAGCCTGCTGGATAACCTCATGGAGATCTTAGAGGCTGGTTTGGCACGCGATCCAGCCATCCGCAAGGAGTTTTTCCCGAAGTAAGCTTTGTGGTCAGAGCTCTCCGCTGGAATTAGAGAAGCGGTACAGTGATCGGGGGCACAACGCCCAAGCAGGTGCCTACCTGATAAGCCCCACGGATCCAAGCATGATCCGGGGGGATCACCTTATGCCGATCCACCACCTCTTCCAATGGGACACTGCCCATCTGGTCGTTCAACCTCCGTGCCATGCGCCCAAACTGCCCGTTCACAACCATGAGCGCGCTCCACTCAGCCAGTTGCGTAGCAAGCAAGCGATCGGCAGCCGTTGGTGTGCCCCCGCGCACCAATGATCCCAAAATCGTAATGCGCGTTTCTAAGCCTGTTTCTTCCCGTAAACGCCGGGCTAGCAGCATCGTTTCACCAGAGTAGGAGCTGCTGATGCGCTCAACTTCCTGGTCAACCTCCTGAGTGCCTTCGGCTTCTCGTTGGGCTTTCAGGCGGGCAGCACGTTCCACAAAGTCCACCAGCTCTTGTGAGCGAGCATTTTCTGCCACTGCCACGAGCGAGAAATTACGTCCAGCACGTTTGCGGTCGAGGATTGCATTGACCACCAGCTTCATATCATAGGGGAATTCCGGGATGAGAATCACATCTGCGCCTGCGGCTAAGCCGGCTCCGAGCGTCAGCCAGCCAGCATGCAAACCCATCAACTCAACGATCATAATGCGGTGGGTTGCGGTAGCCGTCGTATGCAAGCGGTCGATAGCCTGCGTGGCAATCTCACGGGCTGTATCAAACCCGATGGCTTTATCTGTCCCCGGCAAGTCATTGTCAGCTGCTTTGGGGATGGTAATCACATTCAAGCCTGCGCGGCTCAAGTGCAGCCCCGCTTTAATTGTTTCTTTGCCGCCAATGCAGACCAGCGCATCTAACTTGTGACGCTTGTATGTCTCCACGGCTTGGTCGGTCATATCCACTGGTCCTTTATCTGTGGGCATAGCTTGGGGTAAGCTGCGGCTGATACCTAAGATCGTGCCACCCTGTGTAAGGATGCCAGAAAAAGCATTGCTGCTCAGTTCCAAGGTGCGATCTTCCACCAAGCCAGTGAAACCATCACGGAAGCCGATTAGTTCCACATTGCCCGCATTGGTAATAGCTTTGCCAAACCCTCGAATGGCAGCATTAACGCCGGGCGAATCCCCGCCGGCGGTTAGCAACCCAACCTTTTTGCTCATAAACACCTCACTGGAAAATACATTGGGGTAATTATACCCTACGGGTACTTTACCCTACGGGTACCACTCTTGAGCCATAAAAAAACGCCCAAATGGGCGTTCGAGAATGAGAATGCCGAGCCACAGAATCGAACTGTGGACCCTGCGATTTTCAGTCGCATGCTCTACCAACTGAGCTAGCTCGGCTTTTACCTGACTTGTGGCGTGATTTTAACAATAAGCCATAGGAATGTCAAGCAAGCGGTGTGCGGGGGCTGTGCGGGACTTAATCGACGTAAAATACAACTAAAGTTTGCGCGTCTACCTAGCCGCATCTGAATTTTCCAGTACAATAAAGGCAAACCTCTTCCTCAGCGAAGAAATGGAGGCAGTATGAGTCCTTGGATTATTCTTGGCATTGTCATCATCGTGCTCGTTGTCGTTTTAATCGCGCGCACGCTCAATTTTCCAATCCGCAATGAAGAAGTTGAACCACTTGCTCTCCCCGAGATCGATGGCGAGTCCGTAGCTCAACGCATTGGCTTGGCAGTGCAATACCGCACCATCTCCAACCGCGATCCTAACCTCGTAGATCCAGAACCTTTCGAGGGCTTGCACAAGCTACTGCGCACACTCTACCCGCAGGTGCACGAGCAGTTAACCTGTGAGGTAATCAATCATCACGCGCTGCTCTACACTTGGCAAGGCACAAATCCAAATCTTGATGCTATTTGCTTTGCCGCGCATCAAGACGTTGTCCCTGCGGATGAATCCGAAACATCTGGTTGGCTGCACCCGCCTTTCTCTGGTGAGCTAGCAGATGGGTATGTTTGGGGCCGCGGCACGTTAGATTGCAAGGGCACGCTCATCGGCATTATGGAAGCAGTCAATAACCTGCTCAAGTCCGGTTACCAGCCTGAGCGCACTATCTACCTGGCGTTTGGTGATGACGAAGAGGTTTCTGGCTTGCACGGTGCACAAGCAATTGTTGAAACGCTGCAAGCGCGCGGTGTGCAGCTTGCCTTTATGTTGGATGAGGGTGGTGCGGTTACCCGCGGCACGCTCTATGGCATCGACCGACCAGTTGGGCAAGTCGGCATCTCAGAAAAAGGCTATCTCTCCCTCAGGCTAAAAGCCAAAGTAAGCGGTGGTCACTCCGCAACTCCGCCGGCGCGCACCGCGATCGGCTCAATAGGGTTAGCCATCGCTGCCTTAGAAGCCAACCCCTTCCCCCAACGCCTGGATGTAATCCAGTTTATGATGAGTTTTGTAGGTGAAGCCCTGCCTTTCTTCGAGCGCATGCGCTACGCTAACACATGGCTTTTCGGCGCTGGACTTAAACGTAAGTTGGCTGCTCACCCTATCACCAATGCGCTCACCCGCACGACGACCGCCCCCACGATCATCAAAGGCGGCAGCGCCGAAAACGTCCTGCCGGCTGAAGCTGAAGCGTTGATCAACTTTCGCATTTTGCCAGGCGATACTGTCGTCGATGTTTATCAGAGCGTGAACGAGATGATTGGAGATGAAGTCATCGAAGTGCTTCCAGCTCATGGTGAAACTTTGCAGGATGAGCACGCTTGGGATCCTACGCCCGTAGCTGATGTGGACTCGCCAGAATACGAGCGCTTGGCAGATCTTATCCGCGCCACCTTCCCAGGAGCCCTGGTAGCGCCTTACCTCATGACCGGTGCCACTGACTCGCGCCATTATGCGCCTATCTGCCAAAATGTTTTCCGCTTCTCACCCTTCTTCCTCAGTGCTGAAGAAGCCGCCCTGATGCACACTGCTAACGAAAGGCTTTCCTTCGTCAACGCTGGACGGATGGTTGCCTTCTATCAGGAGCTTATCCGTTTGGAAGGCAGCATCACAGCTGAACCCGAAACCGACGAGGAAACCGAGCTTTTAGAGCTCGAAGAAGAGCCAAAGCCCAGGCGTGCAAGCCACGGCAAGAGACAAAGAAAAATTGATTTGGAAGAGGAAGTATCCGATGAAGAGGAGATTAAAATCCAACCTTTACCAGAGGATGATGAACCCTTAGACGTCAAACCGCTCAAGAAAAGCAAAGGGGAATAACCCTATTTCCGTCGCGTTAGCTTTAGCAGCCCTCTAGCTTGGAGGGCTGTTTTATACTCTGATTCTGATATACTTACGCCAGCGAGGCATTTAATGAAATCTAAATTTGAAACTATCATCACGGTTTTACTCCTGGTTGTTTTGGGCTTATTTGTGATCCTCTTTCTCCGATCAGCCCTATTTGCTCCTGCGGAGGAGCTTCCTGCCCCCACCCAAACTGCAACAGAGCCTTCACAAAGCTTAGATCCGACAATCGCTGCTTCGATGGATGAAATCGAACAGCAGGTTGCTACCATCCGCGGCTTAGAGCCAAAGACCAAGGTGCCCCGCAAGCTGCTGAGTGAAGAGGAATTGCAAGAAATCGTCACTAACGAGTTTTTCGCCGACTACACCCCCGAAGATGCTGCCAGTGATACCCAGGTGCTCTCGCTGCTGGGCTTACTCCCACAAGATTTTGACCTGCTCACGTTTTATCAGGAGCTCTACAGCGAACAGATTGCCGGATATTATGACGACGAAGCCAAAGCCATGTTCGTCGTCAAAAGCGCCGGCTTTACCGGCGTGGAGCGCGACACCTACGCGCATGAGTTCACCCATGCTTTACAAGATCAGCATTTTGATTTCAAAGGCAAATTGAATTACACCGAGGAATCCTGCCTGGAGGATTCCGAGCGCTGCGCAGCGATCCAATCCTTAATCGAAGGTGATGCTACCCTCACTGAAATGACCTGGCTTCAGACCTACGCTACACCACAAGACATCATAGACCTGCAGCGCTTTTATCAAAGTTATCAAAGCCCCGTTTTTGACTCAGCCCCCGCCTATATGCAGCTGGATTTTATGTTCCCCTACGACCAGGGATTCACCTTTGTCCAGTCTCTCTTTGGTCAGGGTGGCTACGCCACTATCAACGAGGCTTTTACCAGTCAAAACCCGCTCTCCACAGAACAAATCCTCCATCCCGATCGCTATCCAGCGGATACGCCTATCCCAGTAGATCTGCCTGAATTAGCTGATGCTTTAGGCTCTGGCTGGGAAGAGACCGACCGCAATGTAATGGGCGAATGGTACACCTACCTCATCCTCGCCCAAGGTGATAACGCCACCAGCCGACTGGTGGAGAGTAAAGCCTCTGCAGCCGCTGAGGGCTGGGGTGGAGACACGTACATCGTGTTGGAAAACCCCGCAAACAACCAAGCTGCCTTGCTCGTGCGTTACACTTGGGATACTGCAGCCGATGCCGGTGAAGCACAAACCGCCTTCACCCAATACCTTGCCCTGCGCTTTGGCAAAGCAGATAGTACCGGCATTTACCAGAAAGACGGCATCTATAGCGCATTCAGAGAAGACCCGGATGGTGGCTTTACCTGGCTGATTGCGCAAAACCCAGAGACTTTGAACGATTTGCTGAGCGCACTTTACTAAAATCCGCACAAGCCTTTATTACATTTGGGGAGATAAGACCATGCTTTGCGTATTCGATTTATTTCAAGGATCTACGCAATGAAACCCAAAACGCCTGCCCCAGCTCCACCACTCGACTGCTCGCGCGTGAAAGCGCTGCTTTTTGATGTGGATGGCACCTTAGCCGATAGTGATGACCAAATGGTCCAGCGCTTGGTCAATCTGCTCAAGCCGCTGCACTTCCTCATCCCCGAGCCGCAAGCGCTCACTTTCAGCCGCCGCCTCGTGATGCAAGTTGAATCCCCAGGCAATGCTTTGCTCGGATTAGCTGATCGGCTTCACATGGATAACCTCATTGCAAAGGTTTTAGATCAGCGCGCTCACAGGCGAGCTTCTCATTCATCCTACCCCGTGATACCCGGCGTCCCGCAGATGCTTGAAGCTCTCTCTTTGCGCTATCCTATGGCTGTGGTTTCAGCTCGCAACGCCCTGACCACGCACGCTTTCTTAGAACACAATGCCTTGGAACCATACTTTGCCATGGTGGTGACTTCGCAAACCTGCCCACACACCAAGCCCTTCCCCGATCCGCTGCTTTACGCTGCGCATGCATTAGACGTACCTATCCAGGATTGCTTGATGATTGGGGATACGGTAGTCGATGTGCGTGCCGCACGGGCAGCTGGAGCACAATCACTTTCGGTACTGTGCGGCTTTGGCACAGAAAAGGAACTCCGCGCCGCCGGCACGCAAGCTATCCTGCCTTCTACTGCAGATTTAACAAAGCTCCTAAATTGAATTGAAAATATAATCTATTTTTTGAAAATTAGAATAATACAAAATAAACTACTTAGCTTTGTTTCGAAGTTTTCCTTTGAATTTCGCTAAACAAATCGATAATTAATTTCCACGCCACTGCAAACTCGATCTTATTTTGTACAACAAGATAATGAAGCCGGCTGTTCCAATCCCTTTCATACTCTGCCCGACGTGTATCTATAGACCTTATATCAAACTGAGCTAAATCCAAATCCTTGATATCAAATTTCTGGGGTAATATTTCATAAACGCGAGCCATATCAACTCCAAATGTTAAAATCTGATAGATATCGTAGATGTCTCTTGAAACTGCAAAGCGGCGTTGGCCGGCAATCGCGCGCATCTTTTCGGCAACTATTTCTTCCAAGCTGTAACATGAAATGTGATTGCCCTCAAATAAGTTACCGTCAGAATAAGGATGGATAATTGGCTTTTCCACAGCTGGCAAGGCAACTATTTCTGCTCTAGTCACGTCCAATTTGACAGCCCTAGGTGGCCCTCCCCATTCCAAAGGACCACGATAATATATACGAGCTTGATATGTCTCGTTCCCATATTCATCATTGACTATTTCTAAACGAGTAGGTTGAATGAGGAAGTTTGGACCTTGCTGATCTGTAATCCAATCAGCGATTAGAGTAATCCAATTTCCCAAATCATCGAGGGTGATGAGTTGAATCATCGTAAAATCCAGATCTTCAGAGAAGCGATAGTCAGGAAAATAACATTTTCGTAAACATGTTCCACCTTTAAAAATACAGCTTTGATTCCATTTACTTACCGTTATCAATCCATGTAGAAACCATCCGAGGCTATAATCCAAATCAATAATCATTGGGTCAACTTGTTTTTGTGCTGCTACTCTCCGAATTTCTGCTTCGCTAATCATCTCCAAGGCTCCTAAAAATGCAAAGTTTCAAATGGAATATTAATTTGAAGATTCCAGCGGGTAACAACCGGTCCTTTTTTCCCAGAACCAGGTTCTAATTGGCTTATTCCTTTTGATATTAAAGATCGCCAATTTTTTAGTTTTGCCTCCCTATCTGGAATGGGAATAGACATTGTCTCAATCAAATAACCCAATCTTTTTACAACGGATCCTCCGCCCCAGCGTTCAATGTATTCGTCTACTTTTTCCCAATCAATATCATTATGCGTAGTCTTCAGCGCTTCGGCTAACTGGATAATGCCTCCACCGAGTTCAGGACGATGAGCGATATCGATAATAGTTTTTTCTCGATCAGTCACCGAAATATCTGCACCGCTAAATCTCTGAGTTAGAATGCCAAAAAAATATCGTTCTTCTACATGAACGAACTGGAATTTTATCCCTTGAATTACTGTGGATTTTTTCCGCTTTGGTGTTTGGATAAAATAGACCTGAGGAATCTGCTCTGTCATGTTCCAATAGCGAAGGGCAGACCAATAGGCAATGGCGCTCGGAGAAATCAAATTCGATGCAAGCACATAGGCATTTTCAGACCAGAGTCTTTCTGGGCCGGCTTCCAAAGGGATAATTAGATATAAACCATTTTCAAGACGTTGAAGCCATCCCTTACGAGATAGGCGGCTTAGTCTATTCGCCACGCCTTCTTTCGATTGGAAATACATTACCGCATCTTGGAAACTGAATATTCTTTTCCCTTCGGAAGAGAACGCGGCTAAAAATTTGGCTTCTTCATTACTCAGCGTCATGATATTTTGTGTAATAAAAATGTCAAGTTCCGGTATTTTCTTTACACAAAATATTATACTTCAACTTTAGGCGCGTTGATACCTTGAAAATCACCTTTTACTCTGCAGGTTCCCCAGCTTCCGCAACGGCTGGCTGCAGCGCTCCGCCGGGTAGTTGATCATCCAACGTGTAGACTTCCTTCATTACGTAAGCGATGATACCAGTTATGAGCAGCGTCACGCCAGCGATGATAAACCATGCCGATGTCCCCAAAGCTTCCGCCAACGGTCCTGCCATCAGCATTCCTAAAGGCATGGCTCCAGTGGAGAGGCTGCTCATCACGGTGAAGACTCTTCCTTGCATTTCGGGTGGCACTTTAGCTTGCATGAGCGCACCTAATGGACCATTTGTGATTGCGTTCGTCAAACCTAAGAGACCCATCACGAAAACTGCAACCATAAATCCACCTGCAGGGAGTACACCAATCGCTAAAGAAAGCGCACCCATGCCTAACCAACCCATGAGAATAGTTGCCATTTTGCGTTTGAAGCCCCCCCATACACCTAAGAGTACTCCTCCAATTACAACCCCAATCCCAAAGGCTGATTCCATGATAGCTACATCTTCCACGCCCCTTCCAAAATGCAGTTTGACATGCAGAGGCAAGAGCGTAAAAGCTGGCGAAATAACCATATTTGCCAGGGCAGCCATCAGGAGCAGCGCGAATAATCCCTTCCAAGTGAAGGCGTATTTCAACCCGAAACGCACGTCAAGCAATACTTGCTTGGGGGTCACAGCCTGGTTGGCATCCAACCGTTTGGGCTGGGGTACTTTCACCAACAAAGCGAGCAAGCCTATCGCCAACGCTGCCGTCACGATATCGACCATCAGGACAGCATTAATCTCGAAGGCTGCCAGAAGTGCCGCTCCCAAAGGCGGGCTAACGATATTAATGACGCCATATAGCGCCTGATTGACCCCGCCCAAACGGGAATATTGCTCAGGCGGAACCATCAACGTGGTGGAAGCGCTCATGGCTGGCATCTGAAAAGTGCCGAAGAGCGAGCGCAGGAACATGGCTAAGTAAATATGCCACACCTGAATACTGCCCAGCATAAAGGACGCCATCAGTGCAAGTGTGGTCAAAGCAACAAGCGAATCCGAGACGATCATCACCGTCTTGCGGTTCAGCCGGTCCACCACAGCCCCAGAAAACGGACCCAGGAAGACTTGTGGTAGCAAAGCCACCAGAGTTGCCATCGCCAGCACATTCGCTGAGCCGGTTTGGTCGGTCAGGTACCAGACCAAGGCAAATTGCACCAGCCCACTGCCCAGGAGCGAAACCGCTTGCCCAATCCACATAGGCAGATAGTTCCGCAGCCATTTACGATCGGTTGTTTTAATTTTTTCCGCACTAGGCTTGTCTATAATTTCAACTTCTTTTCTCCGCTAGGGTCACAAGAGGCATTACTGCCCATATTATAACTAGGCACAATGATACAGTGCACAATCTAGGCAAATATACCCCCTTTTTATGTAACCCCTTAAGCTTATTTCAGCACCATCTGGCGGTATAATTTAATGTTAGAGGAGTTATTAATACGTAATGAGCCGAAAAGATCTCACCGATGCATACATTCAAAAATATCCTTACCCCCGCCGGCGCCTGATCCGTAGAATATTACAAGGGCTAATCATAGTAGCTTCTGCAGCACTCACAGAATATCATATTGAGGGTAAAGAGAACCTCCCCAAAGATGGACCGCTCTTGATAGTCGGCAACCACTTCCATTTTTTAGATAGCATTGGTCCGATCCGCAGCACGAACTACTTAATAGAGTTTATCAATGACTTGGAAATGCCAAACGCGCCGGCTTCGATGCGCTTCTTACCTAGTCTGTGGGGCACGCTAAAAATCTTGCAAGGTTCACCGAATTTGGAATCCATGCGCGCCGCCGAAGCCATATTAACCCAAGGCGGCGTTTTAGGTATCTTCCCTGAAGGTCACGTGCACCCAGCGCCTTTAGGCAAACCCTTGCCAGGTGCAGCCTTTTTAGCCTTGCGTTCTGGCGCCCCTATCTTACCCATTAGCACCTATAGTGAGGATAGTTGGGATCTCTTCGGTACCTTGCGCAAGAAGAAGCGCCGCGCACGCGTTATCAGTCGTATCGGCAAGCCTTTCGGTCCCTTAGCCAAAGGTTCTCTCAGCAAAGTGCCGCTGCGCGAAGAGGTCAAAGCTGCTGGCTGGGAGATTATGAGCCACATTGCCGAATTACTTCCTCACCATGCTCGCGGCATCTATACGCAACCCATAGAGGAAACTTTTGCCTAACCCAGAAAAAAGTTCCGCTTATTTACACAATTTAAATATTTATCTGATAGGATAAAGCAGTTTAAATATTATTGATGAAGTGTTGTTATTATGGAATATAAGGATTACTACAAAATATTAGGTGTTAATAAAAATGCTACCGACGCGGAAATCAAATCGGCTTTCCGCAAGTTAGCTCTGCAATACCATCCGGATAAAAACCCGGATAACCCTCAGGCTGAGGAGATGTTCAAAGAGATCAACGAAGCCTATCAGGTGCTCTCTGACCCCGAAAAACGCCGCAAGTACGATCAATTTGGCTCCCAATGGCAGCAGTATCAATCCGCCGGCGGCAGACCGGAAGACTTCAACTGGGGCGACTGGCAATATCAACCTGGCAGCGGCACAAGTTACCGTACCGTGTCACCTGAAGAGTTCGAGGAAATGTTCGGCGGTTTGGGCGGCATGGGAGGGTTAGGAGGTTTCTCTGATTTCTTCGAGACCCTCTTCGGCAGCGGCATGGGCGGAGCTGGCTTTAGCGGGCAACCTAGGCAGCGCACCACACGCACTAGTTCCCGCCGCACGCAGCGCCCTACCCGTTCGCAAGACGTGCAGCACGAAGTCGAAATCACGCTGGAGGAAGCCTACAACGGCACCACGCGCTTGCTCCAATTTGAAGGCGGCAGGCGCATCGAAGCTAAAATTCCACCGGGTGTGGATACCGGCTCGCGCGTGCGCCTCAGCGGTCAAGCCGACGGAGCAGACCTGTACCTGCGCATCAAAGTGCTGCCGCATCCAACCTTCACGCGCAAGGGTGATGACCTGTATGTGCGCGTCCCAATTGACGTCTACACCGCCATCTTGGGCGGCGAGGTAAGCGTGCCCACCTTGGGCAAGCCCGTGCGCCTAACTATTCCAGAAGGAACCGATACGGGCAAGACCTTCCGATTAAAGGGCTTGGGGATGCCTAATCTCAAGGATCCACAAAAGAAAGGGGATCTTTACGCCACGGTCGAGATCCACATTCCGCAGCACCTGACCAGCGCAGAGAAGGACAAATTCCGCGAGATCAAAAACATGCGGAGAGTATAGGCAGAATTAGTCCAATACCCGTCGGCTTGATAGGCGCTTTTTGTGAGTGATACCAATGGTCGCCGGCTAAAAACTTCGCAAGGTATAATAACCCTATGAATTCTGGCGATACCACACCACTGCGAGTCATCACCGTCTTTTCCGGCTCTGCGGACTCACTTGACGAGCGTTATATCCAAGGAGCTTGGCAGTGTGGCGCCTGCCTGGCTCTCCGCGGTATCACACTCGTTTATGGGGCTGGCAAAACCGGCTTGATGGGAGCTGTAGCAGACGGAGCCTTAGCCTGTAAAGGTGAAGTTATCGGCGTCATCAACGACGGGCTGAACACTCCAGCGCTTGCTCATGCCGGTTTGACGCGATTAGAAGTCTTCCCGGACTTAGCTCAACGCAAAGCGCGCATGCTTAGCCTTGCCGAAGGCTTCATCTGTCTGCCAGGCGGCTTTGGCACCTTCGATGAGCTCTTCGAAGCCCTCACTTTAGCACAGTTAGGTGTGCACCACAAGCCCATCGGCTTACTCAATCTGCAGCATTATTTTGATCCACTTCTTGGATTGATCGACCATAGCATTCATGAGCACTTTATTTACCCAGAACATCGCGAGTTGTTCCTCTGCGCTGACGACGCTGATGAGCTATTAGATCTGATGCAAACTTACCAGCCGCCTCAAAACCTTAACCGCTGGGTGGAGCGCCCTTCATGACCTCCTCCCCGATCCGCGCCTTTTTCATCGACCTGGACGATACTGTCTACCCAGCCTCCTCCGGGGTTTGGCCTCTGGCTGGTGAACGCATGGTCACCTATATGCACGAGGTGCTGGGCATTCCTTTGGCGGAAGCCCCTAAAATCCGTGAGCGCCTCTTCCATACTTATGGCACCACTCTGCGCGGCTTACAGTTAGAATACGGCATCGATAGCGAAGACTACTTAGCTTACGTTCACAACCTTGACCTGCATAACCTGCTGCAACCTGATCCAGAGCTTAAAGAAGCCTTAGCACGCTTTGAGCAGCCCAAATGGATCTTCACGAATGCAACCCGCGAACACGCCCAAAATGTACTCGGCGTAATGCAAGTTGCCGAGTGTTTCACCGGCATAATCGATATCCGTGATGTGCAGCCCTATTGCAAGCCCGACCCAGCCGCCTACCAGATTGCCCTGCAGCTGGCTGGCAGCCTTGCACCAGAAGAAGTCTTAATGGTGGATGACCGCAAGGAAAACTTGGACGTCGCAGCCAGTTTGGGCTTCAAGACCGTGCTCATCTCTCCCGAACCTCAAAATGGGTATCGCACGCTTCCCCGCTTGGCAGACCTCCCGAGTATTGACTCAGGAAGGTCGTTGGAAAAAGATGGAGATAGAATTTAATCAACTTTGTCACACAAAGAATTAATAAATTAAGATGACGAACAGCGTGCAAGCAACCTTTCTCCTCTTGCTCTCCTTCCCAGCAGCGTATCTTCATAGATTATCTGCTCGCATTCTCGCTTGGTCGGGAAGTTGATGTTTGAAGAGAGGGCGCAGCCCTCTATTCAAACTATTTTCCCTTCCCCAGCAGGCAAATCCAATCAAAAAAGACCCGCATACTGCTGGGGAAGGGTCAGGGTTAGGGCACCTGTAATACATTATGGATAAAAGAGGTTTAACCAGTTCCGTTATCCTGTAATTCAAGCTGAGTTTTTCAACACTCTCAATGAGAATGACTAAGGATAAATCTGCGATTTTTCTATTTTCAACGGCAGCAAGTATTCTTCGAAATTCCTGTGGAATTCTGCAGCAATCTACAATTAAATAAAAAGTTAATCTGCTTAAGGTAAACTTATATCCTAAAGAAATAAACGGGAGCAATTATGCAACAAAATAAAGTCCTGAAAACAATCTTATTCGTTATATTGGCAATCGTCGTAGCCGCTGGATTATTTGCGGGTGGTATCGTTTTTGGAAACCAACTCCCCACTGGCATGGTCCAATCTGCTTTTCGCGGTCAAACGGCAACAGCTCAACCCACCGAGATCGTAACAGACGTCTGCACTGGTTACGCCAGCGCCAGCACGCCGGAAGAGCTAAAAACACTCTTTGCGCCCTTCTGGGAAAGCTGGCAGCTGCTGCACGAGAATTTCGTCGACCAACCCCTAGATGACGTCGCTTTGATGCGCGGCGCAATTAGTGGTATGCTCGCCGCCACTGGCGATAAACATACCTCATACATGGATCCAACGGAGTTCCAACAAGCCAATGCCAGCATGGAAGGCGAATACGAAGGCATTGGAGCATGGGTGGATACCACAGGGGATTACTTAAAGATAATTGCCCCGATGAAAGGCTCACCTGCCGAAGCAGCCGGCTTGAAAGCCAATGATGTGGTTATTGCTGTGGATGGTGAAGACCAAACAGGCGTGCCTGGCGACCTGGTGCTGCAGAAGATTTTAGGCCCAGCCGGCGAGCCAGTTACCCTAACCATCCGCCGTGGCGATGAGACCCTGGATGTAACCATCGTGCGCGCCAAAATCAGTGTCCCTGTGGTTGATTACCAAATGCTTGAAAACGAGATTGCTTACATCGCGCTTACTACCTTTAACGACCAAGCCACCGAACAGCTTCGCGATGCTCTCGATGAGCTCATGGCGCAAAACCCCAAAGGCTTGATCCTCGACCTGCGCAATAACGGCGGTGGTTACCTCTCCACTGCCATTGAAGTCGCTTCGGAGTTTATCCCCGAGGGTGTTATTATGTATGAAGAATATGGTGATGGCACCCGCGAAGTTTACAATGCCAAACGAGGTGGACGCGCCACCGAAATTCCCTTAGTCGTTCTGGTCAACGAAGGCACCGCATCCGCTTCAGAAATTGTTGCCGGCGCCATTCAGGACCATGGCAGGGGTAAGTTGGTTGGCACGCAAACCTATGGTAAGGGTTCGGTGCAAAACTGGATTCCGCTCTCCACAGAAGATAGCGGCGTACGCATTACGATTGCACGCTGGCTCACCCCAAATGGAAATCAAATCAATGATGTCGGTCTGACACCGGATGTGGTTGTGGAAATAGACGAATATGCTAACTATATCCAAGTTCCTGCCGATGGCGATACGACTAACGTGGAATGGCACGACACACAGTTGGAAGCAGCAATTCAGCTGCTCTTAGAACAGTAAAAAAAAGCAAGGAGTATAAATGCTTAACTATTTCATCTATATGTTACCTGCGCTAATCCTCTCAGTGGTCGCGCAGCTTTATGTGAATTCCGCTTACAGCAAGTGGAGTAAGGTGAGGAATTACCATAACCTCACTGGAACAGATACAGCGGAGCAGCTGATCTCACGCTTAGGAATGAACGATATTCGCCTCACGCGCACACGCGGCACCCTCAGTGACCATTATGATCCGCGTAACCACACCTTAGCGCTTTCACAAGGCGTAGCGGATCAGCCCTCCGTGGCGGCGATGGCTATTGCTGCACACGAGCTCGGTCATGCCCAACAAGAACGCGATGGATACGGCCCCTTGCGCTTGCGCAGCGCGCTCGTCCCCTTAGTTAATATCGGCTCAACCTTTGGCTGGATCATGCTGCTCATTGGCTTGATCTTGCAGGTGAGCGGCTTGGCTCAGCTGGGCGTGATCCTCTTCTCCGCCGGAGCCATCTTCTCCCTTGTAACGTTGCCAGTGGAGCTAAACGCCTCCAAGCGCGCCAAGCAAATGCTGGCAGAAAATGGCTTGGTTGTCAACGAAGAAGAGAAAAAGGGTGTGGCTAGCGTTTTGAACGCTGCGGCGCTCACTTACGTGGCTGGCTTAGCCACCTCGCTCCTGCAACTATTTTATTTTGCCAGCTTAGCGGGCTTCGGCCGCAGAAATTAAGCCTTAGAAGTACGAGATCAAGACCCTGCACGCTCTGCGGGGTCTTTTTTAATTAGATGTGCTCAGATTTACCGCGAGCAGCTTCTTCATGGGTATAATCATTGGCAATACGTATAACTAAGGAGAACTACATGTCACAAACCCCTCCCCGTTGGGACCTCAGTAATATCTATGCCTCGTTGGATGACCCCCAGCTCCAGGCAGATATGCAAGCGGTCATCGCGCAAACGCAGCAGTTAGCTGAATTCTATCAATCGGAGCTGCTCCCGCTGGCTGAAAAAGACCTGCCTTCGAGCGAAGCCCTTGCGCAACGCTTAAATAAGCTCATAGACGAGCTTAATACGCTGCTCGAAAAGGCTTCTACGATTGGCTCCTTCCTCTTCCTCAACATCAGTACCAACTCTTTTGATAAGCAAGCCGAACAGCTGCTTTCTCGCTTTCAAATCGATATGGTTCCCTTGGATAACCTCCTTGTGCAGCTGCGCAAGTGGTTAGGTAAGGTGCAGAGGGCTTTGCCAGAAGCATTGCAGCAACCCGGCAGCGCTAATCAACACGCCTTTTTCCTGCTAGAAGAAGCTGAGCAATCCCGCTATTTGATGTCCGAAGCGGAAGAAATGCTCGCTAACGAGCTGACTCTCTCAGGCGGGACAGCTTGGGGTCAGTTACAAGGTGTGCTTACTTCTCAAAAGACTGCTGAATTTGAGTTGGAAGGCAAGATGCAGCAGTTGCCCATGCCCGCGCTAATCAACCTGCGCACTCATCCCTCCGCTGAAGTACGTGAACGTGCCTATCAAACTGAATTGACAGTCTGGGAGGAGCTCAAAGAGCCCTTGGCTGCCTGCCTCAATGGCGTCAAAGGCGAGAGTATCACCCTGGATAAAAAGCGCGGCAGGCGCGATAGCCTGCATGCCTCGCTCGATCTTTCCCGCATCGATGAAGATACTTTGGAAGCTATGTTCTCCGCCGTGCGCGCCTCGCTCCCCACCTTCCGGCGCTACTTTCAAGGTAAAGCAAACTACTTAGGCATGCCGCAGCTGCCCTGGTGGAGCTTGCTCGCGCCTCTCGGGAAGAGCACCCAAACTTACAGCTTCACTGAGGCACGCGAATTAATCTTGACCTACTTTGGCAGCTTTTCGCCAGAATTAGCCAATTTTGCTCACACAGCTTTCGCTAAAAATTGGATCGACGCTGAGCAGCGCCCCGGCAAACGCGGCGGTGCTTTCTGCGATAGCATCCCAGGCGTCAAGGAGAGCCGCGTGCTGTGCAATTTCGATGGCTCGCTGGACCAGGTGTTCACGCTGGCACATGAGTTGGGGCATGGATTTCACGACTATTGTGCCTATAAAGCTGGCAAAACGCCCTTGCAAACGCGCACACCAATGACCTTGGCAGAAACTGCTTCAATCATGTGCGAGACAATCGTATTCAACGCCATTCATAAGACCATTTCTGATCCGCAGGAAGAGCTTGCCATCTTGGAAACCAACCTTTCCAGTTCGGCTGAAGTCGTCGTGGATATTTATTCGCGTTTTCTCTTCGAAAAAGAAGTCTTTGCCCGCCGGGCAAAATCCACGCTGGCTGCGGATGAAATCTCAGAAGTTATGCTTTGGGCTCAACGGGAAGCCTATGGTGACGGGCTGGACCCCAACGTGCTGCACAAATACATGTGGACCTGGAAGCCGCACTATTACAACACGCAATTTGCCTTCTATAACTACCCCTATACCTTCGGCTTGCTCTTTGCCACGGGGCTCTACGCCATCTACGCGCAGCGCGGTGCGGAGTTTGTGCCTGAGTATATGCAGTTGCTTGCTAGCACCGGTGAAGCCAAACCTGTAGATTTAGCTGCCCGTTTTGGCATCAACATCCGCGACCAAGCCTTCTGGCAGTCTTCGTTAGACGTCCTGGGCAGCCGCATCGAGCGCTATCTGAGTTTAGGTCAATAAATACTCGTAAGATGTCAAATTAAAAGCCGGCTTTCGCCGGCTTTTTGAGCTCTCACGGTTCATTGTCAATGTTACAATAATCTTGAACCCGCTAAAGGAACGAAATTATGACACTTGATACACAATTCCTTTCGAACCCCCTCTCTGCTTGGCTGAAGGGATTGATTACTGCCGTCCTCGTCTGGCTAATCCTTACGCTCTTGCGCCATTTTATCCTCAAGTTGACTATCCGCACCCACAAAGAAGGAAGTCTGCTTCACCAGATTACCCACACCTTCAGCCAGGTTACGATTATCGTCATCGCCCTTGCAAGCCTGACCGCATTCCTAACCCTGCCAGATCAGGCTCATCAAATCCTAACCGTAATCTATTTGGCTGCAGCTGGTTTGCAAGTTGGTCAATGGCTCACATCTTTAGTTGACCATTGGGTCAATTCTCAGATCAATGCCGTTCCTGAGGGCGAGCTACCGAGGCGTTCATCTTTGGCAACGCTTGGGGGCTTTCTCAAAGTGGTCATCTGGGTCGTAGTGGTACTCATTGTGATCGATAATATCCCCAATGTGGATCTTTCCAGCATGATCGCAAGCCTTGGTTTAGGCGGGATTGCTATCGGCTTGGCTGCCCAAAATGTGATCAAGGACCTACTTTCCAGCCTGACAATCAGTTTGGATAAACCTTTCGCTATTGGGGATAGCATCCAAGTGGGGGATTTTTCGGGAACCGTGGAACACATTGGCATTCGCTCCACGCGCCTCAAAAGTATCAACGGCGAGGAACTCATTATTTCCAATAACGATTTGCTTTCCAGCCGCGTGCAAAACTTCCAAAAGATGGAAGAGCGCCGCGTGAGCTTTATACTTTCAGTGGATTATGCCACCGCTTTGGAGAAACTCCAGCGCATCCCGGAGATTTTACAAGAAGAAATTTCCCATATTGAGCGCTTACGCTTTGGACGCGCTCATCTGAAAGCTTTTGGAGAGAATGCCTTGCAATATGAAGTGGTTTATTTCGTCAAAAGCGGGAATTATACTGACTTTGTGGAAGGTCAGCATATCCTAAACTTGGCTTTGGTTCAGCGTTTCCAGCAAGAAGATATCCGTTTCGGCAACATCACCTCCAGCCTCAAAGTAGACCTCACCTCACACAATCCCATTAATCTCAATTGATGCTCTTCTAAAGCGCCTTAGCCCGCTCTTGTAGGGCGATTTCTTCAGGGCTATGCGCTTCAATGACGATGCCGTGAGGTCGGGATTTTCCAGCTTCATCAACATATACAAAGGTAATAAAGCCATCTACTGCCAGCTCCCCCTTCACTTCAGCGCGCACATAACTAATCAGGCGGCTGCGCCCGGTAAACACCACAGTTGAGCTCATTCGTATCGTCTCACCGGAGTGCACTGGTCGGGTAAACTCCATACCGTGGATTTTAAGACACAGAATAAACTGCGGCGGTAGCAGATTTGCAGCGGCAATAAAACCAGCCTCCACCAGCCACTCTGCTCCCCTGCCAGCAAAGAGCGTCCCATGGTGGTTTAAGTCCTCGCTTTTAACCAGATGATAGATCGTCAAAGTCTCCATATTCATTTTGCGCACCTCTAAGGTATTCGAATTTCTACATTATCAAAGCCAACGCTTAAGTTTGGACCCGCCAGCGTGCCAACGATTAATCCCACAGCTCCAGGGGTAAATTGCGGATCGACCACCTCTGCCAGCAAGCCATTATTGACCGCGAGCTTAAGGCTCTCCGAGCTGCACTCCGCTGAAAGTTGCAGCGCCCCGCCGGCGGCAATCTCCTCAGCATAGGTCCAATCCAGCAGAGTAAGTGTTTCTAAGCCTACGCGCTTCCAAATGGAAAAATAGCCATCCTCGCTCACTTCCAGCACGGTGAAGTGCTGCTCATCCAACGCGCCACACATCAACCCAAAGTCGCTAATCCCGCTGCCTGCTAAAACTCGTGCCGTAGTACTGATGCTCATTGCTTCATAAGCATAATCGACTGTCGCCCGGGATAAGCTAAAGGGCAAACTGACCTGAAGGACCAGTCGTCCATCTTTAATTTGCATGGAATTTGGATCTTCCTGAGAAGAATGCCATCTCGAGGAGGATTGAGTGAAATCATCTTGATAAATTAATTCTCCAGCAGCACTATATGGTGTACTGCTTGCCTGGCTGCGCCGGAAACCGATCTCACCTTGGTAAGCCGCAGCAAGAATACTTGCAAAAGCATCCGCCGGCAGCAATTCGCTCAGGCTGCCGCCTGCGGGCACACAAGCATCTTGGTGATCGACGACCCCATCGCGATTACTGTCCAAAAGCGCTTGGCAGGTTAGATTAGCGCTCACGCTCGGCTGTCGCGCAATGCCCACAAGTTCTCCAATACTGTTCGTGGCAATCCAACCGAAGTGTTCACCATTTTCTTCAAACGAAGTCAGAATCTGCGCCTGATCGCCTGCTTGCGCTCCACTTTGCACACCTACTACGAGCCCCTCCAAGCGAATTACCAGCGCATCTTCGCCAGTCGGGAAACCCCACACAGCGAGCGGCTCCCCTGGTAAATAAGCTGAGACTGTACTTGCCACAGGCAGTGCCGGCAGCTGCAAGCTACTATAGTCCAGCGGTGTACCCGAAAGATCCGTGCGCAGCTTGAGTACAGCCACATCCAGCACCTCATCCACTTGCACAATGCTCGCGCGATACTTCTCCACCGGTGGCATGTCTGGGGTAACCGTCAGCGCGACGATCAAATCCTCTACCGGGTAGAAGCGGCTGCCCAGTACTGCCCGCGCACTCGTCAGAACCAAGCCATCCGGGCTGATCAATGCGCCGCTTGCTTGCCAACCAATTTGCTCCTCACCTTTGACCTCGACCAATGCTTTTATCTGCACGAGTGCCTGAGCTGGTGTATCCGCGTTCACTAAGGTTTGCGGGCGGATGGAGATGCCTGGTCTCCAACCAGCGGGGTTCGTACCGCGCACATGGGCTTGCATAGTGAAAGGGAACTTGACCCCATCCACAACAGCATAGCCTTCTTCTGAGTAATCGCCTGGGTCTAACGCCGTAAAACGGAAAACGAACGCGAAGTTACTCCCCGGAGCAAGCATCATCTCTGGCTGCAATATGCCGCTGCCATCCGCCGCTTTGATTAGCGGAACCGCTGGGAGGCTGCCCACGTAGTTAAAAGCTTTGAGCAGCTTGGCTGGCAGCCGGATTTCGGTAAGCTGGGCTTCACGCTGGCTGCTATTATTTAATTGTAGAGTAACATTAAAGCTGCGCCCTTGTTCGATCAAAGCGGAAGGTGCCTTTACGCTCACCTCTAGAGCAACCTCAGGCTCTACGCGTTGGCTTGCGCAACCGCTAAGAAACAATGACAAGCCAATAAGCAAGGCAAAAAGCTGGGATAACAACTTGGCGCGTTTCATAGGTGATCGTCAGTGAATAAAATATCGCATCTATTGTATCAGAGGCTTGCCTTTTGCTGACGAAGAACATCCCGAGGTTCAGCTCACCCTGTTCTTGCATGGCACCCTATGGGCAGGCTGCACACTCTTCTGACCGTGCAAGACTTGTGACCTCTAGGTCTCGTTCTTTCGTGGTCTCCTGACCACGAAAGGCATGTGACCGTTAGGTCTCAATAATGTTTTACCTACGGAGACCTGCAGTCAAAACCACTCACTCGGCACCCTACGGGCAGGCTGCGCACTCATAAGGCCGGCGAGAACAAGTGACCTTCCCTATTTTCTGCTCACTTCCAGCTCTCCGTTGACAATGCCTTTTAATTCGCGTATGCTTTAGCGTATGGAAGGCTTCGATTTTTTCCAGCCGATCGTATTCACAGTCACCGCGCTCAATGCCTATTTGCGTGAGCTGCTCGAGACCGACGAGGTCCTGCAAGACTTGTGGGTGCGCGGCGAAATTTCCAACTTTTCTCAACCCCGTTCAGGTCACCTGTATTTCACACTCAAAGATTCCGAATCCGCAATGCGCTGCGTGATGTGGAAGCCCTCCGCAATGCGGCTGCGTTTTACTCCCACGGATGGCATGCTGGTAGAAGCTCACGGCGCCATGAGCATTTACCCTGCCCAGGGGCAAGTGCAGCTTTATGTGGATGCACTGCGCCCAGCCGGCGAAGGTGCACTCTATCAGGAATTCCTGCGCCTGCGCGCCCAGTTGGAAGCCGAGGGGTTGTTTGACCCTAGCCATAAGCGCCCTTTACCGCGCCTGCCCAAGCACATCGGCGTGGTAACCTCCGCAACAGGTGCCGCACTGCACGATATCCTCCAAACCCTCAACCGGCGCTTGCCCACATTGCGCGTAACTGTGGCACCAACGTCCGTACAAGGCGTGGAAGCTCCTGCCGGCATCATCGCAGCCTTAAAACGCCTGAATTCGCTGCCTGACCTAGACCTGATCATCTTGGCACGTGGCGGTGGTTCCATCGAAGACTTGTGGGCTTTCAACGACGAAGGCGTTGCCCGCGCCATTTTCGCTTCGCGTTACCCGGTCATTTCCGGCGTGGGGCACGAGACGGACTTTACCATCGCTGATTTTGTGGCTGATCTGCGCGCACCCACCCCAACAGGAGCTGCGGAGCTTGCGACACCCATCACCAAGGAAGAACTTCGAGCCGCTCTGCAAGGTGCGGAGGCACAGCTAACCGAGCTTATCAATCGGCAGTTGGAGGACCTCAAACAAGCACTTCAACTGGCTCAATCCGAGCTGCGCCGTTCCTCACCTCGCCTGCGCATCTTGAATAACATCCAACGTTTAGATGAACTTCAAGGACGGTTAGAGCGCGCCATCCAACAGCAGCTTCAGCGCAAGCAGAACAACCTCGCCAATGCCAGCGATAGGCTGGCTTCATTAAATCCCCAGGCTGTGCTCAAGCGCGGCTATGCCATCATCACCGATCAGGCTACCGGTCAAATCATCAGCCATACCCGCCAAGCCGTCCCCTGGCAGCCCGTCTGGCTGCAGGTACAGGATGGCAGCATTCCCGCCCAAATCACCCCGCCTCCCAAGGAGAATAAGAAAAATGACTGAAACAACATCAGAATCAATGGACTTTGAAACGGCTTTCAACGCCTTGCAAGAGATTATCGCCAAATTGGAGAGCGCTGAACTTCCATTGGAAGAAGCTTTACGCCTTTACGAAGAAGGCAAACGCCTTTCAGCGTTGTGCACCTCCATCCTTGAAAATGCGCAGTTACGCGTCACCACCTTGGACGAAGAAGCCGCCGACGAGACCAAAACTGATTTTTCTGAGTTATAGATGAGCTTCTGGGATCTTTTCCGCAGCCCGGTGGCGATTTCTGGCTTCTTTGCGCTGCTGCTTTCTCAGCTTTTCAAAGTGCCTATCGATTATTTGCGCAACCAGCGCAAAGATTGGAATTGGTCGCTGCTTTTTAATGCAGGCGGGATGCCTTCCTCCCATTCGGCTCTGATGGCTGCAGTAACCACAAGCATAGGCTTGTACGTTGGCTGGGGTAGTCCACTTTTTGCCTTGGCGCTGGCAATTACCATGATTGTCATTTATGACGCAGCCGGGGTCCGCCGGCAAGCCGGCTTACACGCCGAGCGAATCAATAAGCTCGTGAAGCAGCTTTTTTCCACAGGGAAAATCGACGGCGAAGAATGGGACGCTCTGCGAGAAAGCATCGGTCATTCGCGTGGCGAGGCTTTTGCCGGCGTACTTTTTGGCATCGCAATAGCTATAATCGTCAGGCTGCTGATGCCTCCCATAATTTAGGCAGCTTAGGCTTGGCGATGCAGCCGGGCAAGGACTGCCTTTTGCACAGATGTAAATTCCGGAACGCGCAACAACCACAGCACCAGCGCGTACACAATTACCCCAATCACCACACCACCAATCAGGCTCACTACGCGTGAGCTCAACGGGACAACGGTTATGAAGCCGTAAACAGCCAGCCCCATAACAGCAGAGCCAGCCAGGCTTATCAAGCCGGCATTGAGGATCTCATGACCGTTGATGCCCTGGAGCCTCTTGCGCACCAAAACGAGCAAGATCAAGCTTTCAAGCCCAGTGGCAAGGCTGTTAGCAAGCGCTAAGCCACCATGCGCCATCCAACCCAAACTTTGGAACCAGCGCGAGAAGAGGATAGAAAGCACAATATTCAAGCTCATAGCACCCACACCCACCAACACTGGCGTGCGCGTATCCTGGACGGCATAAAATGCACGGCTCAGGACCTCCACTAAGCTGTGCCCGATCAGCCCAAGCGCATACCACAGCAGCGCCCAAGCTACCATCTGTGTTGCTGTGGGGCTGAATTCACCGCCTTCATAGAGCACCTGGACGATGGGAACGCGCAAAATGATCATCCCGACGCTTGCTGGAGCGGCTAGCAAGAGCATCCCGCGCAAAATGCTTGCCATCAGCTGACGCATCTCTGCCGTTTTGCCCAGCTCGGCTTGCGCCGAGAGTGTGGGCAGCGCGGCAATGCCAGCCGATTGCCCTATGGCGCGCTGCGGCATGAGCATTAAAGCAAAAGCCAAGGTAACGGCACTAGCTGCTCCCTCACCCAAGCTGAGGGCAATCACGGTATTTGCTAAAAAGTTGAGTTGCACAACACCCGCGCCTATCACGCGGGGCACCATCAACGCTAAAACTTTCTGAACAGCTTTATCCCGAAAACCTACCGATAGTTGATAAAAACGCCCGGGCAGCCTGAGTAAGCTAGGCAGCTGTACGAGCAGATGCGCCAGCGCGCCTAAAACCACCCCAACGGCGAGCCGATCGATGCCCCAGCTGGAGGGTAGCCACAGTGCCCCAAAGATAATCCCGAGGGAATAAAAACCGGGTGCAAGCGCAGGAATCAGAAAAGACTGGTGCGCATTAAGCATGCCCATCACCAACCCGCTAATGCCGAAAATTATTACAGAGGGCAGCATAATCCGCAGCATACGCACAGTTTCATCCACCTGCCCCAAGTTGGCATCCGCTGCCAAAATAAACAAGCCATGCTCCACAATTTGTGGCGCAAAGATCCACACCAGCACAGAAACCCCCACAAGGATCAGCGTCACCGTATTGAGCACACCAGAGGCAAGCCTCCAAGCGCCTTTTTTATCCTCACGGGTGAGGTAACCCGTAAACATGGGGATAAAAGCCGATCCCAACGCCCCGCCTGCCATAAGGTTGAAAAGCAGCTCGGTGATGCGGTTAGCCGCATAGAACGAATCCAGCGCAGCGCTCACGCCAAACACCCGCGTGATCACCATCTGGTGCACCACCCCGATCAGGCTAACCACGATGAAAGCAATCATCACGGTGCCAGTGGCGCGCACGATTTGCTGCCCAGTGCTCTGCCCAACCTCAGCTGAAGCTGCTTGTGTAGCTGCTTGTTCGCGTTGGCTCAAATCAGCCTCTTCTGCAGACAAATCCTCTGGAAGTTTCATCTTAGGCAGTTTCTTCCTCTTGGTCCTGGTCTTTTAGAGCTTGCTTGGCTTGCTCCCAGAGAGCGTCCATTTGCTCAAAACTCAGAGCGTCCACGCTTTTACCTTGGTTGGCTGCAGCAGCTTCAATAAATGCAAAGCGCTGGCGAAAGCGCAGGTTACACTCCCTCAGGGCAGTTTCTGGGTCAATTTCCAGCCAGCGCAGCAGGTTGACCACCGCAAAGAGCAAGTCGCCGCCCTCGGCTTGGCGTTCCTCTGGCGTTTGTGCCTTCAGCAGCTCCTCCAGTTCTTCATTGACTTTCGCAATCACGGGTTCAATCGTCTTCCAATCAAAGCCGATGCGTTGGGCTCTTCTTTGGATTTGATCTGCTTGAGTAAGCGCCGGCAAGGCTAAGGGGATACCATCCAGCATGCCATTATGATGCGCTTTGCCGTTTTCCTTGCGTTCCTCAGCTTTAATCTTCTCCCAGTTTTGCACCACGTTATCCACAGAGTTAACTTGGACATCACCGAAAACATGCGGGTGCCGCCGGATAAGCTTTCTGCTGATACTCTGAAGCACATCGGTCATGTTGAAATCGCCTTCTTCGGTGGCGATCTGCGCATGCAGGACAATCTGCAGCAGCAAGTCTCCAAGCTCTTCCTGCAGCTCCATCATATCTTCGTGGTCCAGCGCTTCCAGCACTTCATAAGCTTCTTGGAGTAGGTATGGGCGTAGGGAAAGATGCGTCTGCTCACGATCCCAAGGGCAGCCATCCGGCGCACGCAGTCGGGCTATGATCTCCTGGAAATTTTCAAACGAGCGGTTTTCTTCCCAAGGTGGGATATAGAGAGTGCTCAGCAGACCAACCTTGGGTGAATGGTCAAGGGCATAGAGCGGCAGCTCCTCCACCTCCTGCTGATTTGTGCCCGCGGCATGTACCAATCGAACAGGGTATTCGTCTGGGTAGTTACTCATCAGGGTAAGCTTTACTTCGCTCAGCGGCATGCCGGCTGTAATTTGGCTGATCAGGGCACCGTAAGAGGGTGGGAAGGAAGGCACATACCGGTCCGCCAAATGTAAGGCGTCCACAAAAAATAATTTTGCGCTCGGGTCAATTCCCAAAGCAGCGCACACGGGTTCCACAAAGCTCATTCCGTCGATCACACGTACCGGCAAGCCTTCTTCTCTGGCTGCGGCTAAAATCTGCACGGTGGTTTCTTCTGCCACCCATGGGCTGCCAGGCACGCCGTAGGTTACCCCTCCCGGCTGGCGCCCAAGCTGTAAAACGCGCTGGCTAATTTCCGCCAGAACCGCAGCTAAGCTCTCCTCTTGCTCATAAACATCATCGAAGCTGTGCACCTCTAGCCCCGCCGGTAATTCCCCCACACAAGGGTGAAAAGCCGTGCGTAAGTAAACCTCTGAGAGCGAATTAAGCCACTCCCAAGCTTCGCGCGTGAGCAGGTTAGCCCCTGCTGGACCTAAACCGACAATTACAATTCCAGGTTTATCCATTCGCATTTTTGTGCCTCTTACGAGGAATTTACCTCATCCATTTTCAATAGAAATTCAAAGGCTGCTCAATTTAATCCATTGAGCAGCCTCATTGTATCGCATTCAACTCTAAAGCTGCGCGATGCAGCCTAAAGATAAATTTTAACGTTTGGTGTAGGTTGGAGCCTTGCGAGCGCGCTTCAAACCTGGCTTCTTGCGTTCCTTAATCCGCGGGTCACGTGTGAGTAAGCCCTCTGCGCGCAATGCGCTGCGCAAACTTTCGTCCATCGTCACCAGCGCACGCGCCAAGCCTAACTTGACCGCATCACGCTGCCCGGTTACGCCGCCACCATCCACCTTGACGCTTATATCATATTGCGTGGGGTTTTGAGAGGTAGCCTCCAGCACGCTCAGGATTGCCGAAGCATCACCTAAGCGAGGGAAGTATTCCTCTAAGGGCTTTTCGTTAACCACAAAGGTGCCGCTGCCAGCAGTCAAGCGCACGCGGGCAGTGCTTTCTTTCCTTCGTCCTGTTGCTTCAAAAAATTCTGCCATAATACCTCATTTACTCCATCAACGGTTTCGGATTCTGGGCGGCATGTGGATGCTCAGGTCCAGCGTAAACTTTTAAATTGCTCATATAACGGTCTGTCAGCTTATTCTTGGGCAGCATCCCACGTACGGCTGAATAAATTACTGCCTCAGGTTTTATTACCATCTGCCGCGTAATCTTGACCGCTTTCATACCACCGGGATAGCCGGAATGATGGTAATAGACTTTTTCATTCTGGCGGGTTGGGTTAATGCTCACCTGGGCGGCATTAATCACCACCACATGATCGCCAAGAACCACACCTGGTGTGTAATCCGGGCGGTGTTTGCCGACTAATAATGCTGCAATTTGAGTCGCAAGGCGACCAAGAGGTTCACCAGCGGCATCGATCAAATACCATTCGCTGGTAGTTTGTCCTTTAGGTACGTATGTTTTTTCCACTTTAACTTTCTCCGTTTTATCAATTCCACATTCAAGCCACATTTTCGGCTCGAATAATCTCGTTATCTTCCGGATAGGCAACTTCCTGCAGGGTCAAGCCCCGTGCCGGTGCCAAGGAGACTATCCCTGTGCTGCCTGTTTCCAGTCCTCGCTCAATTATTGCTTCAGGTAACTTGCCCAGCCCAATCTGCACAAGCAGGTACACGATCCGCCTTACCATGTGGTACAGAAATGCGTTTCCCTGAATGGTAAAGGTGGCTCCCCAACCCGTTCGCTGCCATTCAGCACGGTAAACTTGCCGGATGGTCGTTCCATCTTCTTTGAGAGCTTTGCCAAAAGCGCGGAAGTCATGCTCTCCAACCAGCAAACTTGCCGCAGCGTTCATGCTCTCCAAGTTCGGCGCTTCAATCAGATGCCATGCAAAGCGGTCGATCAGAGGGTTACGTGCCTGTTGCCAATAAATTCGGTAGACATAAGTTCGGCTAAGGGCATCGTAGCGCGGATGAAAATTCTCCGCTGCCTGAAAAACAGCTTGCACCACAATATCATCAGGCAGATGGGCATTTAGAGCCCTAAGCAGCGTCGCATCACCATGTTTCCAATCGAGATTGAAGCTAATCACTTGACCAAGGGCATGTACGCCGCTATCTGTTCGACCAGCAGGAATGATTGCTCTTCCTTGCCAGCCTAACTTGCGCAATGCCGCTTCAACTTCCGCTTGGATGTTGGCTTTGTTTTTCTGCCGCTGAAAGCCGTGATATTGTGTGCCTTCATAAGCGAGAATAAGTTTGTAATGTGCCATGCCTTTCAACTTCCTCGGGTAGAAAGGCAGATACCCTGCATGCTAAGCCTACTCAGCCACCAGCTCGATCAGTACCATCTCGGCGCTATCACCTTGCCGCGGTCCCAATTTGAGAATGCGGGTGTAGCCGCCTTGGCGATTCTTAAACCGCGGGGCAATATCATCAAACAGCTTCTTGACAACATCTCCGCTGGCATTCCCCAAGTCTGCTGCAGCGCGCCTTCGCGCATTGATCTGATCGATTTCGCTGCCATCTAAGCTGTTTTTTGCCATCGTGATCAGCTTTTCTGCTTCTGGTTGAATAGCTTTAGCTTTTGCTAGCGTGGTTTCTATTTTTTCGTATTGAAATAATTGCATAATCATCGTGCGGCGCAAGGCATTTCTTTGCCCTGTGCTTCTGCCAAGATGATACCCTTTAACTTGATGTCGCATCCTAATTACTCCGCTTCTTCTTCATCTAAAAAGCCTTTTTCAATCAATTTGGCTTTTAATTCTGCTAAGCTCTTATCACCAAAATTCCGGATAGCAAGCATTGCGTTTTCGCCTTTGTCGAGCAAATCCAAAACATCACGCACAGTAGAGACACCGGTGCGCTTGAGCGCATTGTAGACCCGTACAGTAAGGTCTAAAGCTTCGATGGGAGTCTCGGCTGCCTCATTGCTCAAGCGGCTCTCCGGCTCTGCAGGCACAGCGCTCCAAACCTGGGGTTCGTCCTCGACTCCGCGGATAATGCTCAGATGCTGAATGAGCAGGTCAACCGCATCTTCTAAGGCTTTTTCCGGCGTGATCGTGCCATCAGTCCAAATGTCCAAGTTCAAGCGGTCAAAATTCGTATCCTGACCCACGCGAGCATTGGAGACAGACCAATTAACCCGCCTGACGGGCGAGAAAATCGCATCCACAGGCAAAACCCCTAACGGCAAGCGTTCAGCACGGTCTCCAGCAGGCATATACCCTCTGCCTCGCTCCACAGTCATATCCATTTCCACTTCAGCTCCGGCTTCGGTAATGCTAAACAGATACAACTCAGGGTTGATGATCTCAACCTCTGGAGGGCAGACGATGTCCGCAGCGGTATACGTACCCTCACCTTTTACTTCCAAGTGAATCTGGGCAGTATCCACGCCATGCAACTTCATGCGGATTTGTTTGATCTGCAGCATGATTTGGATGACATCTTCCCTCACGCCCGGAATTGTACTGAATTCGTGCATCACATCGGTAATACGCACATCGGTGATAGCTGCCCCTTCCAATGAAGAAAGCAGCACGCGCCGAATCGCATTCCCCAGGGTGAGCCCAAATCCTCTTTCCATCGGGCCGATAATAAACGTGCCAAACTCACGCGTATTGTTTTCGCGTTCTACTTTTGGTGTTACCATTTCTATTGTTCCACTCACGGTTAGCCCCTTACCAGTCTCCTCATCAGCAAGACTGAACTAAATATCGGTTTAGCGCGAATAGTACTCAACGATTAACTGCTCGTTGAGGTTGCCATCAATTTCAGACCGCTCAGGAAGGCGCAGCACGCGAGCCCTTAGGTTGGTCAGATCGCGCTCTAACCATGGGGCAACGCTTCTGCTTTCAGCTTCTTCCCGTAAGTTCTTGAAATAGACGTTATCTTTTGAGGTTTCACGCACGCTAATCACATCTCCAACTGAAATGCCATAAGATGGAATATCTGCGCGTTCTCCATTGACCAAGAAGTGGCCATGGCTCACCAAAATGCGCGCCTGAGAGCGGCTGGCAGCAAAGCCAAGCCGATAGATTACATTATCAAGGCGGCTTTCTAAAAGAACTAATAAGTTCAAACCTGTCATCCCACGCATACGCAATGCCTCAGTATGATAACGGCGGAATTGTCGCTCATACACACCATAGATTCGGCGTGCCTTTTGTTTGGCACGCAGCTGCTTGGCATAGTCCGACTCACGCCCAGGGCGGACAGAGCGGTATTTGCCATGCATTCCAGGTGGATATGGGCGTTTTTCAAAGGCGCACTTGGGAGTAAAGCAACGCTCCCCTTTTAGGTAGAGCTTCTCTCCCTCACGCCGACATAATTTGCATACTGGATCAGTATATCTAGCCATTCTTTATTCCTTTTCCTTTTTTATACGCGGCGGCGTTTGGGCGGTCGGCAGCCATTATGCGGCACCGGAGTCACATCATCAATCTTTGTGATTTTCACACCCATTGATTGTATTGCACGAATTGCAGCTTCACGGCCTGGGCCAGGTCCCTTAATGTACATTTCTACTTCCTGGACGCCCATCGACTGGGCTGTCTTCATGGTTTGTTCCGTCGCCAAACGGGCAGCAAAAGGTGTGCTCTTGCGTGAGCCTTTAAATCCGGCAGTCCCAGTGCTTCCCCAACAAATGGTATTACCCTGCATGTCGGTTATGGTGACGATCGTATTATTAAAGGACGCATAAATATGCACCTGTGCCGCCGAAACCTGGCGCTTAACTTTGCGAGAACTGGTTGTTCTTCGTGCTGTACGTGCTTGTTTAGCCATAATTCTTCCTCACTCGATCTCTTCTTGTCTAACTGAGTAATGGTTCGGGTAGCCGCTGGGGAGAAAGGGAACCCCACCCTCAACATTACACCTGTTAGTTCAATGCTATTTCTTAGCCACTCCACGACGGCGCCCGCGACCAGCAACGGTCTTCTTGGGACCTTTGCGCGTGCGCGCATTCGTACGCGTACGCTGCCCGTGGACCGGCAAATTGCGGCGATGACGCATTCCTCGGTAGCAACCGATTTCCGTCAAACGCTTGATATTCATTTGCACTTCACGGCGCAGATCACCTTCAACCTTCAGGTTAGCTGCAATGTAATCACGCAGCTTGGCAAGATCTGTCTCGGTTAAATCTTTGACGCGGATATCAGGGTTAACCCCTGTCTCCGCTAAAATTTTGTCTGCGGTGGTTGGGCCAATGCCGTAAATATACCGTAAACCGATTTGGATGCGCTTGTCGCGCGGGAGGTCAACACCTTCTATACGAGCCATAGTTTAATTCCTTATCCTTGTCGCTGTTTGTGTCTTGGATTCGTGCAAATGACGTAAAGCCGACCGTCGCGTTTGACGATCTTGCAATTGTTACAGCGTTTTTTAATTGAAGCACTTACTTTCATTAATCACTCCTTACGATAGCCACAAAACGTTTATTATATCTATTTTCGCCTTTTTGACAAGTCCAACTGCTTTTACAGTTTCGTCAATATCTCCGGACCATGCGCCGTGATTGCGACCGAGTGTTCTTGGTGCGCTGTGAGCGACCGGTCTCGTGAAATAACCGTCCAGCCATTGCGTAAAACGCGCGTGTGTCGTGTCCCTACCAGAACCATCGGTTCTATTGCTAAGGTCATCCCTTCTCGCAGCAAAACGCCCTCACCGCGCCTGCCAAAATTAGGCACTTGCGGGTTCTCATGCATCTCACGCCCAACACCGTGCCCGGTATACAAGTGGGTCACATAAAAACCGTGTTTGGTGACAAATTCTTCAATAGCGGCGCCAATATCACCTAAGTGATTTCCGGGTACCATTTCGGCAATGCCAACTTCTAAAGCTTGTTTGGTAACCTCAATTAGGCTTTGGGCGAGTGGAGAAATTTCACCCACGCCCACGGTAAAGGCAGAATCACCCACAAAGCCTTCATACACCGTACCACAATCGACTGAAATAATATCGCCTTCACGCAGTTTGCGGTTGCTGGGGATGCCATGTACCATCTCTTCATTAATGCTCGTGCAAATACTGGCAGGGAACGGATAAGGGCCTGGGTAGTTTTTGAAGGGCGAATATACCCCATAGCTGCGCTGTACTGCTTCAGCCACTTCATTCAGCTCTGCGGTACTTACCCCAGGAGCAATAGCGGCTTTCACAGCGTTAAGCGTCTCGGCGTTGATCCTGCCGGCTTCCCGCATCAAAGCAATTTCTGCTTCTGATTTAAGATTAATACTTGCTTCTACACCAAACATCTTATTTTATAGCTTTCAGAATATCCTCAGTAACCTTTTCGATTTCCTGCGTCCCATCAATTTCGACTAACAGCCCAGCCTGACGATAATAATCAATCAGAGGTGCCGTTTGTTCGTAATAAACATCAATCCGCCGTTGCACCGTTTCAGGTTTGTCATCCTCGCGCTGATAAAGTGGTGTACCATCAATATCATCCACCCATTTAACCTTGGGCGGATTATAGAGCGCATGATACACCCTTCCGCTCTTACTCATCCAACGACCACTCAAGCGTTCCACCAGTACGTCGTTAGGCACGCTAATCAACGGAACTAAATCAACCTTCGCGTTCATTTCTGCCAAGATTTTATTCAGTGCTTCGGCTTGGGCTGGTGTGCGGGGGAATCCATCCAACACTGCCCCTTTAGCGCAGTCCGGTCGAGAAAGGCGCTCCTTTACCATCGCGATGGTCACATCATCTGGCACAAGCTCACCTTTGGTCATATACGTTTGCGCTAATTTACCTAACTCTGTCTGGTTGCTTAGGTTTTCACGGAATAGATCGCCGCTGGAAATATGCACCAACCCTAATTTTTGCGCCAATATTTCAGCTTGTGTTCCTTTACCGGCTCCGGGAGGACCCAACATGACGATGTAGGTAGCCTTTTCGTTCATTTCAGCCTCAGGCATTGATTAAGGTGTCGTCATAGCCGCGCATGCGCAATTCAGTTTCGATCAACTGCACCGTTTCACGCACGGTTCCGACCACAATGAGCAAGCCCGAAGAAGACAGCAGTAAGTTTGCTGAGCTGCCTGCGGGTAAGAATGCACTAAAGATGTAGGGCAAAACAGCCACAAAACCGAGGAAAAATGCCCCAGGCAAGGTGATGCGGCGCTGAACGCGGGTGAGATAGTCTTGTGTGGGCTTTCCTCGCACCACACCAGGTATCTGCGCACCTTGCTTCTTTAGGTTTTCGCCATAATTTTGTTGTGCAAACATCACATCCGTATAGAAGTAAGTGAACAGCACCACCAGGATAAAGAAAAGCACTGGGTACCACGCCGTCTCAGCATTAAAGGCATCGGTAACCCACAGTGAGGCATTCTTCAGCCAGGTCGTCTGTGAGTTGACGAAGAATGACGCCAAAATTGCTGGGAAGGTTAAGAATGACTGTGCGAAGATGATCGGGATCATGCCAGCCATGTTGACCATTAAGGGCAAATTGCTGCGCACCGGCATCGACATACGGTTTCCAATCCGCCGCCCAGGGAACATCACCGGAACGTTACGGCGTCCTTGCTGCACATACACAATCGCAAAAATGGTCAAAAGCAAAATTAACACGACAATCAAGAACATATACCAGGGCTCTTGGCTGTTAATCATCTGCACGAGTGAAACGGGCAGCCGGGAAACAATACCTGCAAAAATAATCAACGAAAGCCCTTGATTGCGCAGTCCAAATTCTGAAATCAGTTGACCGATCCAAACGCCCAACATAGTGCCAGCCACCATGGCGATAATCGCCGTGGACGTGGGTAAGAGTTTATCCGCTGTAAAGCCCCAATTGGTAATGACAGAACTGCCTAACCACTGGTTGAAGATGTTGATTTGACCAAAAGCGGAGAGCAGCGCCATTGGAATAGTCAAAATGACAGTCCACTTTTCCATCCAAATGCGGCCCTCGCGCGGGTCGTCTTGCATCTTCCGCTCTAAAGCCGGAATAATCGGGGTAAGCAGCTGCAAAATAATTTGCGCGGTAATATAGGGATAAACCCCCATAGCCAGGATGGAGAAATTCGAAACAGCGCCGCCACTGAGCATATCCAGCAGGTTGATTAGGTTACCTTCTGCTCCGCGCAATTGGGTTAACGCCGCAACAGTCGCCCGATCAATGCCCGGTACAGGGATGTTCGCTGCAAAGCGGTAAATAGCCAGCAAAAGCAGCGTGATCAACAGCTTGTTACGAATGTCTTCTGATTTCCATAAATAACGCCATGAAGATCGTTTCATTGGCTCTGCTCCTTTAATAAGGCTACTTAATCAGTTCCACGCTGCCGCCGGCTTTTTCAATTTTCTGCCGGGCGCCTTCAGTCACCTTATGTACGCTTATTTTCAACGCCACTTTTACGTCGCCTCGCCCCATAATCTTAATGGGCTTGGTCTTATCCTTGAGAACACCAGCTTGCGCTAATGTCTCCGGGTTCACTTCACTGCCGGCTGCAAAACCTTGCAGCGCGTCTAAGTTAACCTCAGCATAGCGTGTGCGGTTCTGAGGGGTAAAGCCTTCACCTCGTAAGAAAGGTAGTTTGCGATAAAGCGGCAAGTTCCCACCCATGTGGTATGGTCTCACGCCACCACCGTTGCGGGCATTTTGGCCTTTGGTTCCGCGACCAGAGGTCTTGCCGGCACCACTGCCAATGCCACGGCCAACTCTTTTGCGAGGTTTCTTGGCACCCTCGTTTGGTTTCAGGTCATGAATCTGCATCATTTCTCCTCATTTACTGTTTCAATCTCTACCAGATGGGAGACTCTACTCAACATTCCTCTTATGGTTTCCGTGTCTTCCTGTTCAACCGTTTGGTTGAGATGTTGAAGACCTAAGGCTTTAAGGGTTGCTTTCTGACGTTCGGAATATCCGATGCCACTTTTCTTCAAGGTTATGCGCAATTTAGCCATTCTTCCTCCGTTCCCAGAAAGGCATCACTTCGCTTACGTCCTTGCCGCGTTCAACGGCTACGTCAGATGGATCTTTCAGTTGGGATAGCGCATCAAAAGTGGCTTGCACAATATTGAGAATGTTGCTGCTGCCCATGGACTTGGTCAAAATATCCTTGATACCCGCTGCTTCACAAACAGCACGGACACCACCAGCAGCAATAACACCCGTACCTGGGGAAGCGGGTTTCAAGAGGACCTTTGCGCCACCGCAAGTACCCACAACTTCGTGGGCAATCGTTGTGCCCATCATGTTGATCGGTCGCATGTTTTTATGGCTGCGCTGGACCGCTTTGTTCATCGCATCGGGTACAGCACTGGCTTTACCAATACCTAAACCGACATTACCGTTATTGTCGCCAGTGACAACAGCCACACGGAAGGATAAACGCCTGCCGCCTTTAACCACTTTGGCAACCCGGGCAATATCAATGACGCGTTCATCAAATTGTTTTTCTAAAGATTGAAAATCGTCCATAATCTCCTCAGCTTAGAACTCCAGCCCGCCCTTACGTGCACCTTCAGCCAATGCTTTGACCCTGCCAGTGTAATAAAAACCACCGCGGTCAAATATAACTGCTTTGATGTCTTTTTCCAGTGCGCGCCGAGCTACTTCTTCGCCAACCACGCGCGCCTGCTCGGTTTTATTTTTTCCCGAAACAGCAGAACGGAGTCCGCTATCGATGGTGGAAGCTGACACTAACGTCGTTCCACTATGATCATCAATAATTTGCACATAAATTTCATTCAGGCTGCGATATACATTCATCCGCGGGCGCTCAGGGGTGCCAAATATATTCTTACGAACTCTCGTATGGCGGCGTAATCGTGCTGCATTTCTTGATTTTTTTGCCATATTCTTTTCCTCACCTAACCAGTCTTACCAGCTTTACCGGGTTTGAGCTTAACAACCTCACCCAGGTAGCGAATGCCCGTACCTTTATAATGCTCCGGCGGGCGGATCATACGGATATTTGCCGCTACTTGCCCAACCTGTTGGACGTCTCGGCCTTTTACCTTAATTTGGCGCGTCTTTGTGTCCACCTCAAAAGCGATCCCATCAGGCGCTGGGAAGTTGACGGGGTGAGAATACCCCACATTGAGCACTAAATCTTTTCCATTCAGCTCAGCACGGTAACCAACACCGTTCACTTCCAGCACGCGTTCGAAGCCTTTATCAACACCGACGATCATGTTGTTGAGAAGAGCACGCGTGGTGCCATGCAAGGCGCGCATCCGCGGTTCGTCGTTCGGGCGCTCCACAATAATAGTGTCGCCTTCCTGCTTAATTCGAATCTCAGGGTCAAAAGTTTGTTCGAGCGTACCTTTTGGTCCTTTAACGCTCACCTTATTCCCTTCGATTTTCACCTCGACGCCCTTAGGGACCGAGATGGGTAAATTTCCAATTCGTGACATTGTGTGCCTCCTACCAAACCTTGCAGAGGATCTCGCCGCCGACGCCCACTCGACGGGCACGCTGACCGGTCATGATCCCTTTAGGGGTAGACAAAATAGCAATGCCGATACCAGAAAGCACCCAAGGAATTTCGTCCTTTGAGGTGTAGACACGGCAGCCAGGTCGGCTGACGCGCTGCAAATCGGTAATAATCGGGCGGCGGTGACGGCGCTCACCAATGTATTTCAATTGCAAGCGCAATACTTTGCTACCATCGGCTTTTCCATCTACGACTTCAAAGCCTTCCAGATAGCCTTCTTCTTGCAGAATGCGGGCGATCTCTTCCTTGACCTTAGAGCTCGGCATGGCAACTACGCTGTGCCCAGCCATAGCACCATTGCGAATTCTGGTTAACATATCGGCAATTGGATCTGAAACTGTCATCTCTATACCTCCAGGTCAATTACCAAGATGATTTCTTCACCCCAGGGATCTTGCCCTGGAGCGCTAATTCTCGAAAACAAATTCGGCAAAGACCAAACTTACGCATATAACCACGCGGTCTCCCGCAAATTCGACAGCGGTTTCTCACCTGATTAGGGTATTCCCGCCGCATTTCGCGATACATCATACACTTCTTAGCCATTAGTTTCCTTTCCTGAAGGGCATGCCGAACTTGCTGAGCAGTAAGCGAGCTTGCTCATCATCTTTTGCAGTTGTCACAATGCTTACTTCCATACCACGAACTTTATCTATCTTGTCGTACTGAATCTCAGGGAAGATTAACTGTTCCTGCAAGCCCAAGGTGTAATTACCTCGCCCATCGAACGCTTCCGCAGAGACACCACGAAAGTCTCGCACACGCGGTAAGGCGATATTGATTAGCCGGTCCAAGAATGCCCACATCTTTTCGCCGCGTAAAGTAACTTTGACACCAATTTGGCGGCCTTCACGCAATTTGAAGTTGGAAATGGCTTTCTTGGCTGCTGTAACCACTGGTTTCTGCCCAGTGATGATCGTTAGATCATTAACAGCGGCTTCGAGCGCTTTGGGGTTGTCCAAAGCTTCGCCCACACCAATATTCACGACCACTTTTTCAATCCGCGGGGTCTGCATTACATTATCCAGACCTAACTCCTTGAAAAGCGCCGGAGCGATTTCTTTGTTGTATTGTTCTTTTAATCTATTCATTTATTCTCACCTGCACCTAATTTCTCAGAACCGCTTTCATCTGCGGCAGGTTTGGCTGCACCACGCCTTCGAGGAGTTGGCTTGGTTTCACTTGCTTTAGCAGCTGGCTTCGCAGCCGATTTCTTGACGGGTTTGGCAGCTTTCTTTTCCTTGCTGGCTGCTTTCTCACTTGCCTCAGTGACCAATTGCACATTCGAAATGTGGATTGGTGCTTCGAACTCGCGGATGCCAGATGGGATTGTTTTGCCGCCAGACTGGGTTTGCCGCTGGTGTTTTTTCACCAGATTCACACCCTGCACGACAATTCGATTCTCCTTAGGCAGCACCCGGATCACCTCGCCAACTTTGCCTTTATCTTCGGCATCGCCGCGCATCACCCGAACGCGATCACCTTTACGTATCTTCATCATCATTGACACTCCTGACATCAACGGCTACAGCACTTCTGGAGCCAATGAAACAATCTTCATAAAGCCTTTTTCGCGCAGTTCACGTGCCACGGGGCCAAAAATACGCGTCCCGCGCGGATTCACGCCATCAGAATCAAGGATTACAGCAGCATTATCATCAAAAGATATGCTGGAACCATCCGGTCGGCGGTATTCCTTACTCGTGCGCACAATCACGGCTTTGACAATTTCGCTTTTCTTCACAGATGCCTGCGGTGTGGCGCTTTTAACCGTGCCTACCACAATATCACCTACGTATCCATAGCGCCGGCGGGTACCGCCGACTACCTGGATAACCAACAGCTCTTTGGCGCCTGTGTTATCGGCAACAACCAAACGAGTCTCTTGCTGAATCATGCTTGCTCTCCTTCAGAAATCTGACTCAAGTCATCTTCTTCTCGAATTTCAACCTTGAGGATCTCTTCCACAATCCAATGTTTGCTACGCGAAAGCGGCGCAGATTCAACAATGCGGACCTTATCGCCAACATGGCAATTAAGTTCGTCATGAGCCTTGTAGATTTTGCTCCCACGCACCACTTTATGATACAGCGGATGCTGATAGGTGCGGCTGACCTCTACGCTCACAGTTTTAGGCATCTTGGCACTCGTAACTGTGCCAATAAGTCGACGTCTATTATTCATCTTTACCTTCTTTCCCCTCGTGTGCGCGTTCGTTGAGGATAGTCTCATATCGCGCAATCATGCGGCGGGTGGCTTTAAATCTGCTGGTATCCGTCAGCTGACCAGTCACCGCCTGAAAGCGAAGATTCATCAGTTCCTGCCGGGAATCCATTAAACGTTCTTTAATTTCTTCTGTAGAAAGTTCTCTTATTTCTTTAGCGTTCATGAACCTTCTCCTACACCTTCACGGGTCACAATTTTCGTCTTGAAACCCAACTTATAGCGGGCACGCGTGAGCGCGCGGATGGCGGTTTCCTCATCGGTGCCGCCGACTTCAAACATCATGCGCCCTGGGCGGATAACTGCCACCCAATGGTCAACGGCGCCCTTACCCTTACCCATACGGGTTTCAGCTGCGCGTTTGGTATAAGGCTTATCTGGGAAAACCCGAATCCATACTTTGCCGCGGCGCTTCATTTCGTGCACGATAGCACGGCGCGCTGCTTCAATTTGGCGGGCACTCAGATAGCCACATTCCAATGACTTCAGACCATATTCACCGAAGCTGACTTCAACCCCACGGCTGGCTTTGCCTTTCATGCGGCCGCGTTGCTGCTTGCGGTACTTAACTCTCTTTGGCATTAACATAATTCAATACCTCACCATAAATTCTCAACTACTCGCTGACGTATACGCCTTCAGTAGCTTCCACTTTTTCTTCAGCGGGAGCCACGGCGATGCCACGATAAATCCAAACCTTAATGCCGATTTGACCGTATGTCGTCAAAGCTTCGGTCTTGGCGAAGTCGATATCCGCGCGCAAGGTCTGCAAGGGCACACGCCCTTCTCGCAAAGTCACGCGGCGTGCCATTTCAGCGCCAGAAAGCCTGCCTGAAACCGAAACCTTAATCCCTTCAGCCCCGTGGTTCATCGCTTGCTGAATGGCGCGCTTCATCGCACGGCGATAACTAATACGCCGCTCCAATTGACCCGCGATATTTTCCGCGACCAAAAAAGCATCCGTATCTGGAGATTTGATCTCTTTAACATCGAGATCAACTTTTTTGCCGGTGAGCGCTTCGAGTTCCTGACGTAAGATTTTCACGTTTTCGCCCTTGCGTCCAATCAACACGCCAGGCTTCGAGGTGTGCAAGGTAACCTTCACCTTGCCCGGATAGCGTTCCACTTCAACTGCGGAAACGCCAGATCGCTCGCCGTCTTTCATCGCCAATTCGCGAATGCGCAAATCTTGATGCAGTTGATCGGTATAATCCTCACCTTCGGCGTACCAGCGCCCTAACCAGGGCTTATTAATCCCCAGACGAAAACCAATTGGATGTACTTTACGACCCATAATTACTCCTCAACTCTCTTTCCAGTCCTACTCATTTTCACGCAAAATTACGGTTACGTGAGAGCTGCGTCGCAGCAGCGGCTTGAAACGGCCTCGAGCTCCGAATCTACGCCATTTGCGCGTGGGGCCTTCATCGGCATAAATCCGATAGACCACCAAATCATCGCGGCTGACGCCAAAATTTTCCTCTGCATTGGAAATGGCAGAATACAGCAGCTTGCGCACCGGCTTGGCAGCTTTGTTAGGGGTCAGGCTCAAGATATTCATAGCCTCGTTAACTGGTTTTCCCCGCACAAGATCAACCACCAAGCGCGTCTTCTGCGCTGAGCAAGGGAGATTAGAGAGTTTTGCCTTTATTTCTTGTGCCATCTCAGCCTCACCTGGTCGATTTTTCTTGCATATGCCCGCGGAAATAACGGGTGGGTGCAAATTCGCCTAAGCGGTGACCAACCATGTTATCGGTTATGTAAATCGGTACATGGCGGTGACCGTCATGCACGGCAATGGTATGACCAACCATCTGGGGGAAAATGGTGCTCGAGCGGCTCCAGGTGCGAATCACCTTCTTCTCGCCTTTAGCATTCATTTCCTCGATGCGTTTCAAAAGTTTTGGGTCTACATACGGCCCTTTTTTCAATGATCGCGTCATGTTAATATCCTTTTCTACCTATCACCAATTTCTAACGGCGCTTAGCCTTTGAGCGGTGGCGAATAATCATCTTGTTCGTACTCTTGTTCCGCCTGGTCTTATAACCCAAAGCTGGTTTACCCCAGGGTGTTTTTGGACCGGGCATACCAATCGGGCTGCGGCCTTCACCACCACCATGCGGATGATCCCGAGGGGTCATGGCGGAGCCGCGTACTTCTGGGCGCAAGCCCATGTGGCGTGCTCGTCCGGCTTTCCCCAGCTTCACGTTGCTGTGGTCCACATTTCCTACCTGCCCAATAGATGCCATGCACTCTTGCAAAACTAAGCGCACCTCACCAGAAGGCATACGCACATGTGCATACTTGCCTTCCTTAGCCAGCAACTGCGCAGAAGAGCCTGCTGAGCGACCAATTTGAGCTCCCTTGCCAGGCTTCAGCTCAATGGCATGAATGGTCGTGCCGACCGGTATGTTTGCCAGCGGCAGAGCATTACCCGGACGGATCTCAGCTTGCGGGCCAGAGACCAGCGTATCGCCTACCTTCACACCCACGGGCGCAAGAATGTAGCGCTTTTCGCCATCGGCATAAGTGAGCAATGCCAAGCGAGCGGTACGATTGGGATCATACTCAATCGCTGCTACCTTAGCAGGGATGCCAATTTTCTCCCGACGGAAGTCCACCACGCGCAGGTGGCGTTTTTCACCACCACCACGGTGCCGTACAGTGACTCGACCGTAGGCGTTGCGTCCAGCCGTTTTCTTTTGAGGCACGATCAGATTGCGTTCTGGGCGGTCTTTGGTGATTTCCTCAAAAGAGTAGCCAGTCTTATGGCGTTGACCAGGGGTCTTCGGTTTATAAATTTTGACAGCCATTAGTCCACCCCTTCAAAAATCGGGATTCTATCTTCCGGTGCCAAGGTGACAATCGCTTTTTTGTAACCGCTGGTGCGCAATGCCAGCCGGCGGTTCCGCGAAGTGCGATGTGCTTTAGCAGGAAGATTGATAATATTTACACGCACCACATCCACGTCAAACACGGTTTCGACGGCGGTCTTCACCATCTCACGCGTGGCATAGTCCGCCACTTCGAACACGTATTGGTGCAGCTTGCTCGCCTGATAGTTAGACTTTTCAGTCACAACCGGGCGTTTCAAAACATCAAAAACAGAGTAGCTCATTCTGCTTCACCTTCCTTATCCCAAATAACTCTTGATCACCTCAAGAGAGGCGAGCGGGATAATTACTTTTTCATACTGCAATAAATCCCGAATATTCAAATAATTCGCCAACAACAGCTTGTGTTCGGCAAGGTTGCGGCCAGATTTAATCGCATTCTGGTTGGCTTCACTTTTATCCGGGATCAAAATCAACACGCGGCTATCACCAGCTAACGCTTTAATCGCTTTGCTCAATTCCGCAGATTTTGGCTCTTGCAACGCAAGGTCGCATACCACAATCACGCTGTTATCGTTGACCTTGACGGTCAGTGCAGAGCGTAAGGCTGCGCGGCGCATCTTCTTAGGCATTGCTTGGGAATGATCCCGCGGTTTGGGTGTATGAATACGCCCACCGCCGACCCATTGGGCAGAGATCGTGCTACCTTGGCGGGCACGTCCGGTGCCCTTCTGGCGCCAAGGCTTGGCGCCGCCGCCAGCCACTTCACCGCGCCGCTTGGTGCTATGCGTTCCCAATCGCGCATTCGCCATCTGGCGTAAATATGCCTGGTGCATCAAGTCAACATTGACCTTCGCCGCGAAGATTTCTTCCGGCAAATCCACTGTGCTGGATTTTTCACCTTGTAAGTTATAAACATCAACTTTCATCATTGCGTTCTCCATTACCACAAGCCGGCTTACTGCTTGCGAGCTTCTTTGATAACCACGGTGCCGCCCTTAGGTCCTGGCACCGAGCCGCTCACAGCAATCAGGTTGCGCTCAGGGTCCACCAAGACCACACGGATGTTGGATGAGGTTACGCTCTCATTGCCCATCCTGCCCGGACCGCGCTTGCCCTTGAAGACCCGCCCCGGGGTTGTGGTCGCAGAGGAAGAACCCGGCGCGCGCATGCGGTCCGATTGACCGTGCGTGCGGGGACCGCCGCGGAAACCATGGCGCTTAACTGCACCAGCGAAACCTTTCCCCTTGCTGATACCAATCACGTCTACGTGTTCACCTGCCTCAAACACCGAGGCATTCAACACATCACCAGCTTTGATTTCTTCTACATTTTTGATGCGGAATTCACGCAGAACCCGCATGGGAGGCAGGTTGTTCTTTTCCAGATGACCTAAGTGCGCTTTGCTCACGCGCTTGGGCTTCACCTCGCCGAAGGCAAGCTGCACCGCGTTGTAGCCATCGGTGGCAACCGTCTTGACCTGGGAAACAAAACAAGGCCCAGCTTCGAGTAACGTTACTGGAACGGCAGCGCCGTTCTCATCGAAGATCTGGGTCATACCGATCTTTCTTCCAATTAGCCCTTTAAACATACTATTCTCCTGTTAGTTAATCTTGGCGAGACTGTCAGCATGGGCTGGCTGCATCATCTCCGCGCAATTCAGTTAATATGCCCTGTGTAGCTTTGCTGCCCACGCGGGTCACATTCTTAAACTGCCTACTTACTTGTATTGCCTTAGGGGGCAACCTTGCAAATATACCACACCTCCCTTGCAGAATGCAAGGGCAAAATGGCAAGATTTTTTAGATTTAGAACAGTTCCTAAGATGTGAAATAGGATCACTAAAAAGGCTAAATCTGATTTACTAATAAGTATACCAATTATTCTTTAGGTTTCGGCGGCTGTGGCGGCTCTTTTCCTTTTTGGGCTTTCGCGGACATTTTTGAAATCAGATGTGTAATTACGACCCCAAGGTCATAAATATCAAGTGCGCCATCCATGTTCGGATCCCTCAGGTCTAATGTGCCCTGCATTTCATGCACGCGATACGACAGCTTCAAAAACTTAGAAAGGGCAAGTTGCGGGATGTCGTCCAGCCGCTCTGAGCCATACCATTCAAAGATGTCCCGGTCTCCCTTTGATGAGTTACACTTTTTACAGGCACAAACACAGTTATCCGCGGAGTTGAGCAGTGCCACAATACGCGGGTCGACCCCTGCTCGGGAAATAGGGATAATATGGTCAGTGCTCAACCCTTCGGTCGCTCCACAATACACACAGACCCTGCCTTTCTCTAATTCCTTTTCATAATCGCGAATGGAAGAGGACCAATTCATCTCACCGGACACGAGCTTTTTATAGCGGGAAACCACAAATCCCCAGTTATTTTCAAAACCAGCCGCCTTGGCAATTAGCTGAGCATATTGCCAGTAGATGAAGCGCCGCACGGTATCAACGTATTTTGGAGGCTTAAGAGACATTGCTGCCCTCCTTATGAATTAATTATAGCTTAGGATTTTAGAAGGTCAGAGTAATTTGGTTGATGCAATGAAATTTACTCGTGGCTGATACCAAATAACTCCTCTACCAAGGCATCATTTTCCTTTTCTAATTTCTTGATTTCCTCGTCTTTGCCTTCAAGTTTTAATTGATGGCATTGCTTAGATATTTCAGCTAATTTCAGATGGAGCGCATTTTGGGGATCAAACTTGGGAATCCCGACATGTTCCATCACAGATGGCGTGCCAAAGCCCCGTCCAGCAGAGGAAAACGATTTGATAAAATCGCGAACTGGAGTTGAATTAATGATAGCGCAAAGGTAATGGGCTTCTGGCTCGTTGTTAGTAGCGATTAATGCTGTTGTATGCAATGGAATTACTGTTTTATACCCAAATAACGTCTTTTTCTGCGATATTACAGAAGCACTGAGTTCATTGCCCATCTGATTCCAAATTACTTTATAATTTGCAAATGTATAGTCGCCAATATTGTACTGACTATAAAAAGGATTATTTTGGTCTTTATGGAATTTGTTGTAGGCTGCCTGCGTTATTAAAAATTCCTTAAATCTCGTTAGGTAGCTATAAGTCCTAGGCCACTTTTGTTTCATAATATTTTCATCATAACCTTTGTTGTGCTTATGCGGGTCTTGAACTATTAATGCAAAAATACTTATATCAACACCCCATTTATTGATATCAGAACCTCTTACAACAGGGAAAACT
>ERZ1026792.244-NODE-244-length-51612-cov-10.288492_pt1 | contig 51612 bp, 35 predicted proteins | sample MGYA00520884_ERZ1026792 | MGnify/ENA primary metagenome ERZ1026792 (study PRJEB33270, sample SAMEA104284473) | anaerobic digester metagenome | biome: Anaerobic digester microbiome; feature: mesophilic sludge digester; material: Anaerobic digester biomass | place... | reverse complement strand
TCCTCGACACGCTGGTCTGCAGGCCACGCCGGCGTCGCCGGATGTACCTGCTTGCCGACCGAGGGTACTCGGGACGACCGGCGCTCAACGCGGTCACAGAGCGTGGCTACCATCCCCGCATTCGCCAGCAGGGCACGGCCCGCCGAGGACGGCCACCCAAGCACAGGCGGTGGGTCGTCGAGGCCACCCACAGCTGGTTCAACCGCTTCCGGAAGCTCCTTGTCCGATTCGAGCAGCTCCACGACAGCTACCTCGCCCTCGTCCATCTCGCCGCAGCCATCATCGCCTTCCGCAAAGCCGCACCTATTTATGGATAGGCTCTTAGTCTCGGCCCGCAAAAACGCGTGCGGTGAGAAATGCGGGCTCGCCGCCTGTCCGCTTTTTCGCCTGCGGCCGATGCGACCACGGCAGGGTTGACGGCCGCGCCGGCTCCTCGTACTTTGTCGGCCATGTCACGTGCCAGCCGGTTGCACAGCCTCGCTTTCGGAGGGTGCCCCGCCGGCGTCGCGAAGGAGCCTCGATGACCCAGGTATCGGTCAGCCCCAATGGTGAGACGTTTCCCCTACCCGAGCCTCACGAGTACGGCCCCGAGTACGACCGCCTCGCGGCGTTGGCCGCGCAGGCGCGGGCCGAGGGCAAGGAGGTGGTGGTCGTCATGGGGGTCGGCTTCGTCGGCGCGGTGATGGCCGCGATCGTCGCCGACACCGTCGACGAGGCCACCGGCCAGCCCTCGAAGTTCGTGATCGGCTGCCAACGCCCCTCGACGCGCTCGTTCTGGAAGATCCCGATGCTCAACCGGGGCCAGTCACCGGTGAAGGCCGAGGACCCCGAGGTGGCGCCGATGATCGCCCGCTGCGTGCGCGACAAAAAGACGCTCGTGGCGACGTTCAACTCGGACTGCCTGAACCTCGCCGACTGCGTGATCATCGACGTGCAGTGCGACTACAAGAAGGAGTCGCTGGGGAACCTCCGCACCGGCGAGGTCGAGATGGGCGCGCTCGAGGACACGCTGCGCACCATCGGCGAGAAGATCCAGCCGCACTGCCTGGTGCTCATCGAGACCACGGTGGCGCCGGGGACCACGGAGTTCGTGGCGTTTCCGATCCTCAAGCGAGCGTTCGACGCGCGCGGCATCACCTCCGACCCGGTGCTCGCCCACTCGTTCGAGCGCGTCATGCCGGGACGCGAGTACGTGGCGTCGATCCGCGACTTCTGGCGGGTGTGCGCCGGCTGCACCGACGAGGCGCGGCGGCGGGTCGAGAAGTTCCTCACCGAGGTCCTCAATACCGCCGAGTTCCCCCTCACCGTCATGGATCGGCCGATCGAGTCGGAGACCACCAAGATCGTCGAGAACTCGTACCGGGCGACGATCCTCGCGTTCCTCAACGAGTGGAGTCTGTTCGCCGAAAGAAACGGCGTCGACCTCGTCAAGGTCATCCGCGCCATCAAGATGCGCCCCACCCACTCGAACATGATCTTCCCCGGCCCCGGCATCGGCGGCTACTGCCTGCCCAAGGACGGCGGGCTCGGGTACTGGGCGTACAAGCACATCCTGGGGTTCGAGGACGACATCTTCCGCCTCACCACCGCCGCCATCGACATCAACGACACGCGTGGCCTGCACGCCGCCGAGCTCACCCGCGACGCGCTGCGCAACATGGGGCGCTACATCGCCGGCTCGGAGGTGCTGATCTGCGGCGCCTCGTACCGCGAGGACGTGGGCGACACCCGCTACTCGGGGTCGGAGCTGGTGGCGCGCAAGCTCACCGAGATGGGCGCGTCGATTCGCGTCCACGACCCATACGTGGACCACTGGTTCGAGCTCGAATCGCAAGACACTTACCCCGCCCCCGGCCACTCTTGGGCACGGTTTTTCCGCAATCAAAAGGAGCTCGCCAACGTCCGGGTGCAGAAAGACCTGCCGGTGGCGCTGGCCGGCGTCGAGGCACTGGTGCTGGCGGTGCGGCACCAGCCGTACCTCGAGTTGGACCCCGATCAGGTCGTGCAGTGGGTCGGCCATCCGCTGGCTGTCGTGGACTGCTTCGGCATCCTCGACGACGCCCGCATCCAGCGCTACTTCGAGCTCGGCTGCGAGGTCAAGGCGCTCGGCCGCGGCCACATCCAACGCCTCAAGGAGCGCGTCCGGAGCGCCACTCGCCCACCCACCAGGTGATCGGTGCTCAGAGGGTTACGTCGCCGTTTCTGGTTCTCGTCTCTGAGCCCCTGTCTTTCCACCGCCACTGCCTTCGGCCTTCAACCGGGCGGGCAGCGGGGCCGCCGGGTCACCACCAGTTGGTGGGGTCGCCGGTGACGTTGTCGACCATCGAGACGTACGCCCAGCTCCGACCCTGCACGCCGTGCGGCGTGTCGTCGAGCGGCAGCACGGTGAGGCCGTAGGTGCCCTCCGCGAAGCTGTCGAGCGGCCGCCCCAGCATGGTCTCCAACCGCTCCTGCACGCTCGCATGCGGCGCCAGCGTCACCTCCCGCTCTGCTGCCTTGGTGCCATCGGCGGCGTACAACGTCAGCCGGTGGCGGATGGCGTGGTCCGGGTCGCCGTTATACAACCCCAGGTTGAGCCGGAACCGCGGCCCGATCTCGATCCCCGCAAAGTGCTGCACCGGCCACCCGTACGGCGGGTAAAACGGCATCATCTCGCCGTACGTCCCGCCATCCGCCCGCGTCGTGAGAGTCCGCCCGAACCCGCTCATCCACGAGCTGGACCGCAGCTCGAAGGTCCCGCGCACGTTCTCATCCTGCGCGCAGGCATCGAACAGGTGCACGACGTCGGGGAAGATAGTCCGCCAGCCAACCTCATACTCGTAGGTGGCCGGCGAGGGACGCACGCCAGACAGGCGCTTCGCCAGCGGCCCGCTCTGCGCGCTGCCTCCGCAGCTCGTGGGCCAGGCGGGGGCGAACCTGCCGAAGATGTCGTCATAGCCGCCGATGCTGTGCCCGACCTCCTCCTTCGCCGCAATGTAGACATCGGAACGCCAGACAGTCCCATTGGCGCCCGGCAGGTGGGCCATGGCCGGCATCGCCACGTGGGAGGCGTCGTCCCCGACCAACCAGAACAGGCTGTACGGCACGTGAATCCCGTCCCCGGTGCGGTTGTCCACCATGGAAAACCACAGGGCGATCGGCTGCTCGGACTCGACCTTCACCTGCGAGGGCATCCACGCCTGCACGGCAGCCGGGAACAGGGTTTCGAGGTTCACGATCTTGACGCTGTGCGGCACAACCGTGATGCTCTGCTTCGCCCCTTCGCCTGGCCAGCCCGTTGGGAGGGGCCAGAACAGGCCGATGGAGTACCCCCAGGTCAGGTCGATGGTCACGGATTCGTCGGAGTCGTTGGCGAAACCCATGTTGTGGCGGAAGCGCCCTGGCACCCTGTGGTCGAGAATGTAGGTCGCTGGCTTTCCAGTCAGATACTCGACGTTTCCGAGGGATGGGTCGTCGTCGGTCAAGGGCCCGAGGTGGTTGCTGTACCCCGTGTCACCGGGCACGGCCGGTACCGCCTGGCCCATGGTTCCGCCGCGCACACTCTCACCGGGATCGAGTGACGGCGTCCAGACGCGGGATGCGGCGACGACCTGCTCGCCCAGGCGATAGGGCGAGGCAATGACCAGGCCGTCGTGCGTCGTGCCATCGCCCGACGAACCCCCACCCAGCCAAGTCACGACATCCGATACTCGGTACGACCCGTGCGCGGGGAGCTCGATGGTCTTGCTCACGCCTGGCTTGACGATCCTCCGCAAGGTCACGGTGCTGGCACTCGCGGACGGGTTGTACAGCCAGAGCTCGCTCGACCAGAGCGTGCCCCCCACCCCTGGTGCGCGCACGACGATCGGGACCAACTGCTCGAACGTCGAGGGCGGCAGCTGCGGGAGACTCGCAAGCGTAATCGGGATCATCGCTTTGGGGTCGGAGTTGACGAAGGTCGTGCGTGTCAGGTCAGTGAGATCGACCTTGAAGAAGCTCGACTCTCCCAGTGGATCTGACTGGCTCACGTAGTACATCGCGTCGTCCATTGGGCTGTACTGGGCGAGCTTCACGTAATCTCCGACCAGACTCGGGGGCAGCGTCCGTCGGCTCACCGAGGCCATGTCGAGCACCCCGTTGCGAACCGGAAGGAACACGAGGGCGGTGTTCCGATTCAAGTAGCTGGACAACCAGAAACCACCTCGCCCTGCGTCGAAGCTGAGCACCCTCCCCCAGGAATTGTTGTCGAGCAGCGTCTGGTCTGGTGTCCCTCGGAGATCGGCAAGCTGTGTCTCTGGTCCCGAGGGCTGCGCCCAACGAAACAGGACTGCGAAATCACCCGAGACCTTGGCTTCACTGGGCGGGATCGCCAGCGGCTCGCACAGCTCAGCCATCGCGGAGAGCTCTTTTCGAACGCACCTCGGAGGACCGAAGACACCCTCAGCCAATCCGAGCCCGGCCCCTTCCGCACTCCCGATCGCCGGTCCCTGGACCTGCCAGCCCCCGACGCCCCTGAAGAACCCCGGCGTGTACCTGCGGACGAACCTCCCCGAGGCCACATCGACCTCGATCCACACGCCAAGCCCCTCGAACAGCAGGCGGTCACCGGTCGTCGTCAGGTAGCTGCCGTGTCCGGAGTAGTGCGACGCCGGGTACCCCAGCGCGTTGTAGAAGAACGGCGTGAGCCGGCGCCAGGAGTTCCGTTCCGGGTCAAACCGCCAGATTCCCTGGTGCTTCTCGGCCCCATGGGTGCCGTCCGTCTGCCCCCAGAACCACTCGTGGTAGTTGACCGTGTAGGCAGGGGTGCGGAGCCCCTCCCAGGTGGGAACCTCGGCGGCGCCGAACACGGCGCTGCCGACAACAGCTATTGCCACGGGGACCACCTGCCTGATCTGCATGACCTTGCTCCCTCGACGCTGCGCTCCCGCTCTACGGTTCCGGCACCGCCGGGCAGATGCACTCAAGCAATGAAGGAAAGAGCGTCTACGTCGGGTTGGGGGGTGCATCGCTTTTCCTCCTCATGCACCGAGGCTGCCAGGCCAGCGCAACAAACGTCAACGGATTGTGGCATGGTGCGAAGGATCGGGCGCTGTTTCGGTGATCGTCGTCACCAGCCGGTCGTCCAGAGCCTATATGGGTGATGACACGGGAGGGGTCGCGTGGTTCGTGCCGCGATCCCGACCATCATCGGTCTCGTCGGAGAGCTGCCGCTCGCCTGCCCGGACGACATCGCAGCTGCAGGGAGTCTTTCGCACCGTGCGCCGTGAGGAAACGACGGTGATCGGAGGGGTCTCCTCCGATCACCGAGCACTGACCACCGTTCAACGGCGGTGGTGGTGCGGCAGGGGCGGCAGTGGGGGCGGCGGCAGCACGAGGGTCAGCGCGCCGAGGTCGAGCACCACATTACCCCGCAGGTACCGGTCGCGCTTGTGCCGCCGGTGCTTGTCGTGACGCGGGCGGGCGTGCGGCCGGTAGGGGTACCTGTGCACGCGGTCCACGTTCGGCCGGCGTGAGTCGTGCCGGCGATCCCGCTTGTGGGAGCGGTGTCCCTCCCCGGAACCCGCCAGCGCCACGTCCGCCATCGCGGTGAGGCCGAGTCCCAGGCAGGCTGCCATGATGGTTCGAAAGAGCTTGTTGTGCCTCATGATCCACCTCCTGGCGGGGTTCTCGATCCGCCGCACGCGGAGGCGAGGCAAGGGCGATGCCAACGTGTGCACCACTCGCGGTCAGCTGCCGGGGATGCCCTCCTTGCGAGTGTCACTCGAAAAGGACACCGAGCGAGACGCGACCCGCCCCTGCGCACGGTCGAAGCCAGTACCTTCGCCCCTCACCCGGCTCGCAGGTCGATACATTTCCATGCTTGCTCCCTCGCCCCCGCGCCAGCGGGGGAGAGGGCAGGGTGAGGGGGCGCTTTCACCACCCTCTCCCCGCTAGCGCGGGGCGCAAGGTCGAGGCCGATACCTTTGGCCCCTCACCCGGCTCGCTGCGCTCGCCACCCTCTCCCCGCTGGCGCGGGGCGAGGGAAGAGCAGACCTCCGGGGCGGGAGGGGGGAGAGGCCTTGCCCCTCCCCCCGGGAGTGAGCCAAGAATCTGGCTTCGCGTCAGTCGGTCTTGACCGGCGTCGCCGCCGACGGCTCGGGTAGCAGGCCTCGGTTGCGCAGCAACGGCTCCACCGAGGGGTCCTGGCCGCGGAACCGGCGGTACGCCTCGGCGACGTTGCCGGTGCCGGCGCGCTCGAGGATGTTCTTGCGGAACGCGGTAGCTGTGGCGCGGTCGAAGATCCCCTTCTTCTTGAACGCCTCAAAGGCGTCGGCGTCGAGCACCTCGGACCACAGGTACGAGTAGTAACCAGCCGCGTAGCCCCCGGCGAAGATGTGGCTGAACGCTGGCGTGCGGTGGAACGAGGTCGCGTAGCGCGGCAACCCCATGCGCTCGAACGACGCCTTCTCGAACCTCTTGGCGTCCACCTCCTTGACGTCGCCGAGCGTGTGCCAGTCGAGGTCCAACAGCACCGTCGCGACCATGCCCACGGTCCCGTACCCCTGGTTGAACTTCTCGGCTTCCCGGATGCGGAGGATCAGGTCGTCCGGCAACACCTCACCGGTCTTGTAGTGCCGCGCGTAGGTCCTGACGACCTCGGGCTCGAGCACCCAGTGCTCCATGATCTGCGAGGGCAGCTCGACGAAGTCCCACGGCACGTTGCCGAGCGAGGCGTAGCGCACGCTCGTGAGCAGGCCGTGGAGGGCGTGGCCGAACTCGTGGAACAGCGTCATTACCTCGCCGCGGGAAAGCAGCGCCGGGGTGTCGGCGGTCGGCGGCGTGAAGCTCGCGACATTGGTGACGATCGGTCGGATCTGCTTTCCGCCCCGCACGCAGGCGTCGCGGAGCGAACCGGACCATGCGCCGCCGCGCTTGCCGGGGCGCGGAAAGTAGTCGAGTACCAGCACCCCCACGTGGGTCCCGTCGGCCTCCTTGACCTCGAAGGTGCGCACGTCGGGGTGGTACTTCGGCAGGTCGGTCCGTTCGGTGAACGTCAGACCATATAGCTTGGTGGCCACGCCGAACGCGCCATCCCGCACCTGCTCGAGCGGGAAGTAGGGCCGCAGCGCCTCCTCGTCGAAATCGTACCGGGCCTTCTTGACCCTCTCGGAGTAGTACCCCCAATCGTACGGCTCGATCTGTGCGCCGGGGTGCTTCTCGTTGAGCAGCGCCTGGAACGTCTTCGCATCCTCGTCCGCCTTGGCGACCGCGGGCGCCCACAGCTTGTGCATGAGGGCGTACACGTTGGCCGGGGTCTTCGCCATGTAGTCGGCGATCTGGAAGTCGGCAAAGGTCGCGTAGCCGAGCAGCCGAGCCCGCTCGGCGCGCAGCACCGCCATACGCGCGGCGATCTTGTTGTTGTCGTGCTCGTTGCCGTTGTCGGCGCGCGCCTTGTAGGCGGCGAACAGCGTGCGCCGCAGCTCCCGGTTGTCGGCGTAGGTCACGAACGGGCGCATCGAGGAGGGTTGGAGGGTGAACACCCACTTGCCCTCGAGGCCGGCTCGCTTGGCGGTTTCCGCCGCAGCGGCGACGCTCTGAGGCGAGAGCCCCGCCAGGTCCTCGGCCTTGTCGATGACGAGCTTGTACGCGTTGGTCTCGGCCAGGACGTTGTCGGAGAAGCTGGTCGACAGCGACGACAGCTCCTGGTTGATCTCGCGAAAGCGCTTCTGCTGCTCCTCGGTGAGGTTGGCACCGCCGCGCACGAATCCCTTATAGGTCTCCTCGAGGAGCTTGCGCTGCTCGGGGTCGAGCGTCAGCGTCTCCCGTGCCTCCCACACCTTCTTGACGCGGGCGAACACCCGCGGGTCGAGCGCCACGTCATCCTGGAGCGCGGCGAGCTTCGGCATCACCTCCCCCTGGACCTTCTGCAGCGCCTCGTTGGTGTTGGCGGAGGCGAGGCTGAAAAAGACTCCGGCCACCTTGTTGAGCAAGAGCCCGCTTTCTTCGAGCCGGACGACGGTGTTCTCGAACGTCGGCGGCTCGGCGTTGGTGGCGAGGGCGTCCACCTCCTTGCGCTGCTCGGCGATCGCCCGCTCGAACGCCGGCATGAAGTGCTCCGGCTTGATGCGCTCGAACGGCGGCATCCCGAACGGCGCCGTCCACTCCTCGAAAAACGGGTTGGGCTCCGGCACCGGCAGTGGGGCCGGTGCTGGCGGCTGCGCCGCCAACGGCAACGCCAGAACCACGATCGAGCCGAACGCTGTGCACGACTTCCGCATCACTAGTCTCCTCCTCGTTGGGATCGCCCGCAACAGCACGCGGCCCCCGGCTTTTTGTACGCAGCCTACGCCCGAGCGTTGCGTGATTCCAGTCAACCGAGCTGCCGTAGGCGGGTGGCGAGCCGGGCCACGCCGGCGCGAAAGATCGCAGCTTCCGGCAGCAGGCTCAGCACGAGGTGGCCGTCGCGCAGGAAGTCGAAGTAAAACCCGGGCTGCACCGCCACCGAGTCGCGCTCGATCAGCTCGACCACGAGGTCCTCTTCGTCGATCACGGCGGGGAAGCGCAGCACGGCGCTCCAACCGCCGCCCGGCTCCAGCACCTCGAGCGAGGGGTGTCCGCGCACCACCTCGCGGAGCGCCGCCAGGTTGCTCCAGCAGCGGGCGGCGATCGCCGCGCGTACCGTGCCTCCTCGCGCCAGCAGCTCGGCGGCGGCGAGCTGGACAGGGGTCGCCACCGAGAGGAAGGTGTCCGCCAAGTACTCGAGCCGCTCGAGCGCCGGTCCGAGGACACCATCGGGGCCGCTGGCCGCGATCCAGCCGAGCTTGAGCTGCGGCAGCCCAACGCTTTTCGACAGCCCGCCGAGCGCGAACGTCAGGCAGGTCGCGCACCCTGCGAGCGAGCGGGCGCCCACCGCCGTGAGCGGGAAGTCGAGGAACACCTCGTCCACGATCAGCGCCCAGCCGCGCTCGGCACACAGCGCCCGCAGCGCCGCCGCATCCTCGGGGTCGAGGTACGAGCCGGTGGGGTTGTTGGGGTGGACGACGACCACCGCCCGTGTGTCGGCCGGCGCCGCCGCGAGCTCGTGAGGGTCGAGCCGCCAACCGTGGTCGGGGTCGAGGTGGTACGGCTCGGTCCGCACGCCCTCGACGCGCGCGAGGTGGTCGCACAGGGGGTACGAGGGCACACCGATCAGCACCGCTTCGCCGGGCTCGCACAGCAGCTTGAAGAGCAGCGCGTACGCCTCGCTCGTGGAGGCGGTGAGCACGAGGTGCTCGACCGGCACCGCCACACCCTGGCGGGCGTACTCGCCGGCCACGGCCCGCCGCGCCTCGGCGAGCCCGCGTGGGTCCGGCCGGTAGACGAGGCCGGCCGGGTCGGCGAGCGGCTGGAGCAGGTCGGGCGGGTAGGGGATACCACACCGCGTCGGGTTGGAGACCGTCAGGTCGTAAGCCGGCGGGTGCGCCGCGCGGGCCTGGGTGATGCGGTTGGGGCCGAGATCGGCAGGGATGCGGGAGGAGAAGTGCAACGCCACGGCGGGATTGTGCCTGAAGACAGGTAGGAGGTGAAAGGCAGGAGGCCCGGGGAGCGGAGAAGCGAAGGGCGGCCCCAGAGGCCGCCCCGAACCTGGGAACCTGTGCCCAGAAGAAGGAGCTCGACGTTCGCTGTCTCTACTTTCCCCTCGCCGCTCGTCCCTTGCCCCTGCCCGGGCCGCCGCGCATCGTCGTGCGGGCCTCGAGATAGGTCTCGAACTTGACGCGCTGCTCGGGGGTCAAGACGCTCACCGTCGCGTCGTGAAGCTTCTGGCGCTCGGCGTCGAGCGCCTCGCGGCCGGCCTTGACCTTGAGCATCGCCTCGCCGATCGCCTTGGTGTCCGGCGTCGCCGCGTCCAGCAACGCCCGCAGCGCCGCGCGGTTGCTCTTTTGCTGCTCGCGCAGCGCCTGCAGCTGCGGCCTCGCCGCCTCGGCGAAGCTGCGGATCTGGTCTTTCTGCTCCTGCGAGAGGTCGAGCTTCGCGAGCACCGCCCTGATCCCGGGCCCCATCCGCCGTCCCTCGCGCCCGCCCCGCGGCCCGAACGCCGCGAAGGCACCCGTCGCCACCAGCATCGCCGCCGCCCCCACCACCGCCATTGCCTTGATCGCTCTCATCGTCCACCTCCGTTGTCGCGGCACCTCCTCCGGCGCCCACAGCACAAGACGACGGTCCAGATCGCAGGTTGACATCCGAGCGAAGCAGCCGCCGCCGCCACCCTTCGGCTCGCGGCCAACAATGGCGAGGATGCGACCTTGCTCCTACGCCAGGTTGGGGCTCTCCCGCCGGTGGTGGACGGCCTGCCGGTCGTCGTGTGGCCACTTCCGCCCGGGTTCTACTCGGTCGCAAGCGGCATGCAAACCCTGCGGGTCGAGGTCCGCTCGGCCGAGACCGCGCAGGTGTCGTTTCGCTGAGCCGGGCCGCGCCATCAGCTCCAGCGGCCGGACGGGCGGCGCAGGGATGCGCTACGCTTGCCGCGCATGATGGGTGACCCGAATCTCGACGCCTTCCCGCCCATCGAGCGGCGGATCTTCTGCAACCGCACGCTCAACTTCCGTGGCGTCAAGGCGGTCGGCTACGACATGGACTACACGGTCGTGCACTACCGCGTCGAGCCGTGGGAGCGGCGGGCCTACGAGCAGGTGAAGGTCAAGCTCGCCGAGCTCGGCTGGCCGGTCGGCGACCTGCACTTCGACCCCGAGCTCGTCATCCGCGGCCTGATCATCGACACCGAGCGCGGCAACCTCATCAAGGCCAACCGGTTCGGGTACGTGACGCGAGCCTCGCACGGCACCGTGATGCTCGACTTCGAGCTGCAACGCAAGGTCTATGGCCGCATGCTCGTCGAGCTTTCCGACGAGCGCTACGTGTTTCTCAACACCCTGTTCTCGCTCTCCGAGGCCTGCATGTACGCCCAGCTCGTGGATCGTCTCGACGAGGGCCGGTTCTCCGCCGCGCTGGGCTACGCCGACCTCTACCGTCAGGTGCGGCGCAGCATCGATGAGGCCCACATGGAGGGGGAGCTCAAGGCGGAGATCGTCGCCAACCCCGACGTGTACGTCGAGCGCGACCCCGACACCGTGCTGGCGCTGCAGGATCAACGCCAATCCGGGAAGCGCTTGCTTTTGATCACCAACTCCGACTGGGCATATACGAGCCAGATCATGCGCTACGCCTTCGACCCCTACCTCGAAACGGACGGGGGCTGGCGCAGCCTCTTCGACCTCGTCATCGTATCGGCGCGCAAGCCCGACTTCTTTTCCCAGCGCATGCCGCTGTTCGAGGTCGCGACCGAGGACGGGTTGTTGCGCCCGATCAACAACCTGCGTCGCCCCGGCGTGTACGTCGGCGGCGACGCGACCGACGTCGAGCAGTACCTCGGGGTCTCCGGCGAGGAGATCCTCTACGTCGGCGACCACATCTTCGTCGATGTCCACATCTCGAAGTCGGTGATGCGCTGGCGCACCGCACTGGTGCTGCGCGAGCTCGAGGACGAGCTGCGTGCGATCGAGGAGTTCGGCGCGCAACAGGCGACGCTCGCCCGCCTGATGGACGAGAAGGTCCGCCTCGAGTACCGCTTCTCTCAGGCGCGCATGCGGTTGCAGCGGCTGCAAAACGGCTACGGCCCAGCGACGACGGCGACCGCCGGGGAGCTGCGCGAGATCATGTCCGAGCTGCGCACCCGCCTGGTCGCGCTCGACGAGCAGATTGCCCCGCTCGCTCGCCGCTCCACCGAGATCCTGAACCCGCGCTGGGGGCCGCTCATGCGCGCCGGCAACGACAAGAGCCACCTGGCACGGCAGGTCGAGCGCTACGCCGACATCTACACCTCGCGGGTCTCGAACTTCCTGTACGAGACACCGTTCGTCTACCTGCGCGCGCCGCGCGGCTCGCTCCCTCACGACGACGCCCGGGTTCTGGCGTGAGCGGCCCCCCAACCGGTCGACGGCCAACGGTCGAGGGGCGAAGGTGCGCCCACCCTCCCGACGGCGCGCGAAAGGGCGGGTACACTGAAGGCAGCGACACGGACCACGTGCCGGGAATTCGGGGAGACCGCCCATGCCGCGACTCGACTTCTATACCGACTTCAAGCTGTTCGTGAAGCTCAACCTGCAGAACAAGGACGTGATCCTGGGCCGGGGCCCCGGCTGCGCCGTGCAGCTACCCGACAAGCGGATCTCCCGCCGGCATGCCGTCATCCGCCACCGCAAAGGCGGGTATTGGCTCGAGGACCAGAGCACCCACGGCACCCGTCTCAACGCCTCGATGCTCGCCACGCCCACCAAGCTCGAGCCCGGTGATCGCATCTACCTCGGCCCGTACATCATCATCTTCCAGCCCGACGAGACCCCCTCCGAGGACCTCTCGTCGGAGGTCACCGCGCAGTAGCCAAACACCGGCCCAGGGTTTGGACCCAGGCTCCCGCCGGGGTTCCGTCTGGTCTGGCGACGGCCGGGCGGCGGTGAGCCGGACAGACCCGGGAAGACACCACCCGACCGGTATCCGATGCGCAGCGGCCCGCCGGCCGTCCCGCTGCCGCCACGTGCTGTCGCCCTACCCCGAGGGCGAGCCCAGCGCGACGGTCCGCGTCGAGCGGGTGGCGTGGAGTCCGTATTTCGGGCAGCTGCGGGGATGACGGGGTCGCGGCGCGCCGCCCAGGGCTCCCTCGCCTTGCTATCCTAGGGCGGTCTTAGGGGGTTGCGATGACTCGTGCACAGCTTGGGTTCGCGATCGGTCTGCTGACACTGGCTTCGGGAGCGGCGGCCAAGCCGCTCGTGGTGACGTCGGCGGCGCCCAGCGGGCGGCTCGACGGCGACGAGCAGCAGCGGGTGCAGATCGTCTTCTCGGCCCCGGTGGTGCCGCTCGGCGAGGTGCAGCCGCTGTCGGCGCCGCCGGCCTGGCTCTCGGTGGAGCCGCCGATGCTGGCGCGCTGGCGGTGGGCCGGAACCGCGGAGCTGGTAGGCGAACCGTTGGCGCCGTTGCCGATGGCGACCACCTTCAAGCTCTCGATCTCGCGCGAGCTGCGCGGGGTCGGCGGTGAGGCGCTGGCGGCACCGTACGCATGGAGCTTCACGACGCCGCTGCCCAGGTGCGGCATCTCGCGCGCCGACGAGGACGAGGCCGGGCCCGGCGAGGCGCTCGGGTTCGCCGTCAGGCTGCACTGCAACCAGAAGGTGGACCCCGGCTCGCTCGCCAAGGTCCTCGAGGTGCGCGTCGAGCCGCGCCCGCTGCCGGACGCCTCGGCGCTGGTATCGGCGGCCGAGGCCGAGCGCTGGGAACGCGAGCAGCCAGAGTACGCCGCTGCCTGGAAGAAGCTGCTCGAAGCGGCGCGCGGCGCCACCCCCGGGCGGCCGAAGGTCCGGATCGAGCCCGACGCGGAAAAGCCGCAGCAGGTCTTCAGCCTGAAGCCGGAAGGCGCGTGGCCGGGCTCGGCGACGCTGCTCGTCAAGGTCGGCGCAGGGCTGCGCTCGCTCGAAGGGCCGGAGCTGTCGACTGCGGTGACGCAGGAGAGCTTCCGCACCCCGTGGCCGTTCGTGCCCCGCCGATTCACCGGCCGCCGCGTCGCCGGCGACCAGGGGTTCGACCCGCAGTCGGTCGAGCTCGAGCTGTCGACGCCGGCCACCTGGCAGGACCTTGCGCCACACCTGCGGTACCGCGTCAAGGGGCAGGAGAAGTGGCTGCAGCTCCCCGAGCAGACCGACGCCTGGTGGTGGGATTACGCGTCGACCGACCTCCGCCTGTGGATTCTGGGGCTGGCCGGCGGCCAGGAGACCGAGGTGTGCCTCGGTCCCGACGCCAAAGACACGTTGGGGCAGAGGCTCGGGTTCGAGTGGTGTAGCAGCCTGCGCACCGGCCACCGGCCTCCGTTCCTCTACCTCGTCGAGGGCGACGGCGTGGTCGAGTGGGACGGCCCGCACCTGCTGCCGCTCCGAAGCGTCAACGTGCAGGCCTACCGTCTCCGCCAGCGGCGGGTGAGCGAGGAGGAGCTGGTGCCACTGCTCGTCCGCCGCGACACCGCGCCGGCCTTGGCGATGCCCGAGGGTGAGACGGTGAAGCTGCCGATGAAACCGGACGTTGGCGGGCTCACTCCCGTCGACCTCGGCCCGGCCCTCGAGGGCAAGCCGGGGATCGTGCGGTCCGAGCTGGTGGTCGAAGCGGTGGTTCCCGGCAGCGAGTACGGGGCCAGCGAGGCGCGATGGTTGCGCCAGCCGCGGACCTGTCTCACCCAGGTGACCTCGCTCGGGCTCACCGTCAAATCCTCGCGCCACGAAGGGATCCTTGCTTGGGTCACACGGCTGGCCGACGCGACACCGGTGGAGGGGGCCGAGGTCGTGGTGCGCGATCGCGACAACCGGGTGGTGTGGCGGGGGCACACCGACGCCAGAGGGCTCGCCCGCACCGGAGCCGAGGTGAGCGGTGAGCATATCGTCGTCGTCACGGCGCGGGTCGGCGAGGACCTCGCGTACGCCAAGACGCAGTGGTACGAGGGGCACCGTGGGTGGGACTTCAACCTCCCGGTCGACTACGCCGACCGCCCGCCGGTGGCAGGGCTCGTATGGCCGGACCGCGGCGTCGTGCGGCCGGGCGAGCGCCTCCACGTCAAGGCCGTGGTGCGCCGGCAAGAGGAGCGAGCGCTGGCACTCCCGGCCGAGGGCTCGCTGTCGATGGTCCTTTTCGACCCGGAAGGCAGCTCGGTACAGGTGGCCGATGTCGCACCCGACCGCTGGGGCGCTGTCGAGACCGAGGTGGCGGTGCCCGAAGGGGCGGCGCTCGGCGAGTGGACGGTCGTGGTCGGGCCGAAGTTCGACCGCACAAACCGCAGCTGGGTCGGCGACGACACCTGGACGCTGGGCGGCAGCTTCCGGGTTGCCGAGTTTCGGCGGCCCAAGTTCCGGGTGCGCACCGAGGTGCGCGGCGAGCGCCTGATCGCCGGCGACCCGCTGGCCGCCAAGGTCGAAGGGACGTTGCTGGCCGGGGGCGTGATGGCCGGCGCCAAGGTCCAGTGGGCGGTGCGCGCCGAGCGCGGGAGCTTCGAGCCGGCGGGCCGCCGGTGGGCGGAGTTCGAGTGGATGCCTGCAGCGTTCGTCGACTTTTTCGAGCACGAAGAGATCACGACGGTGGCCGAGGGACGCGGTGAGCTCGACCGCGGAGGTGCGTTCCCGGTGACGCTGCCGCGCCTCGAGGCGAAGGACGGCTGGCCGACGCGGCTGCAGGTGGAGGGGGAGGTCACCGACCTCGACCGCCAGAGCTCGGCCGCGCGGGCCTCGCTGCTCGTTCTGCCCGGCGAGGTGGTGGTCGGCATCAAGCGACCCGGCTACTTCATTCAGGCCACCAAGGGCGTGGTGTCGACGATCGCCGTGCTGACACCGGACGGCGCGGCGAAGCCAGGCCTGGCCGTCAACGTGAAGTTGGTGCGACGGCACTGGGAGTCGGTGCGCCGGCGCGAGGTCTCCGGCCGCTACATCTTCGAGTCGCGGGCCATTCAAACCGTGATCAGCGAGCAGGCGATGACGAGTGCCGCCGAGCCGGTGCCGGTGCGCTTCGAGCTCACCGAGAGCGGTGAGTACGCACTCGTCGCCGAGGCCGTCGACGGCCGCGGCAACAAGGTCGTCTCGTCGACCGACTTCTACGTGTTCGGCGCTGGGTACACACCGTGGCGCATGGACCAGGAAAACCGCATCGAGCTGGTGGCCGAGCGCCCTACCGTCAAGCCCGGCGAGACCGCCCGCGTGCTGGTGAAGTCGCCGTGGGAGAAGGTCACGGCGCTGGTCACCGTCGAGCGCGCTGGGGTGCTCGAGGCGCGGGTCATGGAGCTCTCCGGCACCATGCCGGTGCTCGAGATCCCGATCACCGCCGAGCACATCCCCAACGTGTTCGTGTCCGCGGTGCTGCTGCGTGGGCGGGTCGAGGCGCCACCCGACCCGGAGCTCGTTGACCCGGGCCGGCCAGCGTACCGGATCGGCGCCTGCGCGATCTCGGTCCCGCCCGAGGGACGGCGGCTGCAGGTCGCGGTCAAGGCCGAGAAACCCGAGTACCGCCCGGGGCAAACCGCCACCGCAGTGGTCACGGTGGCCGGCGAAACGGGCGGGCCGAGACAAGCCGGGGTGACGGTGTGGGCGGTGGACGCCGGCGTGCTCGACCTCACCGCGTACCGCACCCCCGACCTCTTCCAGGCGCTGTACCAGGAGCGTGGCCTCGGCGTGGCGACCGCCGAGTCGCGGTCGCGCCTCGTGGGCCGGCGCTCGTACGGCACCAAAGGTGACAAGGCGGGCGGGGGCGGCGGGTACGAGGCGGCGGCGATGCAGGTGCGCCAGGATTTCCGGGCGCTCGCCGTGTGGCGCGGCGACGTGGTGACCGATGCGCAGGGGCGCGCTACCGTGTCGTTCGCCCTCCCCGATTCGCTCACCACGTACCGGCTCATGGCCGTGGCCACCGCTGGGCGCGACGAGTTCGGCGCCGGAGAAAGCGAGGTGGTCGTCACCAAGCCGCTCGGGCTCGAGCCGGCGCTGCCACGCTTCCTGCGCCCGGAGGACAAAGCCCGAGCCGGAGTGCTGGTGCGCAACCGTACCCGTGAGACACGCGAGGTCGAGGTGACGCTCGAGCTGCCGCCGGGCGGACCTCTGACCCTGCGCGGCACCCCGACACGGGTCGTGACCGTGCCCGGAGGCGGCTCCGCCGAGGTGGGGTTCGGCCTCGTCGGCGTCGCGCCCGGCACCGCGAAGCTGCTGTTCCGAGCGAGCTCCCCGAAACCGACACCCGAGAGCGACGCCTTCGAGATCCCGCTGCCGGTGGTGGCAGTGGCACCGTCGGAGAGCGTCGGCACGTTCTTCGCGGTGACCGACCGAGCCGAGGAGAAGGTCGCGGTCCCAGCCGACGTCTTCGCGTCGGCTGGCGGTCTCGAGCTCAAGGTAGCGGCCTCGCTCGTCGTCGAGGCCGGCGCCGCCGTCGACTTCCTGGCTGACTATCCGCACGAATGCACCGAGCAGATCTCCTCGCAGGTGTTGGGGCTTTCGGCAGCGGCGCGCATCGGCGGCGGGCTGGCGCCGGCCCAGATCAAAGGCAAGGACCGTGCGACCTGGCTGCAGGCTGCCGTGGGCCGGCTGCAGGCCTGCCAGCGCGGTGACGGCGGGTTCGCGTTTTGGCCGACCGGCTCGGCCTCGTATCCGGAGCTGTCAGCTCACGTAGCCTGGGCGCTGGCCGAGGCGAAGCGCGCTGGCGCGACGGTCGACGAGGGCACGGTCGGTCGCGCCGCTGACTACCTTTCGGGGCTGCTGCGCCGCGACGATTGGGCCGGCGGGTCCGGGCACGGCTGGACGGCGCGGCTGCTCGCCGCCCATGCTTTGGCGGCGCTCGGCAAGCCCCAGCCGGCCTATCTCCAGGGGCTGTTCGAAAAGCGCACCCACGCCACGGCTTGGGGACGGGCACTGCTCGCCGCGATGATCGCCACCCAGGCACCCAGCGACCCGCGCGTCCCCATCCTCACTGCCGAGCTCCGCAACCGGCTGGCGGTGGAGGCACGGGTGGCGCGGCTTGCCGAGCCACTCCCCGAATGGGGGTTCTTCGTCTGGGCCTCCGAGCCGCGCGGCTCGGCCTCGGCGCTCATGGCGCTGGCCGCGCAGTCGGCCTCGGACCCGGTAGCTGACCGGCTGGTACGCGGGCTCGTCGACCACCTGGGTCGGGACCGCTACCGGTCCCCGCACGATGTGGCGTGGATGCTGCAGGCGCTCGCCTTCTGGCAGGACCGCAAGGGCGGTCCCGGCGGGACGAGGGCGATCGCTGCCGAGCTCGGCAGTGACCGGTTGCTGCGCACCTCGCTGGTGGCGACGAGCGCGCCGGTGGAGGTGTCGGTGCCGATGGCCGACCTGCAGGCCAGGGCGCAGAAGGCCGGCGGGCAGCCGCTGCCGCTGGTCGTGCGTACGGAGGGCGGCGAGGTGCACGCCGCGGCGATGCTGCGCTACACACCGCGCGGGTCGCGGCCGCCGATCACGCAGGGGCTCGAGGTCACGCGCACCCTGGTGGACATCCGCGGCACACCCACCGCCGGCGTGCCGGCCGGTGAGGAGGTGCTGCTCGAGATCGCCGTCAACTGCCCAGCCACGCGCCGGTTCGTGGCGGTCGAGGTACCGCTGCCGGCCGGGCTCGAGGCGCTCGACCCGGAGCTGGCGACGACCGCGCGCCGCGTCGAGTCCGCCACCGACAGCGAGTGGAGCGGCCAGGACGAGGCCGAGTCCGGGTGGGGGTTCTGGTGGGTTCCGGGGTTCGACCACGTCGAGCTGCGTGACGACCGGGTCATGCTCTACGCCACGCAGCTCCCCGCCGGCACCACGACCACCAAGGTGCGCTGCCGCGCCACCACGACCGGAACCTTCCTGCTCGCTCCGGCGCGAGCCGAGCAGATGTACGAGCCGGAGGTGTTCGGCGCCACCTCCGGGGCGACGTTCGAGGTCCTCCAGCCGGGAAGATGAGCGAGGTGTCTGCCGGACCGGACTCGCCGCCGTCGTACCCCTCCTCCCCTCGCCCCGCGCAGCGGGGAGAGGGTGGCGAGCGCAGCGAGCCGGGTGAGGGGTCAAAGGTACTGGCCCCGACCTTGCGCCCCACAGCGTGGGAAGAGGGTGGAAAGGCACCCCCTCACCCCTACCCCTCTCCCCCGCTACCGCGGGGGCGAGGGAACGAACCCCCTCGCCCCGCGCAGCGGGGAGAGGGTGGCGAAGACCCGCTGCCGCCGCCCGAGGCGGCGACCAGCGGGCGATCCGCAAAGGCGGCAACGGCCCGGCGAGGTGCCGAGCTGCGGCGTTTCCGGGTTGGGCTCGTGTTGCTACCGCTGGTGGCGGTGATTGCCGTAGGTCTCGGCGTCCTGCTGCCTCCTGCTCCCCGTCCCTTGTTACCCGACTCCCGTCAGGCCGTGGCCTTCACCGACCGCTACGGCGGTCTGCTGCGGATCGACGCCGATGGCGACGGGGTCCGGCGACTGCCGACCGACCCCGACCGGGTGAGCCAGCACCTCGTGCACGCGGTGCTGGCGGCCGAGGACCACCGTTTCTTCCGCCACCCAGGGGTGGACCCGCTGGCGCTCGCCCGGGCGGCATGGCAGGACCTGCGGGCGCGGCGGGTGGTCTCGGGAGGCTCCACGTTGACGATGCAGCTCGCTCGGCTGCTCGATCCGCGGCCCCGCACGCTCGGCGCCAAACTCGCCCAGATGGCGCTCGCAGCGCGCCTCGAGTGGACATACGACAAGCGCGAGATCCTCGCCGCGTACTTGTCGCGGGCGCCGATGGGCAACCGCCTCGAGGGATTCGAGGCGGGCGCGCGCGTCTATTTCGGCAAGCCGGCGGCGCAGCTTTCGCCGGCCGAGGCGGCACTGCTGGCCGCCATACCCCGTGCCCCCTCGCGCGATAACCCGTGGCGCGACCTCGCAACGCTGCGCGGGCGGCGCGACGCTGTCCTCGGCCGCATGCACGCGCTGGGTTGGCTCGACGCGACCGCACTCTCCGCCTCGCGAGCCGAGCCGGTGGTGCTGGCCACCGATCCGCTACGCTATGCGGCCCCCCACTTCCTGGCGCGTGTCGGGGCGGAGATCGGCCCGCTCGAGGCCGGCACGACTCGGGTGGTGACCTCCCTCGAGCCCGTGCTGCAGGCGCGCGTCGAGCGCATCGTCGCCCGCCACCTGGGGGCACTGACCGCCTCCGGTGGGCGCTCGATGGCGGTGGTCGTCGCCGACCTCGCGCGCGGCGAGTGGCTCGCCTGGGAGGGCTCGGGTGGGTTCTGGAGCGCGCCCGACGGGCAGCTCGACGGGGCGCGGGCGCTCCGGCAGCCAGGCTCGGCACTCAAGCCGTTCACCTATGCTGCCGCGTTCGACACCGGGTTCTCACCGGCCACGGTGCTGGCCGACATTCCGACGAGCTTCACGTGGGCTGCCGGGACGTGGACGCCACGCAACTACGACCAGCGCTTTCACGGTCCGCTGACCGCCCGCTCGGCGCTCGCCTGCTCGGTCAACGTCCCAGCGGTGCTGGCGCTGCAGCACGTGGGTCCAGAGGCGCTGTGCGATCTGCTACGCCGGGCTGGCATCTCGAGCCTCGGCGACAGCACCGAGCGCTGGGGGCTCGGGCTCACGCTGGGCGCTGGCGAGGTGCGACTGTCGGAGCTCACCTCGGCCTTCGGGGCGTTGCTGAGAGGTGGCGAGTTCGTCCGGCCAGCGGCATGGCGCGCCGTCCTGGACGCCGACGGCCGGGTGCTGCGACGCCCCGAGCGGGCGGCACCGGTGCGCGTCTGCTCGGCCGAGGCTGCGGCGCAGGTAGTGGACATTCTCGCCGACCCCGAGGCTCGCGCCCCGGCGTTCGGGCTGTGGAGCGTGCTGCGACTGCCGTTCGCTGCCGCGGTCAAGACCGGCACGAGCGAGGGGTTCCGCGACAACTGGTGTATCGGCGGCACCCGCGAGGTGGTGGTCGGCGTCTGGGCCGGCAACTTCGACCGTTCGCCGATGGGCAACGTATCGGGAGTCAGCGGTGCCGGGGCGGTGTGGCGCGAGGTCATGCTCGCCTGGGCCGAGCTGGAGCGGCCGGGCCTCGACCTTTCCACGCGGGACACCCTGGGACCCCGTCCTGCCTCGCTCCGCGAGGTTGAGGTGTGCGCACTGTCGGGTCTGTCGCCTGCCCCGAGCTGTCCACGGGCCATGCGCGAGCTCCTGCTCGACGAGCAGGCGCCCCGCCAGAAGTGCGACTGGCACGTGCCTACGGCCGACGGGCGCGTGGCCGTGCGCTGGCCCAGCGTCTACCGCGACTGGGCAGCGGGCGAGGGGTTACTCGAGCCGACCACCCGGATCACCGACCCGACCTCTTCCCGCCGCGACGAGGTGCTGGCCGTGCTAACCCCGGCCGACGGCGACGCTTTTGTCCTCTCTCCCGACCTGCCCCGCCGCTACCAGAGCCTCGAGCTGCGCTGCACCGTTCCGGGCAACCCAGCCGAGGTGACCTGGCTCGTCGACGGCGAGCCACTCGTCCGCGTCGGTGCGCCGTTTACGGCGCGCTGGGAGCTCGCTCCCGGCGCCCATCGCTTCGAGGTCGTCTCCGGCGCGACGCGCTCCCGCCCAGTGGCGGTGAGCGTGTTCGGTCGGTGACGCAAGGCGAGCGGTCGCTCGGTGGTTCCCCCGGGCATAGACCGGGGACATCGGCAACACACGACCGATGGTCGACCGATGGGAGGCACTGCACCGGGCATGGCCCCCGCTCGCCCGACAACCACCTGGACCCCTACTTTCACGGTCTCGACATCCGAATGGGCTCCGGCCTGACGGCCACCGTCGTCGCGTACTGCCACTCGATGGAGCCGCCGTTTTTCGCTGTTGGCGAGCGGGTCGATGTCGGATGGCCCGTGGGCTCGGTCGGACAAGTCGTGGCGCCCTTCCACCGCACCCCGCCACGTTGTCACGGAAGGCCCACCCCGGGGCGGGACCGCGGCGTGCGACACCGCCGGTGATGAATCGCCCAAGAGTCCCTTCCTCCCAGCGCTCAACCACGACTACCTGGGGGCACAGCGTTCCCCCGAATGCCTGCCGTTGCTCAGCTGGCTCCCTCGGCCGCGGTGACAACCGCTTCGGGCCGGAGGCGGTCCCGTTCCTCTTCCCTCTCGCCGCGGGCTGTGAAGATCAGCTTGGGGAGCGAGCGCTTCTCGAAGGGAAAAATGCGGATCGCCCGCAGGTCCGCCTCGCCGTGCCGGCGCAGGAACTCGAAGTAGCCCTGTGGACTGCTGGCCACGACCCCGCGCGACGGTTCCAGGTAGAGCACCCGCTCGCCGGTCCGGACGGTCAGCAGCGCGTGGAAGCGCTCCTCCTTGCCATCGTCGATGGTGACGAGCTTCGGCTCGGCGTCGAAGCCGTGCCGCAAGGCCATGTCGAGCGCGATTGTCGTACGCTCGAAGCACTCGCCCTGGTGGATGCGTATCGCCTTGCGCGCCGTCAGCCAGAAGCGGTTGGGGTACCTGATCCGGCGGGAGCGGATGCGGCCCGTCTCGTAGAAGACCGCGCGCTCCAGCTCGGCCAGTGCCCATTGCTGCTGTGGCCTGACCAGCGGGAGGAACACCAACATGTTGTTTGGCTCATCCGGCCCGTTGTCGAAGGGGATGTAGAACGCCACTGGCCGGCCGACGATCGAGAGCAGCAGCCCCACGCCCGCGAGCGCCACGATCAGACACCTCCCGAAGGCAAACAGTGCCACCCGAACCCACCGGCCCCGCCGCGGATCACGCCTCTCGGACATCGATCAGTCTCCCGCTTGCCGCTGCTGCCGGAGCTCTTCCCTCACCGCCGCCGCGGCAGCAGACAACGACGTCGTCGAGGTGCCCTGTTTCACGGAAATCTGCTCCTACACGCCCCTGTCGTAGGTGTCGAGCCACGCAGAGTGCCAGGTGCAGCCGTCGGGACGCGGGCTCGTCGGGCGGCGGAAGCTGCCGGGGTCCGTCGGGATGCTGGTCGCTCAGGGAGGCTCTCCTTCGTGCTGGCAGAGCGGTGCTGGCACTACCGCAGATCGACCCTCGTGGACCAGCGGCGATGGAGCGATCTCCTCACTCGGGCGACGCCCCCGCTGCGCCTACCCTTCGGGAGCCTCCTCGTTCGTCTCCTTCGCCTCCGGTTCCGAATCGGACCGCACTCTCCGGACGGCGCGCTGCAGGTGCTCCTCGGTCTCGCGCTTGGCCTGCTCGAGGTAGCCGGGGTGTTCATGGCGGTACATCGCCTCGGGCATCGTACCGGTGAGCCAGCTCGGGTTCATCGGGTAGACGTGCGGGTTGTAGACCACCGAGTAGAAGTGCCAGACGAGGATCGCGAGGGTGGCGAGCCAGGCTTCCCAGTAGTGGACAACCAGCGCGATGTCGAGGGCGCCCTTCGGGAGGTACTGCATGAACCAGTTGTCGAACCAGAGCATGAGGCCGGTGGCGACCATCACGATCGTGCCCCAGACGAGCGCCCAGTACTCCGCCTTTTCGACGTAGTTGAACCGCTGCTGGCAACCGACCTCTTCGCCACGGCCCAGGTTGTAAAGGGTGCGCTGCCAGAAGAAGCGGAAGTCCAGCCAGCGGGGCAGCATGTCGCGGACGAACCCGCGGCCACGGCGGGTGAGCATGAAGACGAGGTGCCAGACGACGGTGCCCATGAACAGCGTAGCCGCGACGCGGTGGACGATGCCGCGTAGCTGGAACCCCCCTTCCCAGCCGAAGAAGAACCGGGAGACGAAGCTCTGGTCGAAGCGGAGGGCGAAACCGGAGATCACGAGGACGGTGAAGGTGACGGCGAGGAAGAGGTGCTGCCAGACCTCTCCGGTGGTCATCCGGCGGACCTGCGGACGCTGGCGCAGCAGGAGGATGAGCTGGCGGCCGAGATCGAGCAGCCAGTGGAGTGCCATCAGCCCGATGATCACCACGATCGCGACGATGTAGATGTTCTCGACGATGTCCGCGACCGCGGTGCGCAGCCCCGCTCCGCTCACTCCGTGGATCGGGGTGCCGACCATCCGCTCGGAGATGTTCGGGTGGCAGGTGCCGCAGGTTTTCCGCAGGTTGTTAGGGTGAATCGTGGAGCTCGGGTCGCTCGAGGGCAGGATCCGGTGGACTCCGTGGCAGGAGGCGCAGTTGGCGACGCGGGCATCGCCGGCCTTGGTCTTCAGACCGTGGTAGCTGTCGATGAAGGTGGTGAGGCGGCCGCTCGGGATGTTGTACTTCTCGTTGAGCACGGCCGACTCGTGGCAGGGCGAGCAGGTCTGTTCGGCCACCCGGGCCTTCGAAACCGGAGAGCGCGGATCGCTCGGCGAGAGGATGCCGTGTTCGCCGTGGCAGCGGGTGCAGATCGGCGCGTCGACCTCACCGCGAGCCACGAGCTTGCCGTGGATCCCCTCCCAGTACTCGTTCTCCACCTTCCCGTGACACTTGCCGCAGGTCTTCGGGATGTTGAAATGGTTGATGCTCGACTCGGGGTCGCCGGGGGGCAGGATCCGGTGGGAGGTATCACCGGTCGAGTGGCAGTCCTTGCAGGTCGCCGCCACCGAGACGCCGCCCTGCACGGCCTTGCCGTGGACGCTCGAGCTGAAGACCTCGATCGGGTTGTGGATGAGAAGCTCGTACTTGGTGGTCAGGTCGAGGTTGCCGTGGCAGCGGCCACAGGTCTCCGGGAGGTTCGCGACGTGGGTCTTCGACCGGTTGGACGACGACGGCAGGATGTCGTGGCTGCCGTGGCAGTCGGAACAGTGCGGGATGTCCTCTCCGACCCCGATCCGCGACCGGCCATGCACCTGGTACGTCTTGGCGGCCTCTTCGTGGCAGGAGCGGCAGCCGTCACAGACGTTGCACTTCGGCTTGGGGATCTCCGGGTGGGGAACGACGTTCTGGTGGACGTGGCAGTCGAGGCAGGCGAGGCCGTTGTGGATCGAACCCGACAGCTCGGTCGCGAAATCGGTACCGTGCGCGCTCTGCTCGTGGCAGTCGACACACGAACCCGAGTCGATCGGCTCCCCCTCCTCCGCCCCGGTGGCCGCGATGCCGGCCATCACCGTCAACCCCAAGGCGAGCAGCAGAATCCGCAGGTTCTGGTTCACCTTCAGGCCCTCCCAGCGCTCATTGTGAAGCAGTGGGTTCAGATTTCAAGCATGGCTCATCCGGCAAGGGGTAGAGGTAGCGTCGCCGCCAGGGCAGTCATGCTTCCGGACTTGGAAGAAAACGATAAGGGGCTGCGATAGCGACGACGAGTTGCTCGTATCACACGATGAGGTTGCACGGCTACCGGCAGGTGCGGACGGAGTACGTAGGGGGCGTGGTGCGCCTGCACGTGGAGCAGCAGCCGCATGAGCGACGGTGCCGGCACTGTCGAGCGGCGTGGTTCGATCCGACAACGAGGTGTGGGGTGGGACCTGGTCAAGGAGGTCTTCAAAACGAATCTCACCCGGCGGCTGAAACGGCGGTCGCTGCGCACCATCCGGCTGATTGCCGTCGACGAGTACGCCACCCACATGGGCCATCGGTATATGACGGTCGTCCTCGATCTCGAGACCGGTCAGATCCTCCGGGCGGCCCAAGGCCGCGACGCCGGGGCGCTGATTCCTTTCCTCCGCACCCTCGAGTCGGCTGGCGCTCACCTGGACGCCGTCGCACTCGACCTGTGGCCGGCCTACCGACTGGCCGGGCCGACCGTCTTCCTTCTCGTCACCGTCGTGCACGACCCCCTTCACCCTGTCGCGAAGGCTAACCGCGCCATCGACGCAACTCGTCGCGAGCTCCCTCACGCCGCCAACATCCCACCCCGCAAGGTCATCAGAGATTGAGCCTGGCCGCCATGCCCGCTCGTGAAGGAGCTCGCGAACGCCCACGGCGCGGTCAGCAGCGCCGTAGCGGCGACAAGAGCCTGCTACAGCGGCCTTCCCAAAGCACGCGAGCCTCGCACAACCCCGCTTCTACCTGCTCCCGCGGCGCATGGACTCACACCCCATCGCCCGTCCGGGCAGGTCATCTACGCGGCATCGGAGACGAATGTAGTGCTCCCCTCACGTCAAGCCACCTGTGTGAGTTGTTGCGCGCGGAACTCGGCGGGGCTCTTGTAGCCGAGCGCTGAGTGCGGGCGCCGGGTGTTGTAGCGGTGAATCCAGGACATGACCTCCCTTCGGGCGTGGGTGTAGCTGGTGAAGGTATGGAGCCAGACGCACTCCTCTTTGAGGGTGCGGAAGAAGCGCTCGATGATGCCGTTCTGCTCCGGGGTGTAGGGCGTGATGAACTCCTGACGGAGCCGGTAGTCCTTGCAGGCGGCGCGGAAGCGGCGGGACTGGAAGATGAGGCCGTTGTCGGATCGCACCATCGGTGTGGGGCCGGATGGGCGAACAGTTCCGAACCGCGTGATGCAGGCCGCCTCGAGGGCGCGTTCGGCTTCCTTGGCCCGGCCCCGGAGGGCGAACTCGAAGCCGACGACCTCGCGGTCGTGGCAGTCGATCACGGCGGCCAGGTGGCCCCAGCCGTCCTGCCCGCAGGGGATGTGGGTGACGTCCATGGCCCACCGCTGGTTGCTTGCCGTGGCCCTGGAGACCATGCCCTGCACCCTGGGCCGTGGGGTGACCGACCTCTGATGCACCAGCCACCCCTTGAGCTTGAGCAGCCGATAGACCCGCTTGCGGTTGACCGTCAGGCCATCCCGACGCAGCCACGCGGTGAGCAGCCGGTAGCCGTGAGTCGGATTGGTCTGGATCAGGAAGCGGACGCGCGCCACGATGTGCGGGTTCAGTGGCGCCCGTGGCCGGGTCGATCGCGGCCGAGGCGTCAGCGCCGAGCGGGACACTTCCAGGAACCGGCAGACCAACCGCTGCGAGCGGTCGGCCACGGCCTGCCTCACTCGTCCGATGTCGGCTCCGGAAAAGGGCGCAGCTTCATGGCCTCCCGTGCGATGTCGAGCTCCATGACGAGCTGGCCGACCTTCCGCTCCAGCTTCTTGATCTGCTCCTGCTGCAGGGCGTCCTCGTCCTTCGGCCTGGACCGCAGGGCATTCTCGGCCCCGAGCAGGAACGCGTCCTTCCAATGCTCGATGTCCGCCACGGTCAGATCGTGCTTCCGAGCCGCCTCGACCACCGTGGTCTCGCCCCTCAGGGTCGACATGACCAGGGCGGCGCGCCGCTTGGCCGTCCACCGCTGGATGCCCTCCGGCAGCTTGCTCCCGTTACCGTCCCTGGTGTCGGTGTCACACCTCGTCCTCCCAGGCGGGCTGTGGAAACTGCGGAGCTCGCTCCGCTCGCCTCGCCGTTCCCACAGCCACGACGACGACTCTCTCAGCCGCCATCTTTTCTTATGAGTGGCTTGCACTATCAGGGGAGCAGGATATGGGCACCATCGGCGAGTATCTGGCCAGGATGCATTTCCGAATGATGGATCGACCGACATATGTGGTTCGCAGTGATACGAACCGGATTGGCGGTGTGTCTTGAGTAGATTGAATTCACCTTGCGAGTTTCTGGCCTGGGATAGCGAGTTTTTTGGCCACAGAATTGCACGAGTGATCAGTCACCGTCTGGATCCCGATGGACTAGCAAATATCCTGAGCTGGTGCGCACGAAACAAGATCGATGGTCTGTATTTTTTGGCTGACCCGGATCATGACGCGACAGTGGTGTTGGCGGAGCAAAATGGCTTTCACCTGGTTGATATGCGTCTGACCCTCGCGCTCGATCAAATCGAAAAAGCCTCTGCTCCAGGCTCTGGACCTGATTCCATCCAGATACGGCCTGCACACTCGTCAGATATTGCTGGCCTGGAGAACATCGCCCGAACTGCGCATGGGGACACCCGTTTTTATTACGATCAACGGTTTGCAAGCCGATGCTCCGATCTGTATGCCACGTGGCTCCGACGCAGCTATGAAGGTTTTGCCGACCAGGTTTTGGTCGCCGAGTACGCTGGACAGCCACGTGGCTACATCACCTGTAGGCTGGATAACAACGATGAAATGTCAGGCCATATTGGCCTGGTGGGCGTCGACGCCACCGCTCGTGGCAAGGGCATTGGTCAGGCGTTGGTCAGGTGTTCACTGTGTTGGTTTGCTGACCAGGGGGTGCAGCAGGCGCGCGTGGTAACACAAGCCCGCAATGTATCCGCGCAGCGTCTCTATCAGAGGTGTGGGTTCGTCACTCACTCGTTGCAGATGTGGTACCACAAGTGGTTTGGCATCAGTCAGGCTGGCTTCACCTCATTATAAGCATGTACCCTATTCTATTCAACCGACTATCTCTTTGGCGATTACTGGCAAGAAGATTATGAAACAACTGCGTGGTGGCCGCTTTCTAAGCGATATAAGCATGAACATGGTGCGAGTGGTCATCACAACTCTGCTGTTCTGCTACATCACCTTGGTTTATGCAGGAATTGTTGTTGCAGAGCGCAGCTTCGTGTTTGGTGACTCTTTCATCCGCCCTCCACAATAATATCAACACAACTCCGTGTCTCACCCACATTGGCAGAGAGGGCAGTGCTGCAGAAGTCCGCGCCATCGCATCACCCCCATGACCAACATGGGAATGCTTGCAGTACTCCGAAGGTTATCTAAACGGTGTTGAGGTAAGCCTCATTTTAGCGGGTTGTCACAGACCCTGCGTGTCCTGGTTCTGTCTTGCCGTGAATAGTCGCTCCCAGGCGTCTCTAGTTGGCCAATGCTTGAGGTCATGTTGGTCGTTCTGCTCCAACGGTCGCTCGTTATGCGATAGTCGTGGTTGGCGTGGAGGTTTCCTTCGGCGTAGGATTGGTCTAATTCCTGTGGTGGCCGGAGTGTTGATTGCGGGGAGACAATGATACCTTTCAACCGACCATTTATCGTTGGAAAGGAGCTTTTCTACATCGCCCAAGCGGTGATGTCGGGGAAGATCGCCGGTGACGGGATATTCACCAAGCGCTGTCACGAGTTCATGGAGCAGCAATTCGGCGCGAGAAAGGTGCTGCTGACACACTCCTGCACGGGCGCTCTCGAAATGTGTGCAATGCTTGCCGAGATCCACCCAGGCGACGAGGTCATCATGCCCTCCTTCACCTTTGTCTCGACAGCTAACGCTTTCGCTTTGCGCGGCGCGCGGATCCGATTCGTGGATATTCGGCCTGATACGCTCAACATGGATGAGTCAAAGATTGAAGAAGCCATAACCGAGCGGACGAAGGCCGTAGTTCCCGTTCACTATGCCGGAGTGGGATGCGAGATGGATACGATTCTCGATATCGCAAAGCGATATAACCTACTTGTCATTGAGGACGCCGCCCAGGGAGTCAACGCAACCTACAAGGGTCGGTATCTTGGTACCATCGGGCAATTGGGTGCCTACAGCTTCCACGAGACGAAGAACCTTATCTCCGGCGAGGGTGGGGCGCTGCTCCTCAACGACGAGAGCTTCGTCGAACGCGCTGAGATCATCCGCGAGAAAGGAACCAACCGTAGCAAGTTCTTCCGCGGCGAAGCGGACAGATACACCTGGGTGGACATCGGGTCCTCCTATCTCCCTTCGGAGATCGTCGCAGCCTTCCTCTACGCGCAGTTAGAGGAGGCCGAAGAGATCACGGCCCACCGCCAGGCAGTCTTCAACCGGTATTTGGAGGGCTTCAAGGGTCTAGCCGAAAGCGGGCTCGCTCAGCTCCCATCGTGGCCACCCGAATGTCGCCACAACGCCCACCTCTTCTACCTTATTCTCCCAACTGAATCGGTTCGCGACCGGCTCATCGGGGACCTACTCGGACAGGGAATCCACACAGTCTTTCACTACGTCCCGCTCCACACCTCGCCGATGGGAACGGCAATGGGGTGCGCCGACAGGGCGCTGCCGGTCACTGAATCGGTATCGGGTCGACTTGTTCGGCTTCCGTGCTACTTCTCACTCGAATCCGAAGTCCAAGAGAGAGTCATTTCCCTCGTCACCTCAATCCTAACTCGGTGACACTTCAGGGTTGCCGAATAGCAGTCACGGCCCTGGGGGGGAGTCGCCATTATGGAGGACGGCCGCTTGACGAAGGTCCTTTGCCTCTATTCGACCCATCCTGTCCGGGCCTCGTTCCCGCAGTCGGTTCCGCGACTTATTTCAGTTCTGTTTTCCGGTCTCGCGGAACTCAATCCGTCTTGGGATTTTTGTGTCGTATCGCCCGAAAGTGGGTTTGTTGATGGTTGCCGCTCAAGGTCACTTGGCCGAGGGGCCGTCTTGGGGGCGAGTAATAGGGTTCTGTCGCACATCCTCAAGATTCTCAGGGGGATGGTTGTGAGGAGTCTGGCCTCCCGCGCCCTTGAGAGGCGGCTATCCCGGCTAGCGGAGACGCCGGAAGTAGTGATCTGCCTCAAGGGGGGAGACCTGCTCGCCGCGAGAGCTGTTTGGCCGAATGCGAAGCGAATCTACCTCCCAGTGAGTCTTCCTGTTACTGGATCACCGACAACACTGCACAGCCATTTGGCGGCTTCGAGCCTGGTAGTGATTGCAAACCCACCGATGTACTGGGAGCTGTTTCGCCAAGTCCAACACCTGTCATTCCCACCCCCGGTCGTGGTCATCCCGGCACCTATCGATATTGAATTAATAGTGACAACAAGGGAGATCGCCGGCCCACAAGAACGCGTCAAGATGGGACTCGGTCTTGATGAGTTTGTGATCATTCAGGTTGGTGGAAGGGCCGCCAAGGGGTGCCGGGTTGTCGAGTTCGCTCTGGCCGGGTTGAAGCCGCCGAATAGGCCAGTACGGTTCCTTTCAATCGGCCACGTTCAACCCCGAACGCACTTCTTCTCCAACGGTATTAGAGTCGACCGGATTGCCTCTGTCGAGATCCAGGATCTGTATAGGTACCTTGTTGTATCCGATCTCGGAGTTGTGCCTTCGGTGTGGTTCGATTGTGGTCCGATTATCCTGCAGGAGATGATGGCAGCAGGCCTTCCAGTGCTTGCTGCAAAAGTAGGTGGTTCAGAGCATTATCTCGCAGGGATCCGAGGGGCCTTGGTTGCAAGGCCGAACGACACGGATTGCTGGATCGAGTCGATTCAGAGTCTCCTAGACGACGACAAAGAAAGAGAAAGGCTCTCAAGAGAGTGCCAGCAGAAGTTGGTATCTAGTCGGTGTTCGCGGGGTCAGGTTGCTGAGAAGTACACTGTTGCGATCAGGCAACTGCTTGAATTGCCTGAATAGACCAGGTGCCGGGAGCCGCCACGACCACTGAGGTGCGCCCGGCGGCCCACCTTCAGGTAAACAGCGTCGTCGCAATCCGCAGCGGGACGTTGGCCTTAGCGATCGCTATGCAGGCACCTGAAGTGACTCCCGATGCGCGCCTTTGTCGGGACGAACTGGTGGCGGTTCTTCATGCAGAGAACGTGTTTGCCAGGAGGTACTTCTGACCGGGTTGCCACCGCATGGTGGCCCTATCGGTCGCTCTTTCCCCACGCAGCTCTCCGGCTTCCACATACCACCGCACTACTCGGCCGCATCTTGGTCTTACCGACGGGGACTTCCGTCGAACTCGAGGATATCGACAGGATCTGCGACATCGTCGAGGCTGCACTGACGCAGGCCGAGAGCGTCAGAGAGGCACTTGCGGCGCACAAGGAGGAGTGAACACATGGAGGCCGAGAAAGGTGGTTCTTGCCCTGCGGTGATCTTGATGGGGGACTCTGGGCCAATCGTAGTCGCGGAGGTCGCGCAGGCCCACGACGGTAGTTTGGGTGCGGCGCACGCGTTCATTGACGCGGTTGCAGACGCTGGAGCCGACGCGATCAAGTTCCAGACCCACATTGCGGCCGCAGAAAGCACGCCGGACGAGCCGTGGCGGGTCAAGTTCAGCCTCCAGGATGCCACCCGCTTCGACTACTGGAAGCGGATGGAGTTCTCCGAGGAGCAGTGGCATGGCCTCGCGGAGCACGCGCGGAGTCGTGGAATCGGCTTCCTCTCGAGCCCGTTCTCGTTCGAAGCGGTCGAGCTTCTCGAGCGGGTCGGGGTTCTTGCGTGGAAGGTGGCATCGGGAGAGGTGGCCAATCGGCCGTTGCTCGAGCGCATCGCACGAACCGGCAAGCCCGTGCTCCTCTCGTCGGGGTTGAGCGGGTGGGCCGAGCTTGACCAAGCAGTCGAACTCCTGAGGCGGTACTCCGTGCCGTTTTGCGTTCTCCAGTGTACGACCATGTACCCCACACCGCCCGAGCGCATTGGTCTGAACCTGCTCGAAGAGATTCGTCATCGCTACGGCTGCCCAGTGGGTCTGTCGGACCATTCCGGGACGGTGTTTGCGGGGCTCGCAGCGGCAGCCCTGGGCGCCCGAGTGGTGGAGGTCCACGTGACGTTCTCACGCCGCGCGTTCGGCCCCGACGTCCCGGCGTCCTTAACGATCGAGGAGCTTGCCGAGCTGGTTCGGGGGGTGCGCTTTGTCGACAGGGTGCTCGCGCACCCTCTCGACAAGGAATCTCAGGCGGAGGGGGCTGCCGAGCTGCGAATGGTGTTTGGGAAGAGCATTGTGGCTGCGTGTGATCTCGATGTGGGAGTGTCCCTCGGGGAGGCGCACCTGGCGCTCCGCAAGCCAGGGGGTGGACTTCCTCCCGGCTCATGGGACAAGGTGCTCGGTCGGAGGCTGCGCCGGCCTCTGAAAGCGAACGAGAGACTCCGAGAGGACGACCTTGAGTAGGAGAAAAACCCTAGTAGTACTCGTGGACCGCGCGAACTACGGCCGACTCAAACCGGTGATGAGGGCAATCCAGGGGAAGCCGGAGCTTGAGTTGCAAGTGCTCGCGGCTGGGACGATGGTCCTGGAGCGCTTCGACTATCCCGTACGCGTTGTCAGAGAGGATGGTTTTCCGGTTTCCAGCGAGGTTTACATCGAGCTCGAGGGCTCCACGCCGGCGACGATGGCTAAGTCTGTCGGCTTTGCAACGATCGAGTTCGCTTCGGAACTGCAACGTCTTGAGCCCGATCTCGTCGTCCTGATTGGCGACCGGTACGAAGCTCTTGCCGCCGCGGTTGCCGCCGCATACATGAACCTGTGCATTGTTCATGTTCAGGGCGGCGAGGTAAGCGGCTCGATCGACGAAAGTGCGCGTCACGCGATCACCAAGTTCGCACATTTCCATGTACCAGCTACGCGCAGAGCAGCCGAATACGTCAGGCGGATGGGAGAGCGGGCCGAAACGATCCTCACAGTTGGCTGTCCGTCAAGCGATATCGCTCGTGAGGCCGATCTCTCTCTTGATAGCAGCATCATCAACCGCCGGGGACGGGGAGCCGAAATCGACGTCAACCGCCCCTTCCTCCTCGCGATCTTCCACCCGACGACAACCGAATACGGAGGCGAGCGGAGGCAGATGGAGGAGCTGCTCGGCGCGTTGGACGAAGTCGCGGTCCCCACACTGATGCTGTGGCCAAACATCGACGCCGGGGCCGATCACATAAGCAAGGCCATTCGTGTCTTCCGGGACCGGCGAGACGGTGTTTGGTTGCGCAACCTGACGAACCTCCCGCCTGAGTCCTTCCTGAAGGTGCTGGCGAACGCGGCATGCTGCGTCGGCAACTCGTCGAGCTTCGTACGCGACGCCAGCTACTTCGGGACCCCAGTGGTGCTCGTCGGGTCCAGGCAGGACGGAAGAGAGGTCGATGCCCACGTAATGCGAGTGCCGCCTGCAAGGGAGTTGATCCGCGACGGTGTGAGGGCGCAACTCGCTCATGGCCGGTACCAACCGAGCACGCTCTACGGTGACGGCCACGTTTCCGCTCGTATTGCGCAGGCACTCGTGACACTGCAGCCCTACATCCAGAAGCGGCTCGATTACGTGCACCAGGGGGTCCCTTGATTCGCGTACTCGGGTTGGTCACGGCCCGTGGTGGTTCCAAGGGCATCCCTCACAAGAATCTTGCACCGCTCTTGGGCAGACCGCTCCTGGCCTGGACTGCCGACGCGGCGTTGCGGGCGCACAACCTTGCGAGGGTGGTCCTCTCAACCGACGATGTGAGCATCGCTGAAGTCGGGCGGGCGCTTGGCCTTGAGGTGCCTTTCCTGCGGCCACCGGAACTGGCGCGCGACGATACGCCCACGCTGCCGGTGCTGCAGGATGTCGTGCGGAACCTCGAGGCGGCTGGGGAGGAATACGACGCGGTGTTCACTCTGCAGCCGACGAACCCGCTGCGCCTGCCATCCGACATCGACGGTGCCATTGGGCTTCTGGAGCGAACCGGGGCCGATTCCGTGATCGGGGTGACGCCGGTCGGGGACTGGCACCCGGCGAGGATGAAAGCCATCGAGCCCTCGGGCCGTGTCATCGATCCGCCGTTTGCCGAGGCGTTCGAAGGCCAGCCACGACAGACCCTCCCCCAACTCTACCTACGTGAGGGGTCCGTGTACGTGACTCGACGAGACGTCCTGATGGTTCGTGGTTCAATCAAGGGGGACGATTGCCGCGCCTGGATCATCCCTGAGGAACGCGCACTCAACATCGACACTCCCTTTGACCTCTGGTTGGCGGAGCAGATGCTGAGGCGACTGAGGGAGTCCGGATGAATGGGTTGTCCCGCCCGGTGGTCTTGATTGCTGAGAGCATCGGATTCCCCGTGAGCGCCTTGCAGGTGCTCGAGGCGGTGGCAGAGGTCAAGCTGGCCAACCTCGATCGCTCAAGCCTGCTAGCCGCCGTTTGCGAGGCGGACGTCTTATGGGTGCGTTTGCGACACCATATCGACCAGGAGGTTCTCGATGCTGGCGGTCATCTCAGAATCCTGGCCACGCCGACGACCGGTCTCACCCACGTTGACCTTGATGCTGCTCGGCGACGAGGAATCGCCGTGGTTTCACTGCAGGGCGAAGTGGAGCTTCTTCGCAACATTCGGGCGACGGCCGAGCACACGATCGGTCTGATGCTGGCGCTGCTGCGGCGCCTCCCTACCGCCGTGGCGCACGTCCTGGGGGGTGGGTGGTGCCGTGACGACTTCCGGGGCCACGATCTTTTCGGGCGTGCGGTCGGAGTGGTTGGCCATGGACGACTTGGCCGCATCGTCTCTCGGTATCTGCTGGCATTTGGCGCCGAGGTCCTCACGACTGATCCGGAGGTCTCACCTGGCAACGTTGAAGCCGGGGCGCAATGGGTCGAGATGGACGAGCTCCTAGGTCGGTCGGAGATCGTGACGCTGCACGTCGACGTCCGCCCGGAATCGCGGGGGTTCTTCGATCGTGCCCGAATTCGCGCGATGCGGCGCGGGGCGCTGCTCGTCAACACCTCGAGGGGTGAGCTCGTGGACGAGGTGGCTTTGCACGACGCGCTGGAGAGCGGGCATCTGGGTGGTGCGGCGCTCGACGTGCTTGCCGGGGAGCAATCGGAGGGCATGGGCCACCATCCGTTGGTCAAGTTGGCCCGGGCGCACGGCGGCTTGATCATAACGCCACACATCGGCGGCAACACCCATGAGTCGCTTGCCACGGTCGAGAACTGGCTTGCGGGGCGAGTCGTGGAGGTCCTAGGGGGAGCCTCCGAAGTCCGTCAGTCGATCGCCTCGGTCCCTTCTTCGATTGAGGTAGCTTGACTGACATCTGCTTCGTGGTGAGTCACGGCTTCGCGGCGCGCATGGTCGTGTATTCGCGGGTTATTCCGCTCCTCAGGGGACAGGGCCTCTCCGTTGTTCTTCTCGTTCCGGAGGGTGATACCGCACATCTGAACTCGATTGCTGAGGAGATGGGTTTTCGGGTCGAGGTCATCTCGACGGGTGCGCTGCGTGGTGGCCGCTTGTCCGGTTGGATCCGCCCCTACCTGTTTGAGGATGTAGGCCGAAACCCAGCCCTTCGTGCCAAACACCTGCGGTCGGTCAGGCGCATGGACGCGCGTGGGTTGGCGTCACGCGCGTTCTTCGTCCTGAACCGGGCCGCGTGTCGGATCGCTAGGCTGCGCAGGGCACTCGTGAATTGGCAGCGTGGGAAACTGAGAAGCAGAGTCGTGGGGGAGACCGTCAAGAAGTTGCGGCCGGCAGTTGTGGTTTCGACCTATCCGGTCAACGATCTCGAGGCTTCAGTTCTGCTCGAGGCACAATGTCTAGGTATTCCGACGGTGGGCCAGCTCCTGAGCTGGGACAACATCACCTCGAAAGGACGATGGCTCGTCATACCTGACCTCTTCCTCGCGTGGGGATCGATCATGGCGGAGGAGCTTGGCCGCTACTACGGGGTAGGTGGTGAGCGCGTGATGTGCACTGGTGTGACACACTTCGACACTCACATCAACGGTGTCACTCGGCCGCGAATCGTGGAATCACTCGAGCGGCTCGGACTCGAGGGCGAGCGGCCATACTTGCTATTCGGCATGAGTTCTCCCGTGTTTGCTCCGACGGAAATCGAGGTGGTTGAGCATGTAGCGAGGCTGGTCGAGTCAGACCAGTTTGGCGCCGAGATGCAGCTCGTGGTGCGACCACACCCACAGAATGTCATGGGGAGCATGGCAGATATGAGCTGGCTCCCCCGACTCGAGATGCTACGGTCAAGCCGGGTAGCGGTGCAGTTCCCTCTGATGGTCCGGAGCAGCCTGCCGTGGGCGACAGAACGTGAGGACATGCTGGTCTTGGCCAACCTGATCGGGGGATGCTCGGTCTGCATCAACTCAGGTTCGACACTTAGCCTCGACGCCATCATCCAGGACCGTCCCGTCGTCCTGCCTTTGTTCGATGTCGGTTCGCAGTGGCCCTGGTGGGCTTCAGCAAGGAGAATCGGTGACTACATTCATCAGCGCACCATGATCGAGCTTGGTGGTGTCACCGTTACTCACAGTCTCGAGGAAACCATGCGAGCGATTGCGGTGTACCTGGCTGACCCGTCCGTGCACAGTGCTGGCCGCCGCCTGACGCGCGACCGCGAGCTCGGCCCCTGCGATGGGAGAGCGAGCGAGCGGGTGGCTCGGGCATTGCAGCGGTTGGTCGCAGAGGGCTACTCCGCAGGGGTGCGGGCACTGTCTGGGTGATTCGGAAGAACGCAGTTGAGAGGGAGCTGTGCAGCACCTACAGACTGGGGTGTTGATAACGGAGGAGGAAGGATGAGCGAAGGGAAGCGGGTTCTTGTCACTGGCGCAGGTGGGTTCATTGGCAGTCATCTTGTGGCTGAGCTGAAGAAGCGCGGCGCATGGGTCAGGGGAGTCGACCTCAAGTACCCGGAGTTTGGTTCGACTGAAGCGGACGAATTCGAGCTCCTCGACTTGCGGCGTTGGGACGCGTGCCTGCAAGCTACGCGGAACATCGAGGAAGTCTACGCGCTGGCTGCCGACATGGGCGGCATGGGCTTCATCTCTTGCAACCATAGCCAGATCCTTCACAACAACATTCTCATCAGCACCCAAACGCTCGAAGCCGCGCGACTGAACGGCTGTAGGCGCTATCTCTACACGTCGTCGGCGTGCATCTATCCCGAGTATCTGCAGGACAAGACCGACGTCGAGCCCCTCAAAGAGGAAGCTGCATACCCGGCTCAACCCCAGGATGCCTACGGTTGGGAGAAGCTCATCACTGAGCGCCTTTGCACGCACTACCGGGAGGATTATGGCCTCCTGACGCATATCGTGCGTTTTCACAACATCTTCGGTGAGCGAGGAACCTGGACCGGCGGCCGCGAGAAAGCTCCGGCGGCTCTGTGCAGGAAGGCCGCGGTCGCGAAACTCACGGGTAACCACGTGATGGAGATCTGGGGCGACGGAGAGCAGACGCGGAGCTTCTGTTACATCGACGACTGTGTCGAAGGGATCATCGCGCTCCAGGCTTCCGACTTCACTGAGCCGATCAATTTGGGGCAGGATCGAATGGTAACCATCAACGAGCTTGCTCTCATGGCTGCTGAGGCTGCGGGAATCTCAGTCACTCTCAATCACATCGATGGGCCGCAGGGTGTGCGGGGGCGCAACTCCAACAACAGCCTCATCGAGAGGGTACTCGGATGGCGGTTCAAGGTCTCGCTCGAGGAAGGGATGGCAAGGACCTATCGCTGGATCGAGGATGAGGTGAAGCGTGCCTTGGAAAGTAGCAATCAGGGCGACGAGCTGCTGAGGGCACTCAGCTCCAGTACGGTTGTCAGATCAGCATTACGCTAGCTAGCAACCTGTCTTGGGAGGTGCGGTGGCAAGCTCAGAGCCCTCTTACAGGTCTCGAAAGCAGGCGGAATGGTGATGGACACAGTCTTGGCGGCAACTATGGCGGTTTTCGGGGGTAAGGCGTGTCGGCGGTAATGGGGCAGCCGCGAGTCGTAGGCACTCGTGCAGGCTCCCATTACTGGCGTCAGGCTCCTCTGCCAGGACGAACTCGATCGTACTCTCTGCTGCTGTGGACGACAGGTCTGGCCGTGTTTGCACTGCAGTTTCTCACGCAGATCGAAGGTATCCAGCGAGTGGTGACCTTTGGTAGCATCGGCGTGCTGCTGGCATCGGCCCTAGCCAAGCTGAGAGCGCGAGACCTGAGGCCGCCGGCCGAGCTACTTTTCTACCTCGGACTGGTGTTGTCTTCACTGGTTGCACTTCCATGGGTTGTGGACGAGCCGTTGTTTCTACGCTACTGGCGGCGAATTGCTCAGCTCTTCGTCCTCATGGTGCTGGTCGTGGGGATCGTCCGGCGAACCGGTCGCATCGAAGCGGTGATGACAGGTTTTCTGGTGGCTTCCGCTGCAGGCGCCGGTTATGGCCTATTGACCGGGGAGCTAATGGAGTCCCTCTCTCCAGGAGCGATGACCCGCGCATCGGGGGTCTTCGACAACCCGAATGGCCTGGCCCACGTTTGTCTCCTGGGGCTGTTCGCCACGCTCTTCCTTTGGGAGTGCTGGCGGAGAGCAGTTGTGCATGTCGCACTAACGGTCAATGCCGCACTCTTAGTAGCTGCGATCGTGGCGAGCGGTTCACGGGGCGCTTTCGTGGGGATAGTTGGGCTCATGGTCCTCTGGGCTTGGTTCTGCAAGCTCCGCGAAATCCGGAGGCACCCGTCGGTTCTGGTCGGGCTGCTCCTCGTGGGCGCATTCTTCTACCAGGTGTCGACGCTTGTGCTGGCGGAGACGTTCTTGGGCCAGAGGCTGAGACGGTCAGAGAGCTTCGAGGAACTGCAGGAGAAAGAAGCCCGAGTCCAGCTCTTCGAGAGCGGCTGGCATGTTTTCAAGGGTTCGCCGCTGATCGGAGTGGGACTGAACCAGTTTCGGGCTGCAACCGGTCGGGGTTTGATAGGTCATGCGGACCTCGTCGAGCTTCCAGCCACCACGGGGATCGTGGGGACAGCCCTGTACTATGCGTTTATATTTGGGGTTGGGCGTGCTGCGAAGTTCTCAATGCGACATCTTCCCTGTGGAATGGCCGAGGGAGATAGGAACAGGCTAGCTTTCGCGAAGGTCGCAGTGTGGCTCGTAGTCGGCTTGGGGTTCGTAACGATGACCTTCTGGGATATCGGCCCGATGATCCTGCTTTCGTCATTCTTGGGCCTCGCGTATTGGCATCGGGGCACTGCTCGGTGGCGAAGGCGTAGTCACCTGGCGCCTGGTGGGCCGCAATGGGTGAGGACGCCGCACCTGCTGGGCCCGAGCTCTTCAACTAGGGTTCCTCCTGGCAATGATGAGGGAGCTTCGTGAATGAAGGAGGGGTGGAGCTCAAAGTAGTCGAGGTCGCGGAAGCCGTAGGCCTGGCGTTTGAGGACCTTGATCTTGTTGTTGAGCCTCTCGAGAGGGCCGGTGGAGATGGGGTGCTCGAACCAGGAGAGCACCTGAAGGGCGTGGGCTTCGAGGGTGGCAGCGAGCGTGGCGAAGTGGTGCAGCGTCGTGGCTTGGGCACGGGCGATCCAGGCGAAGAGGACGCGCCCTGCGGCATCGGCGCTGGGCTGGTGCCAGAGCTGACGTAAGTCTTCCTCGAAGAGGTAGGCTTCGTACAACGGTTGATTGAGCGCCATCAGGTCGTCGAGGCGGCTGCGGGCGGTGTCCGGCAGCGTCTCGCCGCCACCCAGCAGCAGGAAGCGGCTTTCCTTGATGACCTTGCGGGTTGGGATGTTGGTGGCGTGAGAGAGCTCGCGTCGGGTTCCGTCGATGGCACGGTTGCCCAGCGCGACAGTGTGAAAAGGGTCGTGCACGATGGTGAGGCGAGGGAAGACGGCTTGCACGGCCAGCCGGTAGGCCGGCCACATGTCGAGTGCGACGGCGTCCAGGTGTGGGCCAGCCGGCTCGAGGGTGCGGAGGAAGGGAATGAGCGGCCCGGCGTCGCGGCCTTGGGCCACCCGGAGGATCTGACCGGTCTCGAGATCGAGGGCCACCGTCATATACCGATGGCCCTTGTGGGCGGCGAACTCGTCGACGGCAATCAGCCGGACAGTGCGCAGCAACCGCCGTTTCAGCCAGCGGGTGAGATGCGTCTTGAAGGCATCCTTGACCAGGTCCCACCCCACACCTCATTGTCAGATCGAACCACGCCGCTCGACAGTGCCGGCACCGTCGCTCACACGGCTAAAGCTCCCCGTGCAGGCGCACCACGCCCCCTGCGTACTCCGTCCGCACCTGCCGGTCGCCGTGCAACCTCATCGTGTGATACGAGCAACTCGTCGTTGCCATCGCCGCCCCTTATCGTTTTCTTCCAAGTCCGGAAGCATGACTGCCCTGGCGGCGACGCTACCTCTACCCCTTGCCGGATGAGCCTCAACTGAGAGCGAGAACGTGTCGACGAGCCGCGACGCTGGAGAGCACCTGGGTGGGCTGCCACCGGTCCGCGGACAGCGACCAAGACAGCCGCTGGTCCTGCCGGATCAACCTGGTGGGTCAAGCGGGTCTGCTGTTGCCCCGGAAACTCTATTTTATCAGTGAGTGTGTCGTCCTTCATGCCGCGGCGCTGGGTTCGCAAAGCGCAGACGTTGTACTCTGACGCTGGCTGTGCCTCGCGCCAGCGTTCTGCGGAGCGCCACCTCCGAAGACAGGTTTTCCGGATCTCTGAGGTATGCCACGATGAGAAGATCTCACTCGAAGACTGGTTGAATCGGCGGGACACGCGCCGTGATCAGCTCGCCTGGATGCTCGGGCTTGAGCCTGTGCGGCTCCGAAGTGACCTCGAGCCCCAGAGCACCGGTCAATTGCAGAGAGATAGGTTCACGGTGGAGAAACTTGTCATCCAGAGTCTGCCTGGGCTTCTCGTTACAGCCAACTTCTATCTGCCGCGACAGTCACGGGGACCCTGGCCCTGCGTGATCTATCTCAACGGCCACTGGCCGTCGCTCGATGGTGCGAAAACGGGCTTCCAGGACCGCTATCTCTGGTACCCCGCCCACGGCTTCGCCCTCCTCGTCCTCGACCCCCTGCAGTTCGGCGAGATTCCCGGGATCCACCTGGGCACGAACCGGCTCAGCATGTGGCACTGGCTATCCCTCGGGTACACCCCTGCCGGCGTGGAGGTCTGGAACGCGATGCGGGCCATCGATTGGCTCGAGACGCGGCCGGAAATCGATGCCACCCGCATCGGCGTGACCGGTATCTCGGGCGGTGGGGTGATGACCCAGTACCTCGCCGCTCTCGATGAGCGGGTGAAGGTCGCGGCCGCCTCGTGCTCCACCTACACGATCGCCGATCAGATCTGCAAGCGCCTCGTGCAGGGCCAGTGCGACTGCACCTTCTTCCCCAACGTGTTCGGGTTGGATTTTCCGGATATCCTCGGGCTCATCGCCCCCCGTCCCTTGCTCATCCTCGGGGGCAGGAAGGATCCGATCTTCCCGCCTTCGGGGTTTCGCGGGGCCTACCGGCGTGTCAAGCGAACCTACGAGTGCTGCCCCGAGACGCGCCTCGACGGTCCCCGTGTGCGGCTTGTCGAATCGGGAGCGGGGCACACCGATCCTCCGCATTTCTTGGAGGAGACGCGGCGATGGATGGCGAGGTGGCTGGGGCTGGCCGATCGCCTCTCCGATTCGGACTACCGGGAGCTCACACCGCTGCCTTCACCGCCTTCAGTGCTGCGCTGCGTTGAGCGGCCCCCGGCGCGGGCGCTCAACTACGGCGTGCACGAAGCCTGGATCTGCCCGTCGCGCCCGACTATGCCTGCGAGCCGACGCGCGTGGGAGGAGCGTGCCGCTGGATTGAGGGACGTGCTCCGCACGAGGGTCTTCGGCTGGGTCCCCGACACCCCGCCGCCGTTCGCGGCGCGAAAGCTGATCGGCAGCGGCGGTTTCGCGGGCACGCTGGCACGGTACGAGAAGTGGGAGATCCAGACCGAGGCAGGGCTGCGGGTCGTCCTCGATCTTGTCCAGCCGAGCCGGTCAAAGCAGGCACGCGGCATAGTCCTCTGGGTTCGCAGGGCAGCGGATCAAGTCGGGTTTCCCGACCTCGACGAGCTGCTGCCCCTCCTCCCCGAGTGGGTCGTGGCGGCGGTGTCGCCGCGCCTGTCCGAACGCCCGCTACCCACGGCAAGGTATGCCGAGATCGAGCGTTCGGCGGCACTTCTCGGTCGCACGCTAGCCGCCATGTGGGTGTGGGATGTCCTGCGAGCGGCGCAGTGGGTCCGGGAGCAGGCTGGAAACGAGCAGATCCCGCTCATCGTGTATGGCAAGGGTGATGCCGCCCTCGTGGGTTTGATTGCGGGCGTCATGGACGAGCATGTGGAGCAGGTCGTGGTCTCCGACCTTCCCACCTCTTTCCGGACGGCTCCACCCCTGCTCACGCTCTGGCGCGACGCCGACGTACCCGAGATTGCCGGGATCATTGCTCCACGAACGCTGACCTTTGTCCCCGAGATCCTGCCTGCCTTCGAGGTCACTCGGGGCCTGTTCCACCTCTGCGGCGCGGCGGACCGCCTCCGTGTCGAACTCAGCGTGGCCGAGGCCGCCATGGCCGGTCTCAATCCGCATGAAGGAGCGCGAGCGTAGGCAATGCTCACCGAAGAGCAGTACGTACAGCAACAGATCGCGGTCGGTCGGCGCATTCACCTGCACGACGGCGTGTGGTGGGAGCAGGTCTACCCCTTCTACTGCAAGCCGGCGTGGGTCTACAAGGCAGTGGAGCCCGGCTCGGCGCGACCGAGTAGAGCTCGTAGCCTGCTTGGATTCAGCCATCAGACGGTGAACGACGGGAAAGCCAACCGTTTGCTCCCGCTGATGGTGCTGGATCGGTCGGGGCTGGATGGATTCGACCTAGGCAAGCTCTCCGCAAACCTGCGAAGCAAAGTGCGCCGGGGCCTCCGGCGCTGCGAGGTGAGGCCACTTACGGTCATCGATTCACTTCTCGAACGAATGCGAGAGATCAACATCCTCCAGGCAGAACGTCAGGAGGCGCACTTCGGCGCCGAAACACCCGTCCACCGCTATACAAAGGAAGCCGATGCATGGAGGGCCCAAATCCGGCGGGAATTCACGCTCGAAGGCCGGGAGTGGTGGGGGGCGTTCGTGGAAGGCCAGCTCGCGGCGTACCTGCGCACATTGCAGGTCGAGGACACACGCGTGATCCAACAGACCAAAGCCGACCCGGCCTTCTACAGGTACTATCCGATGGACGCGCTTTACTTCACAGTCCTGTCGCAGGCCGCCGCCGACCCGGGTTGTCGGCGAATCATCAACGGTCGCCCCCAGCACGAGAGCCTCAACCACTACAAGGAGCAGTTCTTTTTCAGCGCGGTTGGCATCCCGTGGTTCTCGAGCAGCGCCTGGTTCGTCGGGGCCGCCAGACGGGCGCTGGCGTTGGCTAGCCAGGTCCGGTGCCTGGGCCGCAAAGCAGGTCCTTCACCGACCTTCTCGGTCGAGGGCGGGGCCAAACACGCAGCCGGGGAGCCGACAAGATGATAAGCGAGGAGGAATTCGCACTGGAGGAGCAACGGCTCGGCAAGCGCGTGCATCGCCATGACGGTGTATGGTGGGTGAGTGCTGCCCCTTTCTACTGCAAGCCAGTTCATGAGTTCCGACCGTTCGCACCCGGGGGCGCCAGACCTTCGCCACTCTGGGCACCTGGCGGGTACTCCCACCAGGTCAATGAGGAAGCCCAGGGCAACCAATACGTCGACTGGATGGTCCTGTCCGGTCAAGAGCTTGGGCAGTACAGCCTTGCCGCACTACCTGCAAAGAAGCGCAACAAGGTACGGATTGGCTTGAGGGAGTGCACGGTTGAGCCTCTTCAACCTCAGGACGATGTGCTCCACGCGATGAGGGAGATCAACATCTCCCAGGCGGAGAGGTTCCAGCTGGCTGGTGACCGCCGTGACTTCCTCCCACCCGAGTACTACGTTCGCAACTCAAGCAGGTGGGCACGGGACATGAGGGCTTTGTTCGCCCACCTCGGGCACGTGTTCTGGGGTGCCAGGGTAGGTGAACGGTTGGTTGCGTACATCGATGTCTTGAGAGTCGCTGACTCCTGGATCTTTGGCGCGGTCAAGAGCCACTCATCGTGGCTCCGCCAACGTCCTGTCGACGCCCTCTACCACGTGGTACTGCAAGCGGCGGTTAGCGACGCGTTTTGCCGTCGCGTCGTGAACGGTGGCCCGGACCCGGACCGACCGACTCTCGATCATTTCAAGGAGAGCTTCCTCTTCCGGTCTGTCAGAGTCCACTACTACAGCCATTCGCTTGTCAGGTCGCCATTCGTCAGGAGGTTGGTCAAGCCTCTCGTGGCGTGGTATAGGCGTCTCCGGCCGCGGTGAGAGGGGTCTGGCGGCCGAGTGAGAACCGTGGCGATGCGATATCATGAGAATGTGCAGGAGCAAAAACCCGGTAGCCGAGCGGAGGGTCAAGTGAGTCTTTTGAAGAGAGATAAGCCATTTCTCTTGGCGTCCGTTGGCTACCCTCCGGTTCAAGGTGCTGTAGGTACGATCATGAAGCAGCTCCTGGATAGGTTCGAGCGGGGTTCTGCTGTCGTGGGTACCTGTCGTTGGCTCCGCAGCTCGGCCAAGACAGCCGACCAGGAAGCGACACATCCCCGCCATGAGGTTTCTTTGCGGTTCGGCAATAGGCTCGATCGACTGGCCTTTTCTTTCGAGTGGAGAGTCGCCGCCCTTGGGCTCAGGCGCCTCGTGTACAAGTACGATTGCCGTGCCGTGTTGGCGGTATTCCCCGACCTCCCCATGGTGCGTGCGGCGATTGCCGTGGCGGAAGCGTGCAGAATCCCATTCCTTGTCCACCTTCACGATACGGTGGAGGAGTCGCTTTCCGGGACCCCCTACGAGCGGATGGCGAGAGAGGTGGAAAGCGCGATCTTCAGGCGGCCCTGGCAGGCCTTGCCTCTGACGGGTGGCCTGAAGGAACACTACGGCCGCAAGTACGGTACCGATTTTATCGAGCTTCCTCATCCCTACTCCGAAGACCTGCCTGTGAGCTTCGACCCCACGCCTTTCGCGGCAACGGCATGCTGGTCAGGGAATGTCTACGCGATCAACGACAGGTCTTTCGTCAGGCTGTTTGATGCGTGCAGAATGGCGGGTGCCAGGTTCGTCGTGACGAGTCCGATGCCGAAGGCCAGCTTCTACCGGTTCGTGGACGGCGAATTCGACGTCCGGTTCCTGGCGCGCAGGTCCGAGTACCTCGAGTTTCTGCGGCGGCAGGCGGTGCATGTCGTGGGGCTCAACTGGCCGGACGAGACTAGTGTTCACCGAGACGAGTTGGCAACCATCTTTCCCACCAAGATGCCCGAGTATCTGGCAAGTGGCGTTCCAGTCCTTGTTCACTGCCCTCAGGAGTACTACCTTGCGAGGTTCATACGCGAGCGAGGCTGCGGCTTGGTGGTGTCGGATCGAGACCCAGGAGCCATCGAGACAGTAATGCAGCGGCTCATGAGGGAAACCGGTCTGCGTGCAGAACTCGGCCGGCGGGCTCTGGAGGTTGTCCGGGATCGCTTCTGCGTCACCAGGGTTGTCAGTGTGCTCGCCCGGCACCTGGACGACGTTCAAAGGAGTCTCAGAGGTGCCTAGTGCGGCCAGTCTGGCAATGAACGTCAGGCTCTACCGTGAGCAAGTGCGGAAGGCTCTGACCTACGTACGCGCGTGGGATTCGTACTGGCAAGAGACCCTGCAAATGGAGAAGACCGGCGGACGGGGGGACTTGCTGGGCGCGTACCCGCTAGATTTCCGTCCGAGGCTACGGGAGGGCCACTATCCCACCTCCGATTTCGAGGGCGTTCCGATGTGGCCACATCCGGTGGACGGACGCCCCCGCTATTTCACCACCGCAATGACCTCCTGTGCCCTTGCTTTGTGGCATCACTTCGTTGTGGACGGAGATTCGGGAAGCCTTCACCGTATGCTCCGGATTGCTAGACGACTTCTTGCAGGCTGCTGGGAAGGATCGGAGCTGCACCTCCTCGACGATGGGCGCGAACCGCTGCTGTCGGCGATGAGCCAGGGCGAGGCGATGAGCGTCCTCTGCCGCGCGTGGCAAGCGACGGGTGAGGAGGAGTACCGGGTTGGTGCTTTGGCATGCCTCGGGCCGTTTCGCCGGAGCGTTGAAGATCGAGGGGTAATAGGTCGTTTTTCCGCCTCAGGTTCTGTCTGGTTCGAGGAGTTGACCACAAAGCCGCTTCATCACATCCTGAACGGCATGGTCTATGCGATCTGGGGTCTGCAGGACCTGGCCAGCGCGACGGGCAACTTGGAGGCGTTCGAGCTGTCCGAGATGGGGGTGCAAGCGATCGAGACTGAAATCGGCAGGTTCGACTTGGGCTGGTGGTCATCGTATTGGGTTCCCGAGCCGGGTGGCGTGTGCTACCCGGCTAGCGCCATGTACCACTCGCTCCACATCTGCCAACTCAGGGCTTTGGGATGGGTTCACGGCAGGACGAAGATCCTTGCAGCAGCAGATCGGTTTCGTTCCTACGCGTCTCGCCCGCTGAATCGTCTGCGCGCCGCCTACACGCTACTCAAGGGCAAGCGCCAGCTTCGAGCACACAGAGCAGGCGCAAAGTGACCCGACGCCTCTCGATCCTGTTTGCGGTGGCCGGCTTCCCCACGCTGGGCCGGCCGAACCGGCAGGTGTTCAACCAGTACTCTGCGGAGGCGTTGGCTGGCGTTGTTGATCTGAATGTCGTCTTCTTGCGACTCTGGCGCCCTGGCTGGCCCTTCTTGGCGACTGAGGGAAGGGACTTCGGGAGGGTTCACACGCTCGCCGTTCCGGGGTTTCCCGGCGGGTGGTCGTTGTCAATGAGGCGCCTGACAGATCCATGGACTCTCCTACTCTTCCGCGAGGTCGGTTTCCGCCTTCTCAAGCGTCTCCTCAGTGAGTGCGACATCATTCACTCGGTGGATGTATTCAATCCAGGCGTTCCAGCAGGGTCCTGGGCTCGACGGTACGGTAAGAGGCACGTCGTCCAGGCCACAGGCTCTGACCTCAACGCGCTCCTGCCGGCGGAGGGCAGGCTGCCGGTGATACGCGGATGGCAGGGGCGCATCGACGGTGCTGCCTGCAACAGCGCAGCACTTCGGGTGGTCCTGATGTCGTTGGCACCGGGCATTCCGGTTGTCGAGACGGTCTACCGCGGGGTCGATCTCGAGCGCTTCTCCCCATCACTTCGGGATGTGGCCGACCCACAGCAGGGTCAAGGCATCCGGTTCCTCTATCTTGGTGGGCTGCCTTCGTATCCCTATCACCCGTGGCGGAATGACACCAAAGGCGGCGTCACGCTGATGGGCGCCTGGTCCATGGTGGAGCCAGAGCTCATCGCCATGGGTGCTTCGTTGGTCTTCGCCGGTCCCCAGGCGGTGTCCGGTTGCAGCGAGTCGTGGAGAGCAGGGCTCCGGCACCCGGATAGCGTGTGCGTGGCTGGCACGGTCAACCCAGCGGACCTGCCTGGGGAGTATGGCAAGACCGATGTGGTCCTTGTCCCTAGTCGGGAGGAGGGGCTTCCCAACGTGGCCGTCGAGGCGATGGCCTGCGGGCTACCAGTAGTTGGATCCCGTGCTGGGGGTATTCCGGAGGTGGTTGTTGACGGCCAGACAGGGCTGCTCGTGGCGCCGGGCTCGGTGGGCGAGCTGGCCCGGGCAATGCTGATCCTCGCATCAGCGCCGGAACGCGTCCGGCAGATGGGAGCCGCGGCAAGGGTGCGGGCAGAGAAGGTTTTCGACCGGCGAATGTATCCGAGGAAGATGCTCCAACTCTATAGTGAGGTTCTTTCCCTTCCGGCGTGACTTGGCTCGAGCCGCCCATGCGAAGGATGGCGCTACGAAACTGACGCTCGGGAGGCGGTCGGCTGACTTCGGGTAGTCGCGGCGTGATGGCGTAATGGTAAGTGACAGGAAGGACTGTCCGAGAATGTCGACACGCCCCCAAGTGTGCATCCTGTCGAGTGGCAGAAAAGCCAACGACGAACGCATCTACTACAAGATTGCCAGATCACTTAGGAAGCGTTTCGAGAGAGTCGTCATTGCCGCCCCTGGAGAACCCGACCACAGATTCGATGATGGTATCGAGTTCAGAAAGGTCGAACGGAGGCGCTCGCGCTTCAATCGGTGGGGCACATGGCGATCGCTCTATCATGTGGCCACCTTGTGCGATGCCGAGGTGTTCCAGTGCGAGGAGCTCGATGCCTGGCTGATCGGTTGGCTTGTAGCCCGGCGGACTGGGGCACGACTGGTCTTTGACGCGCACGAGTTCAATCCAGCTGAGATAACCATCGGCAGTAGGGGGCTTGTTCGGTGGGTACTCTGGCGGGTCGTGGTGGCCCTGGACCGTTTCCTGGTGAAGAGGACCGACCGCGTCCTCGTCGCCAACGATATCGTGCGAGCCTATTACTTGATTCTGCACCGGTTCGCCAGGGTGGCGGTGCTTCACAATTCCCCAGTGCTGGGCTTGTTCAGGGGAGCCGACCCGCCGCCGCGGAAAGAGTATCTCCTGTGCCACGAGGGATCGCTGGGATTCTCGAGGGGCCTCAAGAGCCTCGTGAGAGTCGTTGAAAGGCTGCGAAGTGCGGGTGTCAACGCGAAACTGCTAATCGTGGGCGATGTCTATGGAAAGGAACGCGCTTGGCTCGAGCATGAGCTTTCGAGAAGCGACCTGATCGAGTGTGTCGATCGAACGGGTTGGTTGCAGTACCCCAAGGTGGGGGAGGCGATCGAGCGTTGTGAAATCGGATTGATAACAATGGAGCCGACCCCATCGAACATGCTTTGTGGTCTGCCGAACAAGCTCTTCAATTACATGCGATATGGCCTCCCGGTGGTAGCGCCAGACTTCCCGGAAATTGCCAGGGTAGTTTCGTCGGAGCAGTGTGGACTGATATACCAATGCGGCGACAGCAACGGGCTTTTCGAGGCTGTAGGGCGCCTGGCTCATGACGAGAGCCTGAGGAGGAGGCTAGGAGAGGCAGGGCGGGCAGCCATACAGAGGCGCTATGCCTGGGAACTGATGGAGCCCGTGCTCTTTGAGGCATATTGCGGTCTCGGCAGCGAGGGGCCCGATGGGAGAGCTGGAGGAGCTGCGCGGGAGTCGGCGTCAGGTGTCCGGCCGTGAGTGAGGACCTTGGCGCGGCGGCTCATTATGGTCCTGGTCGAGGCCTACGGCGGCGCGACACGCACACTGGTGGCGCTTCATCACATTGTGCGGTTGTCGGTGGGGAACCCGGACCTTCCCGCTGCGCTCCTTGCGAGGACAGGCTCATTGCTTTCGCACCTCCAGTGACGCTCGCGTGGTTTCTGCGGACAACAATGAGAGTAGCATTGTAGGGTAGGATCGGTGGGTAAGAAGGGCTTCTTCGCAGAGCCTGTCGAGGGATCGCACCTCCCTGAGTGGGACCGATTGGCGGCGGCGCACGGGTGTCTGTTCGATTCGGTGCGCTGGACGCGCTTGTTCGAGCCGCGGATCCGGCGGGTGGGGCTGTTCGATGCCGGCGGCACGCTGCGCGGTGGCTTCTGCGTCTGGGAGCAGCGTAAGCTCGGGCTGAGGATCCTCCGCAACCCGCCGTTCACGCCGCAAATTGGTCCTTTCTTCGAGCCTCGGGCCTCCAACGCCGCTGCTCACACCAACGAGGAACGGGACGTCATGGAAGCGATGGTCGCCTGGCTCGACTGCCAGCGCGCGGCCGTCGTCTCCCTCGGCCTCGCCCTCAGCGTCAGCGATTGCCTGCCCTTCTACTGGCGAGGGTACAAGGTTGTGCCACACTACACGTACCTGTTGGACCTGAGCCGGTCCAAAGACGACCTTCTGGAAGCAATGTCGACCGAGCGGCGAAAGAACCTCCGCAAGGCAGAAACCGATGGCATCGATGTCCGAGATTGCACCGACCCTGGTGTGATCGGTGGCCTCGTGCGGGGCACCTTCTCTAGAAACGGGAAACGCTTCGCAGAACAGGCGATGGACGCCATCCTCGGCGCAATGCCCCCTTCAGGCGGGAGTATCTGTAAGGTCGCTTGGAAGCAAGACAAGGCAGCAGCCGGCGTGTACGTTGTTCTCGGTCCTCGGTCCGCCTACTACCTAATGGGGGGATACTCTGACGGAGCGCACCACGGTGCCGGTGCCCTCGCGATGTGGCACGCAATCCTCGAGGCGAAGAGGAGGGGTTTGCAGGTCTTTGACTTTGAAGGCTCGGTGATCCCTCCTGTAGAGCGGTATTTCCGCGGCTTCGGCGGCACGCTGACGCGGGTATTCAGCGTCCAGAAGGCTTGGCTAGCGCTCGAGATGTTCCTCGGGGCGATCTCGAAGTACAGGAACCGCTTCTGATGGCCACCACGGGGAAGGGGCCGGTACAAGCGACCATGACGGGCTCTTCGAGGACCCCTGCGCGCCCCGGTTTGTGGCCGAACGGCGCCCCGTTTGCGCTCTTTCTCTCACACGACATCGACCAGATTCATGACCGGGAGATGTGGCGGATTATTGCGGATCTCAATCACATCCGGCGAGTCGTCTTCGGCGGCGAAACCGGGAGCGCGCGGTTGGCGGCCGCCAGGGTGGCGCGTGCTCTCTTCAAGCCCAAACCCGCGACGAGAGACTTCGCTACCATCCTCGAGATCGAGGCCAGGTGGGGTTTTAAGTCGACCTTTTTCGTTCTGCACGACCACTACTGGAGAAGGTACGGGGCTCGGTTCCGTATCCAGCAGCCAGAGATGCGGCGAATCGCGCGGATGATCCTGGATGCTGGATGCGAGATCGGATTGCACGGCGGCTACTACAGGTTCAACGATCCCGATGCGTATCGGGAGAGCTGCTTGGCCCTTGAAAACACTTTCGGAGCGAAGGTGGTCGGTATCCGGAACCACTGGCTCCGCTTGACAGAGGGAGAGACCTGGGCTGCACAAGTTGCTGCGGGCCTCTCGTACGACGCCACGTTCGGGTTCAACGAGACGCTTGGACCTCGTGACGGCGCACAGCAACCGTTCTGGGCTGTGGAGCCTTCCCATCCAGACAACAGCGGCCTCGTAGAGCTACCGCTCACGGTCATGGACTCAACGCTGTTCCGGTGTCTCGGCCTGGGCGGGACAGCCGCTCTCGAGCGCGCGTGGCGGACGATCGAGCCGGTCATCGAGTCCGGCGGCCTGGTGACGCTGTCGTGGCACAACAACTACTTCAACGAGCCGGAGTACTGGGACTGGCAGTGGGTGTACGAAGAGCTTCTCAGAAGGCTCGCGACGTTAAGGCCCTGGTGCGCGACCGGAGCCGAGATCGACCAGTGGTGGCGAAAGTGGCAGGCAGGCAGAGCACCGGCTTCCGGGCAACCGGAGCCGCCCTCGGCCTGATTTCGCGGTGGGAGCGCCCGCGACCGGACTCCTGACGGTTCGAGGGCCTGGCCCCTGGAGGCGAACCTGAGGATTCTCTACTGCATGCAGTTCTTCACCGGAGCGGGGTCACCGGGGACGCTCAACCCCCGCAAGCTCGCGCTCCGTCTGGCCAGTCGTGGGCACGAGGTTCACGTGATCGGAACGGATCACAACATCATCAACGATGGCGTCGAGCTTCCTGAGTCCGTTGTGCTGGACAGAGGGGGGAGTCTCACGGTTCACCGCGTCCCATCGGCCAGGGGAATGCGGAAGAGCCTTAGAGCGTATCCGTAAATAGATTGACTTCTTGAGTGCTCGAATCTAGATTGGCCCCAGGAGGGCGAACATGGCACGAGCGCGATCCTGGGAGGTTTCGGATGCGTTTTGGCAAAGAGTGGAGCCGCTGATTCCGGCGCGAGCGGTTCGCCAAGAGGGTCGCCTGTACCAGCGGAAGCCTGGTGCAGGCCGCAAGCCGATGGACCCAAGGACCGTCTTCGAGGCCATCGTGTTCGTCCTCC
>ERZ1026792.241-NODE-241-length-51856-cov-4.527074_pt1 | contig 51856 bp, 42 predicted proteins | sample MGYA00520884_ERZ1026792 | MGnify/ENA primary metagenome ERZ1026792 (study PRJEB33270, sample SAMEA104284473) | anaerobic digester metagenome | biome: Anaerobic digester microbiome; feature: mesophilic sludge digester; material: Anaerobic digester biomass | place... | reverse complement strand
GGGCGGGGCCGTCCCGGGGATCGTGGAGTTTATGCTCAACATTCCCTACGCCGCCGCCCTGGGGGCCGCGAAGGGACACAAGCAGGGCGGGGGGCTCGAGAACGAGATCGGCCAGGCGATCACCGAGGCGGCCAAGCGCGGGATCCTGGGGAAGGTCTTTCACGCGATCGCGCCCTTGAAGCGTTACCTCCAGGCCCCGGTCATGGCCGGCACGTTCGGCGCCCAAGCCGCTTTCGAGGGCGGCGACGCCCGGGAGATCGCGAAGGGCGTCGGGACCGGCCTGATCTACTCGGCCGCGAGCCCCGGGGGCCGCTACGGGCTCAACGAGATCCGGGATCTCAACCGGAAGAACCTCTCGGAGGCCGCCAGGTACAACCAGGCGATCAACAAATGGATCGCCGCGGATCTAAACCGGCGCCTGGGGGATGAATCCATTTACCGGCCGGAGGAGATCCAGGCCTTCAAGGACGCCCTCCGGGCCTTCGACGAAATTCGCCAGGGGGGCCTCGAGGAATTAACCGGCGGTGAAGGGCCGGGGGTAAGTAAAAAAACGCCTCCTGGGGCCGAGGAACGCGCCGGAGAGGGAAAAATAGAGGGGGAAGCGGGGGGAGAAAAGCCTCCGGAGCTCATCGAACCGAAGGCGCCGCCCGAGGTCGGGACCGAGCCCAGGATCGAGGCGTCGGCCCCGGAGGCCCTGGGGGCCGTCCTGGACCCGGGGAAATTCCCGGTTCACCGGATCAAGGTCGCGGAGATCGGGACCAACGTCGAGAAGATGCAATTCAAGCTCGACGTCGACGCCCAGGGGGTCCAGAAGGAGCTCCAGGGGGAATGGAACGAGCTCGCGGCCGGCAATCTCCTGTTGTGGCAGAACCGGAAGGGCGAGCTCATCGTCGCCAACGGCCACCACCGGCTCGCCCTGGCCCGTAAGCTCCGGGTCGAGGAGGTCCACGCGCAGATTCTCCGCGAGGCCGACGGGTTCACGATGGAGGACGCCCGTCGCCTGGCGGCCGAGGCGAACATCCTGGAAGGAAAGGGGACGATTTACGATCATGCCGAGTATTTCAGACTTAACGCCGAATATACCGCAGAGCTCGCAAAGGCCCGAGGCCTCGCCGGACAAGGTTTCGCGATTGGCCGCCTTGCCACGGATCGGACTTATGACCTATTCCGGAATCGCAAGATCGGCGCAGAGGCCGCCGAAGCAATCTCTCGAGGCGCCCCAGGGGATGAAATCCTCCAGGCCGCAGGAGCCCGATTCGCAGTAGAGAAGCCGAAGGCCGACGCCTACGAGATCACCTCGATGATGCAAGCCCTCTCCCTGGAGAGCCGGCCGAGCTCCGAGCAAGCCGATCTGTTCGGTTTCGACGACTCGGCGATCCGCCAGGCCGAGGCCCAGGCGAAGATCGTCGCCGGCGAGATCCGGGGCCTCCGGGATCAGATCAACGCGGTCCGCGGCGCCGCCAAGCGGCCCGAGGTCGCCAAGAAGCTCGGCGTCGACGTCAAGGATCCCGAGGCGATCCGGGCGAAGGTCCAGGAGCTCCAGGCGGAGGTCGAGGCCTGGCAATCCTGGTACACGAATCCTCGGCTCGTGACGAAGGTCCGCGAAAAGAGCGGCTACGTCCCGGAAACCGTCGACCAGGGGAAGGTCCGGCAACCTGCAAAGACCCTCGACGATCTTTATACCCTGGCCGAGAAGGCCTACCCGGAGCTCATGGAGGCCTCGCACCACCTGGCCGACAAGTACGGCGGGAGCGTCCACGAGCGCCCGGTCACGGACAAGCACGGCCGGCAGATCGCTTACGTCCCGGTCGAGGGCGTCAAGCTCAAATCGAAGGAGAGCGCGGCCCGGAAGCTCGAAAAGGAAAATATAGGCGGCGTCGCAGAACTGACCGATATCGCCGGGACCTCCGTCGTTTTCGAGGACTACCCGACCATGCTCCGCGCCCTGGGCGAGCTCACCCGCCTGTATCGCGGGAAACTATGGTTTCGTAACACCTTCGAGAAGCGGCTCGATTCGGGCTACGGGGATATCAACTGCCGGATCCAGACCGAAAACGGCGCCTGGATGGAGCTCCAGATCCACAAGCGGAGCCTGTTCGAGGCGAAGGAGGATCTCGGTCATCCGGCCTATGAGATTATCCGGGAGCTCGACGACGCTTTCGCGAAGGGGAACAAGGAAGTAAAGACGGCGATTGACGAGGTAAACGAGGCGACCAGGAAATACTATTCGGAGGCGGAGAGCAAGGACTCCGCTTCTTCCCTGGAAACTTCCGGCATGTTGAGCCAGACCTTGAGGCGGGTATGCGAATCGTCGATCGGGACCAGCTTCGTGAAGGACTCGACGCGGAACGCCGTTCTCGAGGTCTTGTCCCAGGCGAAAACTCGGCCGGAGGAATTGGTCCTAAACGAGAGATTGTCCGGGAGTTTGCCAGGCATCGGAGGGCCTCCTTTCATTGAAAATATGCCGGAGGCGGATATCGTTGTCAAGGATAAATTAACCCTGGGTGAAGTCCTGGGCGAGATCAAGACCGAGAAAATCCCGGGCGAAACGGTCGAACAGGCCGTGATCCCTGGGGCCGGGGTCGCGGAAACGTTCGGGCTCACGGGCTCGCCGGGCGAGATCGGGACCTTGAGGACGCCGGCGCCTGGCCAGGGGACGCTCCTCATGAGCCCCGAGGCCGGCTTCCGCCGGACGCCGGAGAAGGGCGGAGAGGCCGAGAAGCCCATGAGCCGGAGCGAGATCAGGCAATTCCTCGAGGAAAAGCTCGATATCCCGATCCGGACGGGCCGCTTCATTGGAAAGGCCCTGGGGATCTTCAAGCCGCGCTCCGAGGTCGTGCGCACGAAGTACGCGAACGATATCGAGGTCATCGCCCACGAGGTCGGTCACGCCCTCCATAAATTCCTCTGGCCGGAAACCCTCACGAAGAAGGGCCTCTCGGCCCAACCGTTCCAGGCCTTCGCGCACGAGCTCGACAAGATCGCCACGGTCCCCAGGAAGGGCCAGAGCAACACGGCCGAGGGATGGGCGGAATTCGTCCGGCTCTACGTTACCGACGTCGCCCAGGCGCAACGCCGCGCCCCGGACTTCTTCAACTTCTTCGAGGCCCAACTCGAGCTCAAGGCGCCCGAGGTCCGCGAGATCCTCCTGGAGGCCCGGGCGAAGTATCAGAAATTCATGCAACAGCCTCCGCTCCAGAGGATCCTCTCGCAGATCTCGATCGGCAAGAGCGACAAGGCCCCGCGCAACTTCGACGAGCTCTATACGATGGCCCTGGACGACCTGCACCCGCTCGAGCTCGCCGTGAAGGAGATGGCCCAGGGCCAGAGGCTCCCGGCCTCGAAAGATCCCTACAAGCTCGCCCGGCTCCTCCGGGGATGGCACGGCAAGGCCGAGGCCTTCCTCAAGCACACGCCGTTCTCTTTCGGCGACTACAAGGACATTCCCGGCGCCAAGAGCTTGAAGCAGATCCTCGAGCCGGTCCGGGACAACCTGGACGAATTCCGGGCCTACGTCGTCGCGAAGCGCGCCCTCGAGCTAGCCGAGCGCAAGGTCGAAACGGGGATCTATCGGAGCGACGCCGAGGCGATCGTCAACCTGTACGAGGGCCGCTTCCGGGAAACACACCGCGAGCTCCTCGAATTCCAGGATCTCACCTTGAAGTACCTCCTGGACGCCGGCCTTCTGACGCCCGAGGCCTTCGCGAAAATGAAGATCATGAACCGGGACTATGTTCCCTTTTACCGGGTCATGGAGAACACGAAAGGGCAGGGGACCGGCGTCGGCCTCGAGGGCCGCAACCCGGTCAAGAAGATCCGCGGATCCTGGCGCGATATCGTGGACCCGCTCGAGAGCATCATCAAAAACACGTTCACCTATATCAACCTGGCCGAGAAGAACGCCGTCGGCCGCGCCCTGGTCGACCTCGAGCGATCCGGCGAGGGCCTGGGGAAATTTGTCGAGAAGATCCCGACGCCGATGAAAAAGACGACGGTCACGCCCGAGGAGATGGCCCGTTACATGGAGAACCTTGCCGAGAGCCTCGGCTTCGAGGCGAAGGAGCTCCCGGCGGATATGTTCGACGCCCTGGAGATCTTCCGGCCGTCGGCCTTCGTTCCCAAAGACAACGTGATCCAGGTATGGGAGAAGGGCAAGCGGGGCCTCTACCAGGTCGACCCGGAGATCGGCCGCGTGTTCAAGGCCCTGGACCGCGAGAACGTCAATTTCCTGGTCAAGATGCTCTCCCTGCCGGCGCAATGGCTCCGGGCCGGCGCCACGCTCACGCCGGAGTTTATCGGCCGCAACCCGATCCGCGATCAATGGAGCGCCTTCTGTTACTCGAGATATGGCTTCGTCCCGGGCTTCGACCTGGTCCGCGGGATCTTCTCGATGGTCAAGAAGGACCAGGCCTATTGGGATTTCAAGAAGGCCGGCGCCGATCACTCGATGCTCGTTTCGCTCGATCGGGACTATCTCCAGGACAATCTCGGGGATCTCCTGCAAAAGTACCCGATCCGCAACGTCATCAAAAACCCGATCAACGGGCTCCGGATGCTCTCCGAGCTTGGCGAGATGGGGACCCGGCTCGGCGAATTCAAGCGGGGCCTGGCGAAAGAGGCGCAACGGCGGCCGCTCGAGGAGAGCACGGCCGGAGAGCCGTCGAAGGGCGAGCTCGCCGAGGCCGCCTTCTCGGCCCGGGAAGTGACGCTCGACTTTGCCAGGATGGGCGCCAAGACGAAGGCGGCAAACGCGCTCATTGCCTTCTGGAACGCGCAACTCCAGGGGACCGACCGCTTCGTCCGGGCCTTCCAGGAAAACCCGCTCGGGACCTCGGTCCGCGTCGCCGCCTCGATCACGCTCCCGTCGGTCCTCCTGGCCATCGCGAACCATGACGACCCGCGTTACAAGGAGCTCCCGCAATGGCAGAAGGATCTTTTCTGGATCGTCATCACGGATAAAACGGTCTGGAGGATCCCCAAACCCTTCGAGCTCGGGATCCTGTTCGGATCGGTCCCGGAGAGGGTCACAAACTACATCCTCGACCAGGATCCCCACGCCTTCGACAAACTCGGCGATACGCTCCTCCGGGCCGCCTCGCCGGGCATGATCCCGACGGTCCAGGCGCCTTTCATCGAGAATTGGGCCAACCGATCCCTTTTCTTCGACCGGAACCTGGTCCCCATGAGCCGCGAGGATCTCCTTCCGGAATATCAATACTCCGACCACACGAGCGAAACGGCCAAGCTCTTGAGCTCGGTTGTTGGCCGCTTCCCGGGCCTCGATCAATGGAAGGCCGCGGCACCGGCCTACATCGAAAACCTGGTCTATGGATGGAGCGGCGGCCTGGGGCGCTACGCCCTCCAGATCGCCGACGCCGGTTTGAAGGCCGCCGGGGCCGTCGAGGAGAAATTCCAGAAGCCGGCGGCGACCCTGGCGGACATTCCTTTCGTCAAGGCCTTCGTCGTCCGCTACCCGTCGGCTCAGGCGGAGAGCATCCAACGCTTTTACGACAATTTCGACAAGGCCCTGGCCGTCAACAAGACGATCAAGGTCCTGATGGAAAAGGAGCAAAACCCGGAGGCCGCCGCGAAGCTCTGGCAGAGCTCCGGCATGGCGGATCTCCAGGGGATCCGGACGGCCCTCTCGAACGCTCACAACACGATCGACCTGGTCTATCGCAACCCGGACATGACGCCGGACGAGAAGCGCGAGCTCATAGATCAGATCTATATGCAGATGATCGCGATGGCGCAGAACGGGAACAAGCTCGCCGAGAGCTTCGAGAAGGCCCGGAAGGAGGAGGTCGAGCGCCAGAAAAACAGGGGAATCGTGAAGGAGAGGGCGCCGGCCTCGGTTGCCGTTCAACCCAGGACGCCGCCACCTCCGGGGCCGGAGAGCCGGCCGGTTCAATTCTAGGGCGGGGGGATGGACTTGAGCGCGAATTATGTCACCTGGCCGGAGCTTCTGGCCGCGGCGGGAGTGATCGGAACGATGAACATGGGGATTTTCGGATGGCTCTGGAAGCGGTCCCAGGCGATCGACGACCGCGTGACCTCGGCCTTCGAGGAGCTCGAGGACAAACAGGATAAAAACGTCTGTTTGCCTTCTCACGAAGCCTTCAACGCGACCAACCGGCGGATCGAGGCGACGCTCGCGGCCAACGGCGAGCGCCTGGTCAAAATCGAAACGTGCCTTGAATTCCTCGTGGAGGCGCTCCGGGAGCACAAGAAGGCTCACGAAAAAATTACAGGGGGGATCTGATGGCGGACTTCAACCTGGCGATCGAGGCGGTTATAGGATTCGAGGGCGGCTATTGGGACGACCCTCGAGGGGGGCCGACAAAGTACGGGATCACGCGGCCGACGCTCGAGGAGGCCAAGCGCCGCGGCCTGGTCCCCAGGGATCGGCAGATCCGGGACCTCACGGTTCCGGAGGCGAAAACGATCTATCGGGTCCTCTACTGGAACGAGGTCCGGGGCGACGAGATCCGAAATCAGGTCATTGCCGGCGAGCTCCTGGACACGGCCGTCAACTGCGGCCAGGGGACCGCGGTCAAGCTCGCGCAGAGGGCGCTTAATTTCCTGGGCGAGCACCTGGTCGAGGACGGGATCCTCGGGCCGAGGACCCTCGAGGCGCTCAACAAGTGGGGTTACAAGGACGGCCTGGCGCTGTTCAAGGCCATGAACGGCGAGCAATACGTCTACTACAAAGGGATCACCGGGATCACCTTCCCGGCCGGATGGATGAAACGGATCCAGGACTACAACCAACGGAGGGCCTGACATGGGGATTAAGGAAATTTTCGAAGGGATCACGAGCGGGGCGATCAACGGGCTTCTCGGGACCATTGCAGGCGCGATCGAGAGGATCTCGCTGATTATCAAGGGCGACATTTCTCCGGAGGCGAAGGCCGAGCTCGAGAAGATGAAACAGGATCTCGAGAGCAAGAAGGCCCTGGCCGAGGTCGAGATCGAGAAGGCCAGGCTTTCGGTCATGGTAGCCGAGGCCTCGAGCCCGGACAAGTGGACCTCAAGGGCGCGGCCCTCGTTCATGTACGTCATTTACATCTTGATCCTGGGATCATTGCCCTTCGCCGGCTTCACGGTCTACGACGAGGGCGCGGCGCTGAAATACGTCCAGGGCTTCCAGAATTGGCTCAATGCGATCCCGACCGAGCTCTATACCTTATTCGGCGCCGGCTATCTCGGATATGCCGGGCTCCGGACCTACGAGAAGAAAAAGGCCTGATAGGAGGGTTTGAACCATGACCGTTTCCTCGACGACGAACCGCGCTCAATTCAACTGCAATGGCTCGACGACGTCCTTCCCGTTCACCTTCAAGTACCTTGCGGACTCGGATCTCCAGGTCTACCTCCACAACACGGTTACGGGGGCGACGACGCTCCTGACGCTGAACGTGGACTATGAGATCACTCCCGCTATTCCGGGGCCTGGGGGGACGCTCGACTTCCTGGGGACATACCTCGCCACGCCTCCAGGGAGTGATTATGTGTTGACGATCCTCCGATTCATCTTACGCACCCAGGAGGTCGACTTTCGGAACGGCGACGCCCTGGACGAGGAGAACATCGAGGGGATGGGCGACAAACTGACGATGATGGTCCAGGAGCTCGACAACAAGATGGCCCGGACGCTCGCCTTCCCGCCGACCTCCGGGATTTCGAATATCTCGGTCCCGGATCCGGTCGCGGGGGCCTTTCTCCGTTGGAACCTATCCGGCAACGGCCTGGAGAACGCGACCTATGTCGACCCGACCCTCATCACCATTTCGGATTATTGGAGGGCGGTCATTGACGGGGGCGATACCCTTCCCGAGGCCCTGACCGCAATGGGCCTGGACCCGTCCCTGGTGACGCTCACGCTCCCGGATAACGTGACGATCTCGGATTTCATCAAGACCCTCCTGGACGACAACGACGCGGCCGCGGCCCGGGCGACCTTGCAGATCCCGGCGGCCTCGGAGAGCGTCGCCGGCCTGGCCGAGCTTGCTACTCAGGCCGAAGTGGACGCGGGAACCGACGATGCACGAATCGTCACCCCGAAGAAACTTGCCGACTACGCAGAGCATCGCGGGATGAAGAACCTTCTCATCAACGGTTGTATGAGAGTTTGTCAGAGGGGTTCGCAGCCGCTTGATGTACAAACGCGTTATGGGCTTGACCGATGGAATGTCTTTTGGAAGTCGGCGGCGGGCGTTACTCCCGGCACACAGGAACGCCAATCGACAACCTATTTGGAAACCACAAGCTGCATGGCGCTAGCTGGACTCACCTGTACCGGAACGAACGTCATCTATGTCAATCAACGCATAGAGTCTGCAAATGCAAAGACGTTCCTCAACGGCGTCAATCACGGTAAGTGGAGCGGTCAGTTCAAGTTCTGGCATAACTTCGGCTCATCGGTGAATGTGTATCTCGTCGTCTATAGTGCAAATGCGGCAGACAACTTTAGTGCTATAACTGAGCGATATGTCTCGTCAGCGCAGTCTGTACCGACTTCAACATGGACATCCTTGAAGTTTGAGGGCATCGACATCCCGACGACTGATATGTATAACGGACTTCAGTTCTCCATCAAGATCGAAACCCCGGTCTGTTCTGGTAAGACAATCTATATCGGTGACGCTCAGTTTGAAATCGGCCCGAAATGCACGACGATAGAACGACGCCCCTATGGGTTGGAGCTTGCACTCTGTCAGCGGTACTACGAGAAGTCCTACGACTTGGATACTGTGCCGGGAACCGGAACCGCAGCGGGATGCGTTTTATTCACCGTTCCTTCTAATTCTGGTAGGGCTAATGTGCGGTTTCAGACTCGCAAGAGGGCCGCGCCCGCGCTCACCTATTACGCATCAAGTGATGGAGAGGTTTCAAAGTTCCATTGCAGTGACGGTACGAAATATGCCGGGTCTGTACTCTATCTTGGTGAAAACGGCTTCACCTTTGAGCCGACAGGAATCAGCGCGGGTTACGCCGCTAGTTTCCATTGGGTGTGTAGTGCAGAATTATAGGAGATTCATCTATGGCGTACAAACTAAGTAGATACAGCGGTGTCATCCGACTGAGGGATATGACGTACATACCTGACTGTCTCGACAACGTGGATTGGCAGGAGTATCTCGCCTGGAAGGCGGCCGGTAACACTCCCGAACCCGCCTTTACTCCCGAGGAGATCCAGGCCGAGGCTGCCGCGACGGCGGCCGAGGCGGAGAGGATCCAGGCCAGGGCGACCGATATCTCCGCGGCCCTCCCGGATTGGGCGACGGTCGTGGCGAGATTCGACCAGGGGACGGCGGCCCTGGCAAATGCGACGACGATCGCGGCCGTCAAGGCGGTCCTCCAGGGCTTGATCGACGTCAATAGGAAGCTCGCCCGGGTCGTCTATTGGCTCGCGAAGGACCGGGCCGACTGACAGGCAAAAAAGAAGGGAGCTCGCGGAAGGCGAGCTCCCTCGGGATCCCGAGGACGATATTCCCTAGAAGTGATAGGCCACGCCGGCCGTCACGGTGTAAAACCTGATCTCCTCCAAGTCATTGAAGCCGGCCCAATAGGCGCCCTCGAGGCCGATCGCGATATTGTCCGTGATAAAATAGTCAACGCCCAGGCCGACCTTTCCGCAGATATCGGTTTCGTCGTCCGAGCTCGAGGCGGAGGCCCCAGGGATGGAGGCCGAAACGTCTAGCGAGGCGTTCATGATTCCGCCGCCGACGACGAAGTAGGGCTTGACCTTCTGGAGATCGAAGGGCGTCAGCTTGAGGGCCAACGTCCAGGCCGTGACGTCGACCGTGGCCTCGCCGGACAGGGGCGTCCCTCCGACGCTCGTCGCGACATTCCACTCGAAACCGGGAAGGTAGTCCAGGGCGAGCTCGGCCGCGATGTAGCGGTTGAACTTGTAGCCGGCCTTCACGCTAAGGCCCCAGGTATCGTCAAAATCTGCCGAGAGGCCGGTTCCGGCGAGCGCCTGGTCCAGGTCGCCCGTATCGAAATCCTGTTTCGCGAAGGTCCCGCCGATTCCAAAATAAGGCCCACTATCGGCCGCCGGCGCCAGGCCGGGAACCAGGAGGAGGGCCGCCACGATTAAACCGATTACCGTTGACCATGTACCGCGCTTCTGCATCATACGAACTCCTCCTAAAGGTGTATTCCCCCCTCGAGGGGTGGGTGCATTTTGGGTGCAAACCGGGCCAGATTTGCCCGGATTTGCCGAGAAATAAAAAAAAGGGCTTTCGGCGAAGTACCGAAAACCCTTTGATTTATTGGTGGGCCGTGCGGGATTCGAACCCGCGACCAACGGATTAAAAGTCCGCTGCTCTACCGGGCTGAGCTAACGGCCCCCGGGCGGCCTGGGCCGCGCGATGCTTGCAGGGAGGGATGGGACAGGGACGAGACCCCGGCATTCTCCGGTCCCCGCGCGCGGTCGTGATTACCGCCTGAAAGGATTCTCCGTGACGATGGTCTCGTTGCGGTCGGCGCCGACGGAGACGAGGACGACCTTGACCCCGGCGAGGTTCTCTAGGGTGTCCACGTAGCGCCTCGTGCTCCTCGGCAGATCTTCGATCCGCTTGGCGCTGGTGATGTCCTCCGTCCAGCCGTCGAGCTCCATGTAGACGGGTCGGCAGCGCTCGAACACGTTCAGGTCGGCGGGGACGGACGTGGCGAATTCCTCGCCCGACTCCGTACGGTATCCGACGCAGATCCTGAGTTTGTCGATGCCCGTGAGCACGTCGAGCTTGGTGATGGCCAGACCCGTGATGCCCGACACCCGGACCGACTGCCTCACGAGCACCATGTCGAGCCAGCCGCAGCGCCGCTTGCGTCCCGTCGTGGCGCCGAACTCCTGGCCCACCCGCTGGATCCGCTCGCCGATCTCGTCGGCAAGCTCCGTGACGAAGGGGCCGCTGCCCACCCGCGTCGTGTAGGCCTTGACGATGCCCACGACCGAGTTGATCTGGGTGGGCCCCACCCCGGCGCCGCAACAGGCGTTGCCCGCCACCGTGTTCGAGGAGGTGACGAAGGGGTAGGTGCCGTAGTCCACGTCGAGGTGGCAGCCCTGGGCCCCTTCGAAGAGGATCTTCTTTTTCTGCCGGATCGCCTCGTCGAGCAGCAGCGAGACGTCCGCCGCGTGCGGCCGCAGGACGTCGGCGTAACCCATGTACTCTTCGAGGATGGGCTTTGCGTCGACGGGCTGCTCGCCGAAGAGCTTCGTCAGGTAAAAGTTCTTTTCCTCGACGTTGCGCCGGAGCTTCTCGGCGAAGGTGTCGCGGTCCAGCAGGTCGCAAACGCGGATGCCGACGCGGGAAACCTTGTCCTCGTATGCCGGACCGATGCCGCGCTGGGTGGTCCCGATCTTGCCTGCGCCCTTGGCCGCCTCTCGCGCCGCATCCACGCGGCGGTGGTAGGGCATGATCAGGTGCGCCCTGTCGCTGAGGATCAGTTTCGTGTTGGGCGGGAAGGCGTTTTCCTTCTCCAGGTACCGGATCTCCTCGATGAGCACCTTCGGGTCGATGACCATGCCGTTGCCCAGCATGCACATCTTGTGATCGTGGAGGATCCCCGACGGGATCAGGTGCAGGATGGTCTGCTTTCCCCTGACCACGATCGTGTGCCCCGCGTTGTTGCCGCCCTGGAAACGCACGATGGCGTCGGCGTCTTCCGCATAGAGGTCGACGACCTTGCCCTTGCCTTCATCGCCCCACTGGGTCCCTACGACGATCACGCTTGACATAGGCTGTCTCCTCGCCGGATCACATCTCCAGCTGGGTGAGGGATAGGACGTTGGGGAGGTCCCGGAGCTTCTTCAGAATGTCTTCGGGCACCACGGTATCCGTCGAGAGGACGACGAGCGCCTTGCCGTCCACGTGCTCGCGGCTCAGCTGGAAGCGGGCGATGTTGATGCCGTTGTCGCCCAGCGTGTGCCCGATGTTGCCGATGACGCCGGGCTTGTCGTTGTTGTAGAGCACGATCATGTGCCCCTCGGGGATCACCTCCATGGAGAACTTCTCGATCCGCACGATGCGGGGGTCCTGCTTGCCGAAGATGGCCCCTGCGGCGAAGCTTTTCTCCTCGGTCGTCTTGATGGTGACGGAGATCATGCTCGTGAAGTCCTTCACCTCGCTGGACTTGGACTCGACGATCTTGATGTTGCGCTCCTTGGCGATGAAGGGGGCGTTGATGAAGTTGATGTTGGCGTTCAGGATCGGCGTGAGCAGCCCCTTGATGAGCGCGATCGTGAGCGGCGCCACGTTGTAGTTGACGATGTCGCCGGCGTACTCGACGGCCACCTCCTCGATGCCGCCCTTGACGATCTGGGCCTCGAAGGTGCCCAGCTTCTCGGCGAGCGCCAGGTAGGGCTGGATGTGCGTGAGCAGCTCCGCGCTCACCGACGGGAAATTGATGGCGTTGCGGATCTCCCCCTTCGTCAGGAAATCGGCGATCTGCTCGGCGATGGCGATGGCCACGTTGCGCTGGGCCTCGTCCGTGGCCGCCCCGAGGTGGGGCGTGCAGATCACGTTGGGGTGGTTCACAAGCTCACTGTTCTTGGTGGGCTCCTCCTCGAAGACGTCGAGGGCCGCGCCGGCCACCTTGCCGGAGTTGAGCGCGTCGAGCAGGTCCTTCTCGTTGACGATCCCGCCGCGGGCGCAGTTGACGATGAAGACTCCCTTGCGCATCTTCGCGATGGCCGACGCGTTCAGGAGGTTCTTCGTGTCCTTCGTGAGCGGCGTGTGCACGGAGATGAAGTGCGACCGCTTCAGCAGCTCATCCAGGCTGACCAGCGTGATGCCCATCTTCTCGGCCGTTTCCGGGGCCAGGAAGGGGTCGAAGGCGATGACGTTCATCTTTAGGCCCTGGGCGCGGTCGGCCACGATGGTGCCGACCCGGCCGATGCCGATGATGCCGAGGGTCTTGTTGTAGACCTCGTTGCCCATGAACCTGCTCTTCTCCCACTTGCCGCCCTTCATGGAGGCCGTAGCCTGCGGGATCTGCCGCGCCAGGGCGAACATCATGGCGATGGAGTGTTCCCCCGTCGTGATCGTATTGCCGCCGGGGGTGTTCATGACCACGATGCCGCGCTTGCTGGCGGCGTTGACGTCCACATTGTCCACGCCGATGCCTGCCCGGCCCACGACCTTGAGATTGTCGGCCTTCTCGATAATCTCCTTCGTGACCTTTGTGGAACTGCGTATCGCGAGTCCGTCGTAATCCCTGATGATGCCCTTGAGCTCGTCGGGTGTGAGGCTCGTCTGCACGTCGACCTCGAGACCCGGCGTGTTCTTCAGGATCTCGATCCCCTCCGGGGACAGCGTGTCGCTGACCAGTACCCTCTTCATGTCCTTTTTCCCTTTCCGTTGTGCCGACATCCCGTTCATCCTTGCAGGCCCGTGTCGCGGACCGCGATGCGTTACCGGATCGTTTGCAGGTAAACCTTTTCCAGGGCCTCCAGGGCCTGCTTCACGTCCCCCGGCTCGATCGTGGGGCCGCACCAGAAACGGAACCCCGGGGGGGCATCCCGGTAGGCGCTCACGTCATGGGCCGCCCCTTCCTTGCTCAACCGGCTTGCAACGGCCTTGATGAAGTCGCCCCGTTCCTTCTCGCCCATGGCCCGGAACTTCTCGCTGACGACCTTCAGGCAGACGGACGTGCTGGACCGGACGGCCCTGTCCTCGGCCAGGAAGTCGATCCAGTCGCGCCCGGCGACCCAGTCCTCGACGACCTTCAGGTTGGCCTGGCTGCGCCGGAAGAGGCCTTCGAGGCCGATCGACTCGGCCCAGGCGAGGGCATCGAGGTAGTCCTCTACGCAGAGCATCGAGGGCGTGTTGATCGTGTCACCCTCGAAGATGGCTTTGTCCACGGCGCCCTTTTTCTTCAGGCGGAAGACCTTCGGCAGGGGCCACGGCGGATCGTAGCTCGCGATCCTCTCCTGCGCGCGCGGGCCGAGCACGAGGACCCCGTGGGCCCCCTCCCCGCCCAGGCATTTCTGCCAGGAGTAGGTCAGGGCGTCCACCTTCGACCAGTCCACGGGCATCGCGAACACGGCGCTCGTGGCATCGCACAGCGCAAGGCCCTCGCGGTTGGCCGGGATCCAGTCCCAGTCGGGGATCTTCACGCCGCTCGTCGTTCCGTTGGCCACGAAGACCACGTCGTTCGACCAGTCGACGGCCCTGAGGTCGGGCAGCTTTCCGTAGGGCGCCTCTGACACCGTCGGGTTCAGCTTCAGTTCCTTCTGAAGGTCCTTGGCCCACTCGCCGCCGAAACTCTCCCAGACGAGCGCCGTGACCGGCCGGGGACCCAGGAGGGTCCACATGGCCGCCTCGAAGGCGCCCGTGTCGGAGCCGGGCAGGATCCCGAGCAGGTAGTTGTCGGGGAGTCCGAGAAGTTTTTTGCTCCGGGTGATCGCCTCGCCCAGCTTGCTCTTGCCGAGCGTCGAGCGGTGGGAGCGACCGAGGGCGGCGTCTTTCAGTCCCTCGAGATTCCAACCGGGCCGCTTGCTGCAGGGACCTGAGCTGAAGTTCGGATTGTGCGCCATCGTTCGTTACCTCATGGTCGAAAATCAGAAAAAATTTTCTTATCAGAAACGGACTGACAAGACAAGAACTTTCCAAGGGCTTTCGGCCTGGCCGCCGACCCTTTGGGATTGACGCAGAGGGCAAAACACTATACGAACAACAGGCGTAAGGCGTGAGGCAACCGCTGGAGGGACGAGGACGTCTTCACCCCCGGAAGCCTGTTGTCCTGCGCCGACGCCCCAAGCCGGTTGGACCATGAAAAGACAGCAGAAAACCGCTTTTTTTTGCCAGAATTGCGGCTACGAGTCGCCCAAGTGGGTCGGGAAATGCCCCGGATGCGGGGAGTGGAACCGCTTTGCCGAGGAGCCGGTGAAGTCGGCCGACTCACGCCTGCCCCCCGAGTTCCGGTTCGACGGGAAGCCACGCCCCATCGATGCCGTCGAGGCCGACGAAAAGGCCCGCGTGAAAACGGGCATCGGGGAGATGGACCGGGTCCTCGGGGGTGGCATCGTCGCCGGCTCGGCCATCCTCGTGGGCGGAGACCCGGGCATCGGCAAGTCGACGCTGCTGCTGCAGGTTATGCACCGTCTCGCCTCGGCGGGGAAAAAGGTCCTCTACGTATCGGGAGAGGAATCGGCAAGCCAGATCCGGCTGCGTGCCGACCGGGTCGGGGCCTCGTCGAAGAGCCTCTACGTCCTGGTGGAGGTCTCCCTGGAAAACATTCTCACCCATATAAAGGAGGTGGCCCCCGACGCCATCGTCATCGACTCCATCCAGACCGTCTGCAGCTCCATGCTGACCTCGGCCCCCGGGAGCGTGGGACAGGTGAGGGAGGCTTCGGAGCGGCTCATCGTCCTGTCGAAGAAGACGGGGATTCCCGTCTTCCTCGTGGGCCATGTCACCAAGGACGGCTCCATCGCGGGCCCCAAAGTCCTGGAGCACATGGTCGATACGGTCCTCTACTTCGAAGGCGACTCGGGCCATTCCTACCGGATCATCCGCGGCATCAAGAACCGCTTCGGCCCCACCAACGAGATCGGCGTCTTCGAGATGCGGGACCGGGGGCTCGTGGAGGTGTCGAATCCCTCGGAATATTTCCTCACGGAGCGGCCCGAGGGGATGGCCGGCTCCGTCGTGGTGGCGGCCATCGAGGGCACCCGGCCCATCCTGGTGGAGATCCAGTCGCTCGTGGCGAGCACGAGCTTCGGCATGCCCCGGCGGACGGCCATCGGCGTCGATGGAAACCGACTCTCCCTGCTGGTGGCGGTGCTCGACAAGATCGGCGGGCTGCACCTGGGAAACCACGACATCTTCCTGAACGTCGCAGGCGGCGTGAAGCTCGCCGAACCGGCGGCGGACCTGGGGGTCGTGGCGGCCGTGGCCTCGAGCTTCCTCGATCGGCCCATCTCCCCGAAGACGGTCGTCTTCGGGGAGATGGGTCTCACGGGCGAGATCCGCGGAATCAACCAGATGGAGATCCGGGTCCGCGAAGCGGCGCGAATGGGGTTCAAGCGCTGCGTCCTGCCGCGTACACAGCTGCGGGGGCTCGACAGGGCCGCGCCCATCGAGCTGGTTCGCGTGGGACACCTGAAGGATCTGCTGGGCGAGATTTTCTGATGACCCCGCGGGCCGGGGACGGAACCGCGGGCGTCGGAGGCCGAAAGACAGGAAATCCTTGACAAACCGGGCCCCGCTCGCTATGAAGGAGCCGCCGCCTGCCGCGGCATTTCGAGCACGATCATCCGAGCGCCGGACGGGACCGGCGTGAAAGACAGGAGGAGCATCCTGCAATCGGATCCGACCCGCGAACCCCGCCTGACGGTCCTGTTTCGGCCAGACGTTTTAACCCGGTGGACAGCGATTGCCGTAACCCGCCCGGGACCTTTCCTCGCGGCGGGCGACGCGTATGCGGAAGGGCATCAGACGGAACCTCGACGGAGGAGCATGAACCGATGATCAAGACCTACATCCTGGACACCAACGTGCTGCTTCACAACCCCGGCGCCCTCTTCGCCTTCGAGGACAACCAGATCGTGATCCCCATGGCCGTCATCGAAGAGATCGACAATCAGAAGAGGCGGCAGGACGAGGTCGGCCGCAACGCCCGGCTCGTCTCCCAGGAACTCGACAAGCTGCGCGAGACGGGCTGCCTGTCGACGGGCGTTCCCCTCCCGTCGGGCGGCCGGCTGCGCATCGAGCTCAACCATCAGGACGACGTGGCGGATTTTCCGCCGGGATTCGACCCCCACAAGACGGACAACCGGATCCTGGTCATCGCCTGCAGCCTCAACCGCCGGCTGCCCGGGAGGGTCTTTCTCGTTTCGAAGGACCTGAACCTCCGGGTCAAGGCCGACGTCATGGGCGTGCCGGCCCAGGACTTCTACAACGACAAGGTCAACTACCACGAGCTCTACACGGGCTCCGGCATGGTGGACGTGACGGCGGAGGAGATGGATGCATTTTTCAGGGACGGGCGCCTGATGATGAACGGGCGCGGCCCCGCAAGGCCCCACGAGTTCTTCGTTCTGAAGAATCACGCCGCGTCCTCCCGGTCGGCCCTGGCGAGGCACTTTCGGGGGGAGCTGCGGTCGCTCGTTCACGGCGAGAGCGCCAACCAGGGCATCAAGGCCCGGAACAAGGAGCAGCGCTTCGCCCTGGAGATCCTGCTCAACGACCAGATCCGCGTGGCAACTCTCGTGGGCCGCGCAGGGACGGGCAAAACGCTTCTGGCCATCGCCGTGGGTCTCGAGAAGGTCATGGAGCAGAAGAACTACTCCCGCCTGCTCATCACCCGGCCCGTCATCCCGCTGGGCAACGACCTGGGGTTCCTCCCGGGCTCCAAGGAGGAAAAGCTCAGGCCCTGGATGCAGCCCATCTACGACAACCTGGAGTTCATCTTCAGCGGCAACCCCGAGCCGCACCGGATCATCGAGCATCTCGTGGACCGGGGGATTCTCGAGATGGAGGCCCTGGCCTACATCCGCGGCCGGAGCATCCCCAGGCAGTTCATCATCTGCGACGAGGCCCAGAACCTGACGCCGCACATGATCAAGACGCTCATCACCCGTGTGGGCGAGGGCACCAAGATCGTCTTCACGGGCGACCCCGAGCAGATCGACCACCCCTACCTCGATGCCAGCAGCAACGGCCTGACCTATCTCGTGGAACACCTCAAGGACGAGGAGATTGCCGGGCACGTGACGCTCTTCAAGGGGGAGCGATCCGCGGTGGCCGAGATGGGGGCGAGGCTGCTTTAGCATCAGGGACGTTGTTTACTCATTAGAATAACTTCTGTCGTTGAGCCTCTGTGTCGAGTTATTCCAATTAGTAAACAACGTCCCTCTTCCTGGAAATCAGGTTGTACGGGTGAGCGGCCTGTCACTGCCCCGCTGGAGGTAAGCCGTCCGAACGTCGATGCTGGAGCGCTGGCCGAGGCAGTCGAAGTTCTCGGCGAGCCAGCGTCCCGCCGTCTCCCGCCCGCGGTCGCGCAGGTCCGTGAGGAATTCCCAGTTGCTGACGAACTTGGTGGCCACTCCCAGGTCCTTCAGCGCCTCGTCGGCCCGGACAGAGTGGATGAGCACGTGCTTGAGCTTTTCCCGGTATTCGTCGCGGATCCATTTCTCCTCCAGCAGCTTGACCACGAAGGCGATCGCGCGAAGCTCCTTCAGCAGGGAGGCGTTGAAGGTGATCTCGTTGAGGCGGTTCTCGATGTCCATGGCCGTCCGGGGGATCTCGTCTCGCTCGATTGGGTTGATATGGACGATGATGATGTCACGGGAGCGCGTGTAGTAAAAGAGAGGAAAGAGCGATGGGTTTCCCATGTAGCCCCCGTCCCAGTAGTGCTCTCCGTCGATCTCCACGGCCTGAAAGAGGTCGGGAAGGCACGCGGAGGCCAGAACGACCTCGGGCGTGATCTCCTCGTTGCGGAACACGCGGACCTGGCCCGTGCGGACGTTCGTGGCGCTCACGAAGAGGTCGACGCAATCGCAGCGGACGAGTTCCTCGAAATCGATGCAGTTGCGGAGCATCTCCCGCAGGGGGTTGAAATCGAGAGGGTTGAACTGGTAGGGCGAAAGGACCCTCGTCCACGCGCTGAACAGCCCGAAGGTCAGGCCGGAAAGCGCCGCCGCGCCGGGCCAGGATCGATCCAGGGACCACTGGCGGACCGGGCTGTAAAGCGCGCCCGCCCGGCTCACTTCCCGCCACAGGCTCTCGAGGGCCTCGCGCGCACCCTCGGGGCCTCCGCGCATGGCGCCCCAGCCGTAGGCGATGGCATTCAGCGTGCCCGCGCTCGTCGCCGAGATCCCCTCGATCTCGATCCGCCCGTCCTCGAGGAACCGGTCCATGACACCCCAGGCGAAGGCCCCGTGGGCCCCTCCGCCCTGGAGAGCGAGATTCACGGTCTTTGCTCTTTTTTTCCTCATGATCTCCGTCCTTTCCGAGGGTTCCCGCTCCGCCCGACACTAAGGGAAAATCCCGTCGCTGTCAATGCGGAAAGGCAGACGGGCCGGCCGCACCCAACTTCCTTGAAGTGACGGCCCGATTGTGCTACAAGGGGCACCGAGTCCGAAGGAGGGGTCCGGCCATGAAATTCGTCCCCAAGGATGAGAAGTTCTACGATCTCTTCGAGGAACTCGCCTGCAAGATCGAGGAAGGCGGCAGGCTCTTCATGGACATCCTGAACAACTATCAGGACAGCGAGCCGAAGCTGGCAAAGCTCAAGGAGATCGAGCACGAGGCCGACGAGATTACCCACCGGGCCTACGAGCGCATGCACAAGACCTTCCTCACCCCCCTGGACCGCGAGGACATCTACGCGCTCGTCAACAAGATGGACAGCATCCTCGACATGATCGAGGCCTCGGCGGTGCGGATGTACCTCTACAAGGTGAAGACCCCGGCGGAGGAGCTATTCGTCCTGATGCGGATCCTGACAGAGGCCATCGCCAAGGTGAAGGGGGTCGTCCACGCGCTGCGGGACAAGAAGAATTCCAAGATGATCCTCGAGGCCTGCGTGGAGATCAACACCCTGGAGAACGAGGGGGACTACGTCCTTCGGACGGCCATGGCACGCCTGTTCGAGCGGGAAAAGGACCCCATCGAGCTCATCAAGTGGAAGGAGATCTTCGAGCGGATCGAGGAATCCATCGACGTGTGCGAGGATGTCTCCAACATCATCGAAGGAATCGTCCTGAAGCATGCCTGACCCGGTGCTCGTCTCCGTTGTCTTTCTGATCGCCATTGCGCTGGCCTTCGACTTCATCAACGGCTTCCACGATGCGGCCAACTCCATATCCTGCATCGTCTCCACCCGGGTCCTCTCCCCGAAGCACGCTGTCTACTGGGCCGCGTTTTTCAATTTCGTTGCGGCGTTCATCGTGGGCACCCCCGTGGCCAAGACGATCGGCGTGGGGATCATCGACCCCGCCATCATCGACTACGAGGTCCTGCTCTGCGCGCTCATCGCCGCGATCGGCTGGAACCTCATCACCTGGTGGTTCGGCCTCCCCAGCAGTTCCTCCCACGCGCTGATCGGCGGCCTCATCGGGGCGGGCCTCGCGAAGGGCGGCATGTGGGTCCTCGTCTGGCAGGGGATCATCAAGACGGCCGCCTTCATCATCCTGTCGCCCACGATCGGGTTCGCGCTCGGGTTTGTCTACATGCTGACGGTTCTCAACCTCACGAAGAAATTCACCGTCACCGAGGGGAACAACGTCTTTCGCCGGCTACAGCTCGTCTCCTCGGCCATCCACAGCATGGGACACGGCATGAACGACGCCCAGAAGACCATGGGCATCATCACCATGGTCCTCTTCAGTTCGGGATACCTGCACGGGGAGTTCCACGTGCCCCTGTGGGTCGTCTTTGCCTGCTATGTCACGATCGCCCTGGGGACCATGGCCGGGGGCTGGCGGATCGTCAAGACCATGGGGACGAAGATCACGAAGCTCCACCCCATGGGCGGGTTCTGCGCCGAGACGGCGGCGGCCAGCTCCCTGATCGGCGCCACCCTGTTCGGCATCCCCGTGAGCACGACCCATACGATCACGGGCGCCATCATGGGGGTGGGCGCCACGCGCCGGGTGACGGCCGTGCGGTGGGGAATTGCGGGAACGATCCTCTGGGCCTGGGTCCTGACCATCCCCGTCAGCGCCCTCATCTCGGCAGCCATTCACCTCGTCATCGACTGAGCGGGCCAGCGGCGGCACGCCCTGAAAGGAGGAACGCCATGCTGGAGAAGATCTTCTGGCTGGGCCACTCGACCATCCGGATCGACACGGAGCCCGTCATCTACATCGACCCCTGGAAGGTGAGGAAACCGAAGAAGGCGGGCCTCGTCCTCATCAGCCACGGCCACTATGACCACCTCTCCCCGGAGGACGTCGGGAAGGTCTCCGGGCCGGACACGGTGATCCTGGCCACGGCCGACTGCCTGGAGGCTCTCCCGGCAGGCGCACGGGCGGTGAAAGCGGGGGACCGCGTCGAGCTGCCCGGCGTCGTCGTAGAGGCCGTGCCGGCCTACAACCGGAACAAGACCTTCCACCCGAAGGCGAGCGGCTGGGTGGGGTACGTGATCGAGGCCGAAGGCCGGAGGATCTACTACCCGGGCGACACGGACCTCATACCCGAAATGGACGCGATCCGGGCGGATATCGTCCTGATGCCCGTCGGGGGCACCTACACGATGACGGCTGCCGAGGCGGCCGATGCCGTCAACCGGATCAAGCCCGTTGTCGCCGTGCCCATCCACTGGGGCGACATCGTCGGCTCCGAGGCGGATGCGAAGAAATTCAAGGAATATTCAATCGTTCCGGTTGAGATCAAGCCGGTCACCGAGTGAGGGCGGCCCGGGGGACGGCGAAAAAAATTTTTTCAACACGTCCCTTGACACGCTGAAATCCGTGCATATAGTTATTTCTGATTTCCCGCAGACAAAACCGCTACCGACAGGGTCAGCAAAAAAATCCATAAACATATCAATATCAAAAAGGGAGGTTTGAGGATGAAGATCAGGCCATTGTACGACAGACTTATCGTGAGGCGCGTTGCGGAAGAGGAGAAGACCAAGGGGGGGATCATCATTCCCGATACCGCAAAGGACAAGCCGACCGAAGGCGAGGTCGTGGCGGCAGGCAAGGGAAGGCTCCTCGAGGACGGCAAGGTCATCCCCATGGACGTCAAGCAGGGCGACCGGATCCTCTTCAGCAAGTATGCGGGCAACGAAGTCAAGATCGACGGCGTCGAGTACCTCATCATGAGGGAAGAGGACGTGCTCGGAATCATCGAGAAAAAGTAACAAAGCAAGGAGGAACCTATAGATGGGTGCAAAGATTCTGCAGTATGACGAGCAGGCGAGAAAGTCTATTCTCGACGGCGTCAACGCGCTGGCGGATGCGGTCAAGGTCACGCTCGGCCCCAAGGGCCGCAACGTCATCATCGAGAAGAGCTTCGGCTCCCCCGTCGTGACCAAGGACGGCGTCACGGTGGCCAAGGAAATCGAACTCGAGGACAAGTTCGAGAACATGGGCGCCCAGATGGTGCGCGAGGTGGCGAGCCGCACAAGCGACGTGGCGGGCGACGGCACCACGACGGCCACCATCCTGGCCCAGGCCATCTATCGGGAAGGCGCCAAGACCGTGGCGGCCGGCAGCAACCCCATGGACATCAAGCGCGGCATCGACAAGGCCGTCGAGGCGGTCGTCGAGGAGCTCAAGAAGCTCTCCAAGCCGACGAAGGACCAGAAAGAGATCGCCCAGGTCGGCACCATCTCGGCCAACAACGACGACTCCATCGGCAACATCATCGCCGAGGCGATGGGCAAGGTCGGCAAGGAAGGCGTGATCACCGTGGAGGAGGCCAAGGGCCTCCAGACGGAGCTGGAAGTGGTTGAGGGCATGCAGTTCGACCGCGGCTACGTCTCCCCCTACTTCGTGACCAACCCCGACAAGATGGAAGTCAACTTCGAGGACGCCTATATCCTGATCTACGACAAGAAGATCAGCGGCATGAAGGACCTCCTGCCCGTGCTCGAGTCGGCTGCGCGCAGCGGCAAGCCCCTGCTCATCGTCGCCGAGGAGATCGAGGGCGAGGCCCTGGCTACGCTGGTGGTCAACAAGATCCGCGGCACCCTGCAGGTGGCGGCCGTCAAGGCGCCCGGGTTCGGCGACCGCCGCAAGGCCATGCTCGAGGACATCGCGATCCTCACGGGCGGCAAGGTCATCTCCGAGGAGATGGGCATGAAGCTCGAGAATGCGACACTTCAGGACCTCGGGCGAGCCCGCAAGACCTCCATCGACAAGGACAACACGACGATCATCGACGGCGCCGGTTCCCGGGCCGACCTCGAGGGCCGTGTAAAGCAGATCCGCGCCCAGATCGAGGAGACCACCTCCGACTACGACCGGGAGAAGCTCCAGGAGCGCCTCGCGAAGCTCGTCGGCGGTGTCGCCCTGATTCGCGTGGGCGCGGCCACCGAGACGGAGATGAAGGAAAAGAAGGCCCGCGTCGAGGACGCCCTGAACGCGACCCGCGCGGCCGTCGAGGAAGGCATCGTCCCCGGCGGCGGCGTGGCCTACATCCGAACCCTGCCGGCCCTCGAGAAGCTCGTTCTCGAAGGCGACCAGCAGGTTGGCGTCAACATCGTGAAGAAGGCCCTCGAGGAGCCCCTTCGGATGATCGCGGCCAATGCGGGGATGGAAGGCTCCATCGTGGTGGAGAAGGTCAAGGAGAAGAAGGGCCCCTTCGGCTTCAACGCGGCGAGCGAGGAGTACGAGGACCTCGTGAAGGCGGGCGTCATCGACCCGACGAAGGTTGCCCGCTCGGCCCTCCAGAACGCCTCTTCCGTGGCGGGGCTCATGCTGACCACTCAGTGCATGGTGGCCGAGAAGCCCAAGAAGGAATCCCCCATGCCGGCCATGCCGGGCGGCGGCTACGGCGGAATGGGCGGAATGGATATGTAAGACAGGACGTTTCTCGTCCTCTGCAGCAAAAAAGGCCTCCCGTTTCGGCGGGAGGCCTTTTTTATCGTGTCATCCATCCTTGAAACTCATCGTGCAATGTGGTAAGTGCACAGAATTAAAATGCGAAACGACGGCTTAGGGCATAAGGCTAAAGGCTTCTGCCCCTTATCCTTGAACCGTTCTCACTCACCATCAGCCCTTGGCCCTAGGCCCTAAGCCTCGGAGGTACCATGGATTACAAGTCCACCCTCAATCTGCCCAAGACCGATTTCCCCATGAAGGCGAGCCTCTCCAGAAAGGAGCCCGAGACGCTCCGGTGGTGGGAGCAGATCCGTATCTACGAGAAGATCCGGGAGGTCTCCAGGGGGCGTCCCACCTACATCCTGCACGACGGCCCCCCTTATGCCAACGGCAACATCCATCTCGGGACGGCCCTCAACAAGATCATCAAGGACCTCGTCATCAAGTCGAAGAATATGGCGGGCTACGACAGCATCTACGTGCCGGGCTGGGACTGCCACGGTCTGCCCATCGAGCACCAGGTGGACAAGGAACTGGGCGACCGCAAGGGCAGCCTCTCGCAGGCCGAGAAGAGGCGGTACTGCCGCAAGTACGCAGAGCGCTTCGTCGGCATCCAGCGAAACGAATTCAAGCGGCTCGGGGTGTTCGGCGAGTGGGACAATCCCTACCTGACCATGCATTACGAGTACGAGGCGATCACGGCGGCCGAATTCGCCAGGCTGATGCTCGCAGGCGACGTCTACAAGGGCAAGAAGCCCGTCTACTGGTGCGCCACCTGCAAGACGGCGCTGGCCGAGGCGGAGGTGGAGTACGGCGACCACGTCACACCGGCCATCTACGTCAAGTTTCCCATGATCTCGGACATCTCGGCCCTGCGGCCGAAATTGAAGGGCGAGAAGGTTTTCGCCGTCATCTGGACGACGACCCCCTGGACGATCCCGGCCAACCTGGCCATCGCCTTCCACAAGGAATTCCTTTACGCCGCCGTGAAGGTGAAGAAGACGGGCGAGGTCCTCATCATGGCGAAGGACCTCGTGGACTATTGCATGGACGCCTTCGAGCTGAAGGAATACGAGATCGTCGACGAGTTCCCCGGCGAGGTCGTGGAAGGCCTCAAGGCGAAGCACCCCTTCATCGATCGCGAGAGTGTCTTCATCCTGGCGCCCTTCGTGACCCTCGACGCCGGCACGGGCATGGTCCACATCGCCCCGGGCCACGGTGCCGAGGACTACGAGATCGGCATGGAGTACGGCCTCGACAACTACGCCCCCGTCGACGAGGACGGCAATTTTACGAAGGACGTGGAGTTTTTCGCGGGCCAGTTCGTCTTCGACGCCAACGGCGCCGTGAATGACAAGCTCAGGGAAGTGGGGGCCCTGCTGGGCGTGGGGGACATCGAGCACTCCTACCCGCACTGCTGGCGATGCAAGAAGCCCATCATCTTCCGTTCCACCGAGCAGTGGTTCATCTCCATGGAGAAGAACGGGCTGCGGAAAAAAGCCCTCGAGAGCATCAACAGCGTCCGGTGGATCCCGGGCTGGGGCCGCGACCGGATCTACGGCATGGTGGAAAACCGGCCCGACTGGTGCATCTCGCGCCAACGGCTCTGGGGCGTGCCCATCATCCTCTTTTACTGCAAGGACTGCGACGCCGTCGTGTACTCGAAGGAGATCCTCGATCACGTGGTCGGGCTCATGCGCGAGCACGGCGCCGACGTCTGGTTCGAGCGCGAGCCCAAGGACCTGATGCCGGCCGGCGCCGCGTGCCCGGCCTGCAAGGGCACGGCGTTCCGCAAGGAGACGAACATCCTCGACGTCTGGTTCGACTCGGGGGTGAGTCACGCCGCCGTCCTCGAGACGAGGAGCACCCTCCGGTCGCCCTGCGACATGTACCTCGAGGGCAGCGACCAGCATCGCGGCTGGTTCCACTCGTCGCTGCTGGAGTCGGTGGCGACCCGGGGCCGGGCACCCTACACGTCGGTGCTCACCCACGGCTTCGTCGTCGACGGCGAGGGCAGGAAGATGTCCAAGTCCGTGGGCAACGTCATCGAGCCCCAGCCGATCATCGACGAGTTCGGAGCCGAGATCCTGCGCCTGTGGGTGGCCGCCGAGGACTACACCGTCGACATCCGGATCTCCGACGAGATCCTGGAGCGGCTCGTCGAGGCCTACCGCCGCATCCGGAACACGAGCCGCTTCATCCTGGGCAACCTCTACGACTTCGACCCGAAGCAGGACCTGGTCCCCTACGCCGAGATGGAGGAGCTCGACCGGTGGGCCCTGTACCGCCTGCAGGCGGTCATCGAACGGACCCGGAAGGCCTACGAGACCTTCCAGTTCCACATCGTCTACTACACACTGTACAACTTCTGCACCGTGGACCTGAGCGCGCTCTACCTCGACGTCCTCAAGGACCGTCTCTACACGTCCGGCAGGGTCTCGAAGAGCCGGCGATCGGCCCAGAGCGCCATGTTCGTCATCCTCGACGCCGTCACGCGGATGCTCGCGCCCGTCCTCACCTTCACGGCGGAGGAAGTCTGGCAGAGCCTGCCCGCTGGGGAAGGGAAGCCCGTCAGCGTGCACCTGACGCAGTTCCCGGAGGTCAACCCGGCCTGGGCCGACGAGAAGCTGGGCGATGCCTGGAAGACGCTCATCGCCGTTCGCGGCGAGATCTCCAAGGCCATGGAGACGGCCCGGAAGAACAAGGTCATCGGTCACCCGCTCGATGCCGCCGTGGCGCTGACAGGCCCGGAGAAGCTCGTCGATCTGCTGGCAGCGCACGAGGAGGACCTGCGGGCGCTCTGCATCGTCTCGGCCTTGCGCGTCCGGAAGGGCGGCGAGCTCAAGGACGCCTTCGAAAGCGCCGAACTTCCGGGCCTCAAGGTCGCCGTGACGAAGGCCGGCGGCGAGAAGTGCCAGCGCTGCTGGGTCTTCAGCGAAGAACTGGGCCGCGACGCGGATCACCCGAAGATCTGCCCGCGGTGTCTGAAGAATCTGGGATAGGCTTAAGGCTAAAGGCTCTTACCCTTTGTGATTAGCCTTTTTGCCGTTTGCCGCAACCGGTATCGAGATCCACTGTCTCTGATCATGAGGACCCATGAAACGACACCACCTGTTGTTCGTGATGACCGTGCTCGTGATCGTTGTGCTCGACCAGATCTCGAAGGTCTACATCGACACGCACATGACCCTGCATGACTCGATTCCCGTCGTTCAGGGGTTCTTCAACATCACCTACGTGCGAAACCCGGGCGCGGCTTTCGGTTTTCTGGCCGATTCAACGCCCCTGGTGCGGGCGTTCTTCCTCATCGGGGTGTCGATCTTCGCCTCCGGTCTCATTGTGTACTACGTCATGAAAATGAAAACGGAGGACATCCTGCTCACCTACGGGATGTCGCTCATCATGGGCGGCGCGGTGGGAAACCTCATCGACCGTGTCCGCCTGGGCGAGGTGATCGATTTTCTCGACGTCTACATCTCCACCTATCACTGGCCCGCATTCAACGTGGCAGACTCGGCTGTCTCGATCGGGGCGGTGATCCTTTTCTACAAGCTCATCCGGGGACAGGTCTGAGGGGCAGATGACCGGGGGCGTATCCCGTCAGGAGGCCTTGGGCGGCTCTCAGGCAACGAGTTTGTGAAGTTAGGAAGAGCAGGAGTTATGAGGAGCGGATCAAGAAAGAATATTCTCCACCCACTCCACTCTGCTTAACTTCCTGACTTCTCAACTTCTGTCTGTTCGCCGTGCTTCCTCAGGTAGACCGCGCAGGAAAGGGGGGTGAGGCGAAGGGGGATGTCGCGGCCGTCCCCCCGCAGCAGCCCGGGCAGGGCGCTTCCCGGCCCGTCCCACCGGCGTTCGGCCGAATCGAAGCACAGCGTCCATGCGCCGCCTGGAACGGGCAGCGGCAGGCGCACCGCCTTCGTGCCGAAATGGAAGAGGACGATGAGGTCCGCGTCCTCTTTCCAGTATCTCAGGAGAAGGGCCCTCTGCCTGTCGTAGCCCAGCACGCCCATGCACTGCTTGTCCAGAAGACCGAGGCCGCGCAGCTTCTTGCGCAGCCGCACCAATTCGGCCGTGCAGGCAGGAGGCGCCTGATCCGGGAGCAGAACCGGAAGGGAAGGGGAAAGGAGCAGACAGGCGACCAGAAGTTTTCGCGCCTCGAAATTTCCGCGCCCCTGGTCCTCTGGCGCCGGAAGGGGTCGCGCGCGGACCATGAAGCGCTCCCCGGGCAGGATTCGTGATGTGCGGCCGTGCCGGTGCCGGCGGGCCGGCGAGTAGCCGCCGGAGCAGACGAATCCTTCGAGGAACGCTTTCTGGACGTGCTCGAGCCTGCCGAAATCGCTGCCGGTTCCCGCGGCGTCGCCGCCGCGCAGCAGGGCGTACAGTGCCTCTTCGAAATCCGGGTTCCAGAGCGCGTCAAGCCCGATTCCTCCATCCTCCCGCCGCCGGATCAGCCGCGGGTCGTTTCGCGCGCTTCGCGCAACGAGGTGCAGGGGCCGGCCGGACCGCTTCGACGCGGCCTGGACGGCCAGTCCCATTTCTTCGAGCAGCGGCAGCGGGGATGGGTCCGCGATGCCGTCTGCCGCGCCGAAGTCGAGAGTGTCGATGCGGTAGTCCCGGAACCACGACAGGGCGCAATCGATGAAAAACCGGCGGACCTCGTCGCTGACGGCGCCGTCCAGATTGAAACACCGGCTGCGGTCGGTGAAATAGGGCCCGAAGAATACGAGGGGCTCCCGCTCGATTCCGACTCCGAAAAGATCGACGGCCAGCATCACCGCTAGGCGCCTTCGGTGGCAGGCATCGACGAGATGTGCCAGGTCCGCCGGCCCTCCCAGCGAAGAGGGGACGGAAAAGGGAAACCCCGGTGCAGGCGGGAAGCCCTGTTGCGGGCAGTCTGGAGCCAGCGGGACCCGCAGGGCGGTGAACCCGATAGCCTTCCACTCATCGAGGCGGGCCAGGATCTCGCTGGCGGCGGGATGGCTTCCGGCGGGTTCCGCGATGATGTAATCGCCAAGGGGCGGTCCGCGCCAAGGGATCCTGTTCGAAGGGGGGCGAAGATCGCAGACTTGGGAGGGTCCGGCGCCGCCCGCGGGCTGGGATCGCGAAGCCGGGTCGGGCCGCTCGATCAGCCCGTCGAGACGATACACATAGAGCGCCCCCGGCCGGATAACGCTGATCTCGACGCCGTGATATCCTCCGCCAAGCCGCCGCATCGGGATGAGACGGCCGTCGGGGGGCAGGATGCGCAGGTCAACCCTCTCTGCGGCCGGCGCCCAGATCAGGAAAGAGGTTTTCCTTTTTCCCCTGCGCACGGCACCCAGCGGCAGCGTTCTGTTCATAGTCGACCTCCGCGGCCCGTTCTTCCCCGGCGGGGAACAGGCGGCTCGCCGTTGCGAACATGCACCGGATCGTCGACAGGGACGGCGCAGGCGTTACGCCGGCTTTCCGGCGCGCCGCTTCTTCGGCAGGGACTCTTCCTTGCGGGGTCTGCCGCGGCGCCGCTTGGGGGCTGGGCCCTTCGCGTGGGTCTCCAGGACCTTGACGATTTTCGAGAGGTTGACGGCGAGGCGTTTGAGCTTCTTGTCCGGCAGGGCCTCCAGCCCGGCTAGCATCGGGTCCTGGGCCGAGACCGGCGTCTTCCGCAGGGCGCCTTTTCCGGCGCGCGTGAGCTTGAGGTTGACCTGCCGCCGGTCCTTCTTGGACGGGGTGCGCTCGACGAGGCCATGTCCCTCGAGCCGATCCACGATGCCGACCACCGTGGCCGGGTGGAGGTAGATCCGCCGGGCGAGTTCCGAGATACTGAGGTTTGGCGAATCGGCCAGTGTCTTCATCGCGAGCAACTGCGGCCCCGTGATCCCCGTCTCCTTGCGGATTTTTTTTGAGCGGGTCTGGGACAGTTGCATGAGCTGCCTCAGGGAGGCGTTTACGTCTGCGAGATGGGGTCGGTCGGCGGACATGGCTTCTCCTTTTCGACTGAACGGGATTTGCTTTTTCGTATACAAATAATTTGTTCGTTTGTCAACTCGGGGATCGTCCGGCGGCCGCCGAGGCCTTGCACAAAAACGCATTTGCGGTATGATGCGGACAGGACGCCTGACCGCTGAAACGGCATCGATGAGGCACGGCCGGAATGGCAACGCAACAGGGATCGAAACCTCCTTCACCGGACCGCGAAACGACGCTTGCGGAGAGGCTCGTCGCGGCAGACCCACTGCTGGGCCCCTGGCGGGAAACGATCGAGAGGCGCCTGCGGCGGGCGGCCGAGTTGGAGGCTCGGCTCACGGGAGGGCGGATGACCCTTGCCGATTTCTCCAGCGGCCATGAGTATTTCGGGCTTCACCGCCGCGGCGGCGAGTGGGTGCTGCGCGAGTGGGCCCCGAACGCCACGCGGATCGATCTCGTGGGCCAGATGACCGACTGGAAGGAGCGGTCCGGATTTGCCCTGGATCGGCTTGACGGTGCCGGGGGCGTCTGGGAGGTCCGGCTGCCGGGCGATGCCATGGCCCACGGTGATCTGTACCGACTGAGGGTCCGCTGGAACGGGGGCGAGGGGGAGCGAATCCCCGCCTGGGCCCGCCGCGTCGTCCAGGACCCTCACACGCTAATCTTCAACGCCCAGGTCTGGGAGCCGGAAACTCCCTATCGCTGGACGCAGGAGGGTTTCCGCTGCAGAGCGCAGGCCCCGCTCATCTACGAGGCCCACGCCGGCATGGCGCAGGAGAAGGAAGGCGTGGGCACCTGGCGGGAGTTCACGGAAACGGTCCTCCCGCGGATCGTGCGCGCGGGCTACAACGTCCTCCAGCTCATGGCCGTCCAGGAACATCCCTACTACGGCTCCTTCGGGTATCAGGTAAGCAGCTATTTCGCCGCCTCTTCGAGATTCGGCACACCGGAGGATCTCAAGCAGCTCATTGACGCCGCCCATGCCGAAGGTCTCTGCGTGATCATGGACCTCATCCACTCGCACGCCGCCTCCAACGAGGTGGAGGGGCTCGGCCGGTTCGACGGCACGCGCCACCAGTACTTCCACCGCGGGGCCCGGGGCCGGCACGAAGCGTGGGATTCGCGCTGTTTCGACTACGGCAAACCCCCGGTCCTGCACTTTCTGCTGTCCAACTGCCGGTTCTGGCTCGACGAGTACCGCTTCGACGGCTTTCGCTTCGACGGCGTGACGAGCATGCTCTACCTGCACCACGGCCTGGGGAAAGCCTTCCTGTCCTATGCCGACTACTTCGACGGAAGCGTCGATGAAGACGCCCTGGCCTATCTGGCGCTGGCGAATCGCGTCATCCATGACGTCCGCCCCGATGCCCTCACGGTTGCCGAGGATGTGAGCGGTATGCCCGGGCTGGCCGTCCCCGCCGCGCAGGGAGGGACAGGGTTCGACTACCGCTTTGCCATGGGCGTCCCCGATACCTGGATCCGGCTGCTGAAGGAGTGCGCCGACGAAGACTGGCCCCTGGGGCACCTGTGGCACGAGCTCAACAACCGCAGGCGGGACGAGAAGACGATCAGCTACGCCGAGTCGCACGACCAGGCCCTCGTGGGAGACAAGACCCTCATCTTCCGGATGATCGATGCAGAGATGTACACGGACATGAGCGTCTTCCGGCAGAGCATCCGCGTAGACCGGGGGGTGGCCCTCCACAAGATGATCCGCCTCGTGACCCTGGCCACGGCGGGGAACGGCTACCTGAATTTCATGGGGAATGAGTTCGGCCACCCGGAATGGATCGACTTCCCGAGGGAGGGCAACGGGTGGTCCTACAAGTTTGCCCGGCGGCAGTGGAGCCTGGCCGATGACGGGACGCTGCGCTATGGGCGGCTCGCCCGATTCGATGCGGATATGATCGGTTTTGCCCGGTGCTCAAATCTCCTCGGGTCCGGCGATCCGCATCTCCTCCACGAGCACAACGAGTACAAGGTCCTCGCCTTCGAGAGGGCGGGGCACCTCCTGGTCTTCAACTTCCACCCGTCACGGTCCTACGACGGCTACCGGGTCGACGCAGCGCCCGGCAAGTACCGGCTCGTCCTCGACAGCGACGGCGAGGTCTACGGGGGCCACGGGCGCCTCGAGCCCGATGAGGTCCATTTCACGCAGCCGGAGGGAAACGGGCCTTGCACGCGCCACGTCCTGAGCCTCTATCTGCCCACACGCACCGCGCTTGTGCTTCGACGAATCGACTAGCCCCGGACCCCGGCTTCGTCGAGCCTGCTGCTTCTCGACGGGTTCGGGCTCGGCGCCGCAGACCTCGCAGAGCGCCGCTTTCGTCAATCGGCCGCCGCGATGCTGCCTGCCCGCCGGGCGGCATCCCGGGTATCGCGGGGAGGCGCCCCGACGACGGCGGTGAAGAGAGGATTCATTTCCGCTTCTCCCGGAAGAGTTCCTCCACCAGGGCGATCCGGTCGGGCTGGCCGACGGCGAAGAGCAGATCCTGCGCCTCGAACCGGATGTCGGGGTCGGGGATCGTCGTGATCTCGCTCCCCCGACGGACCGCGAGGAGGGTGACGCCGTACTTCTTGCGCATCTGCGTTTCGGCCAGGCTCTTCCCGACGGCCTCGGATCGGTCCTGAACTCGAAAGGAGCGGATCTCCACGTCCGGCAGACAGGTCTCGATCCCCGGGCAGGTCGTCGCCTCGCGAGACAGGCTTCGCAGCATCTCGTAGCCTCCCGCGCGGATCTCGCCGGCGAACCTCTCGATTTCGTCCTTCGGCAGCATGTAGGTGGCCATCAGGCGGCTGAAGATCTCTACGGAGGTCTCGAATTCCTCGGGAATGACCTCGTTGGCGCCGAGTTCCTTCAGCGGGCCCATTTCCTGGATGAACCGCGTCCGGACGATGATGTACGCCCTGGCGTTGAGCCTCCGTGCAAGCTCCGTGATCCGGCGCGTGGCCGCCGGATCGTTGATCACGACGGCGAGCGAGCGCGCGCGGCCGATGTTGACGTGCTGCAGGACAGCCTCCTGGGTGGCGTCGCCGTAGAAAATGGGTTCGCCCTTTGCCCTCTCCGCGATCACGACGTCGGGATTCATCTCAATGACGGCATAGGGGATGCCCATGGTCCTGGCGGCTTGGGCCAGGTTGCGTCCGTTGAAGCCGAATCCGACAATGACCAAGTGGTCTGTTTCGCGGAACGCTTTCAACCCGGACCCGTGAAATCGTTCCCCCTTCAGCCTCCCGGAAAAAGGGAGACGGGAGAGCGCCTCGGCGAGGTGCGGCGCTCCGCGGACGATGAACGGGGTGGCCATCATGGTGAGCACGGAGATGGCGAGAAACTGCTGGTAGCCGTTTCCCGTGAAGACGGCGTACTTGTTTCCCGCCTCGGCCAGGATGAAGGAGAATTCCCCGATCTGGCAGAGGGCCAGCCCCACGAGGAGAGAGGTCCGGAGGGGGAGGCCGACGATCAGGGTGGCACCCGTGGCGGCCAGGGCCTTGACGGCGATGATGCCGAGGGTCATCCACGCGATCTCGACGGGGTTTACCGCGAGATCGCGCAGGTCGAGGAGCATGCCGATGGAGACAAAGAAAAAGCCGGTGAAGACATCCCGGAAGGGAAGGATGTTGCCGAGGGCCTGGTGGCTGTATTCGGACTCGGAGATGACGAGTCCGGCCATGAACGCCCCCAGGGCGAGCGAGAGTCCTGCCGCCTGGGTCAGCCAGGCCACGGCGAGGCCGATCATGATGATGGCCAGAAGGAAGAGTTCCCGGCTGCGGGTCTGGGTGACCCGCAGGAGGGCCCAGGGTACGAGCCACTTGGCGCCTACGACGATCAGCACGATCACGCCGATCTCCTCGGCGACGAGTTGCAGGATCGATTCCGGGCTCTCCTGGATGATGCCGCCCAGCAGAGGCAGGACGAGCATCATGGGCACGACGATGAGATCCTGGAAGATGAGAATTCCCAGGGTGCTCATTCCGTGTGGGGTGTCGATCTCGGCGCGGTCCTGCAGGAGCTTCATGACGATGGCGGTACTGCTCAGCGCCGTCAGGAACCCGATGAGGATCGCCTCCCCGGGGGGCCGTTCGAAAAACTGGGCTGCGACCGCGGCGATGAAAAACGTCAGGATGACCTGGAGCGATCCCCCCAGCAGAGCGGTACGCCTGAGCTGAAGGAGATTCCGGAAGGAGAATTCCAGGCCGATGGTGAAGAGCAGGGCGACGATGCCAAGCTCGGCGAGGACCCGGACGGCCTCGATTTCCCGCACGAGGCGAAACCCGTAGGGGCCCGCGACGATGCCCGTGAAAAGGTAGCCGACGACGACGGGGATTCCCGCCCGGTGGCACAGGTAGAGCACGACGGCGGAGAGCCCGATAATGATGAGGATGTCTCCGAGGAACGGCATTGCGGAAGCCTCTTCCCTGGATCGGGGCACAGCGTTCGGGCGGCCTGTCTGCGGCCCGGGCGAAAAGGCCGCCGCTGCCCCCGGGCAGGCGGCGGCCCGACCGCACGACCGGTCCTCCGGGGGCCCGGAGGCGCCCACAGTCTAGTTGTCTTTCCCTTCCGTTTCAACCCTTTTTCGGCGCCGCTTCGGCGTCGTCCCCGGAAGGCCTTCGCAGGACCGTCTCCAGCTCCGCGATCCGCGCGGGCGGGCCGGCGACGTGGCGCAGGATGGCCTCGTGCGTCGCGTCCCCATAGTGGACCGGTTCGCCCTTCTGCCTGTGCTCGTGAACCCAATCCGCGTTCATATCGAGGGCGGCGTAGGGGATCTTCGCCTCCCGGGCGGCCCAGGCGATGTTCTGACCGTAGACGCCAAACCCGACGATGATCAGGTGGTCCTTCTCGTGAAGCTGCGCCGTCCCCGGCGACGGGACGCTGCCTCGCTTGAGGCGCCGGGGCAGCGGCAGACGGGCCGCGGCGTCGGCGACGGGATGGGCGATCCGGAACAGAAAGGGCGTTGCCATCATCGTGATGACCGAATAGGCCAGAAACTCCTGGATGATGGCCTCCGAGAGCAGACCGTACGTCCTTCCCGCCTCGGCCAGGATGAAGGAGAATTCGCCGATCTGGCCGAGGCAGAGGCCCGCCAGCGCAGCGACACGGATCGGCAGGCCCACGAACAGGAAGGCCGCCGCGGCGGCGAGGCTCTTGATGAGCATGATCCCGGCGGCCAGAAGGAAGATGGTGCCCGGCTCGTCGCCGAGGAAGCGCAGATCCGGGAGCATGCCGACGGAGACGAAGAAAAAGCTCGCGAAGACGTCGCGAAAGGGGATGACGTTGCCCATGGCCTGGTGGCTTTATTCGGACTCGGAGATGAGCAGGCCCACCAGGAACGCCCCGACGGACAGCAAGAGGCCCGCGACGTGGGTGAGCCACGCCACAGCCAGGACGATCATGACGATCGTCAGCTGGAACAGTTCCCGGCTGCCCGTCCGGGTGACCCGGGACAGCGCCCAGGGGACGCCCCACTTGGCTGCGCCGACCAGGGTCAGGATGACCCCGATCTCCTTCCCCAGCAGGGCAAGCAGGCCGTCGGACGATCCCTCGGCGACCCCGCCAAGGAAGGGGAGCAGCAGCATCATGGGAACGACGATGAGGTCCTGGTAGATGAGAATGCCCAGCGCGCTGCCCCCGTGCGGCGTTTCCACCTCGGCGCGGTCCTACAGGAGCCTCATGACGATGGCGGTGCTGCTCAGGGCCGTCAGGAAACCGATGAAGATCGACTGTCCTGCGGGCCGTCCGAGACCGTGGGAGATGGCCGCCGCGATGAGCAGCGTGAGCAGCACCTGCAGGGTTCCGCCCAGCAGCGCCGTCCGGCGCAGCTGCACGAGGTTTCGAAAGGAGAACTCGAGGCCGATCGTGAAGAGCAGCGCAACGACCCCGATTTCAGCCAGCTTCATCACGGCCTCCGGGTTGCCGACCAGCTTGAACCCGTAGGGGCCGGTCAGGAGGCCCGTGAGGAGGTAGCCCACGATGGTCGGCAGCTCGAGCCGGTGGCACAGGTAAAGCACGGCGGCGGACAGCCCAATGATGATGACAATATCGTCCAGAAAGAACATGTCGCTCCTTTGCGCCCGGCCCGGAGGCCGTGCCGCCGCCGGTCTGCCGGCAGCGGCACGATTCAGCGAGGAGACCCAAGGCCGTTCACCCAGCGCGAGGCCGTGCCCGTGCGTCCGTCTCCGGGTTCGGTTGTTCCCGCGGAGCCTCGACGATGGCGCGCGCCTCGTCGAGAGGCGCGGCCACCGCCAGGAACAGGAGGCGGTCCCCGGGATTCAGGACCGTGCCCCCCGTGGGGATGATGAATTCCTCGCCCCGGTTGATGAGAACGACGAGGGCCCCTTCGGGCAGGCTCAGATCCACGAGCTGTTTTCCTGCCGCCGCCGAGTCCGGCCTGACTTCCACGTCGACGAGATCGCAGGGCGCCCGTGACCCCGGCTCGCATTCGATGGGATAGACCGGCGCCCGTACCATCGGGGCATCCACGCCGAGCCAGCGCGCCACCGGCGGGATGGACGTCCCCTGCAGCAGGGCCGAGGCGAGCACGACGAAGAAGACGATGTCGAATATCCTGTCCGCCTGCGCGATGCCTGCCACGAGGGGGAATGTCGCCAGAATGACCGGCACGGCGCCGCGAAGCCCCACCCAGGCCACCATCACCCGTTCCCGGTACGACATGCCGGACCCGACGAGGGTCAGAAAGGCCGCCGCCGGCCGGGCGGCGAACATCAGAAACGCCGCGACGATGAGTCCTGTACCTGCGATGTCCGGGAGCCGTGACGGGAAGACGAGAAGCCCCAGAACGAGGAACATGGAAATTTGCATGAGCCAGGCCAGGCCGTCGTGGAAGCGCATGAGGCTTCTCTTGTGAATGAAGTTGTGGTTCCCCATCACGATGCCTGCGACGTATACGGCAAGGAATCCGTTTGCCTGAACGATCGTCGAGAGACCGTACGCGAAGAGGACCATGGCGAGGCTCAGGACCGGGTAGAGCCCGTCGTACTCCAGACGGATGCCGTTGACGAGGAAGACCATCGCGCGGCCGAACAGGTAGCCGAGTCCCGCCCCGAGAATCAGCTGGAGCAGCATTATGGGGACGAGGCCCGCCACGGTTTCCCCGGGGTGCTGCAGCAGGCTGATGCAGCCTATCGTCAGGAGCACGGCCATGGGGTCGTTGCTCCCCGATTCGAGTTCCAGCAGGGGCTTGAGGTTTCCCCGGAGGCTGACGTGCCGGGACCGGAGAACGGAAAAAACGGCCGCCGCATCCGTCGAGGAGATGATCGAGCCCAGGAGGAACCCCACGAGGGGGGGGAGCCCCACGATCCACGAGGCGAACCAGCCCGCCAGCGCGGCGGTAATGAGGACTCCCAGCGTGGCTAGGAGGCCACCCTGCCATAGAATCGGCCGCACGCTGGTCCAGCCGGTCGACAGGCCTCCGGCAAAGAGGATGTAGGAAAGCGCGATGATCCCGAGGGTCTGCGCCAGGGAGGGGTCGTCGAAGTGGATGCCGCCGATCCCGTCCGACCCGGCCAGCATGCCGATCCCGAGAAAGATCAGAAGAGAGGGGATCCCGAGGCGGTCCGAGACCTTGCTCGCGAGGACGCTCGCGAGGAGGAGAACCGCTACGGCCAGAAGCGTCCATTCCATGGAGGTCAGGTTCATGAAATCCTTCCTGGGCGATTTTCCCGCATCCCCGGAAGCCGCCCGGGGATCCACCGCACACTATGCGAGGTTTTCATGCTCGGCGCAACGGAAAAAGCGGCCAAGAGGGCCTCAGTGCATGAGCTGCGGAAGCCACAGGGCGATCTGCGGGAAGAGGACGAGGAGGGCGGCCGTCACGATCTGCGCGGCCAGCAGCTTGACGGCCCCCCTGAAGATGGTGTGCAGCGGAACGTCGCGGGCCACGCCGGCGACGACGTAGACGTTGATGCCCACGGGAGGCGTGATGACGCCCATCCCGGTGACGAGCACGATGATCACGCCGAACCAGATGGGATCGAACCCGAGCGACGTGATGACGGGAAAGAAGATCGGGATCGTCAGCATGATCATGGCCAGGGAGTCCATGAGACAGCCCAGGAGGAGGTAGACCAGGAGGATGAGACTCATGACGGCCCAGGGGTGGATCTGGAGCCCCATGACCCAGGTGCCCACGTCGAAGGGAATCCGGGTGACGGCGAGGAAGTGCCCGAACACCGTGGCCCCCGCAACGATGACGAGAATCATGCAGGTGACTCGCGTGGTTTCCACGAGGGACTGGACGAAGCCGTTCCAGGACAGATGCCGCCCCGCGACGGCGATCAGCAGGGTGCCGAAGGCACCCACGGCGGCCGCCTCGGTGGGCGTGAAGACCCCGCTGAAAAGTCCTCCCATGACGGCGACGAAGAGGATGAGGGTCTCGACGACGCCTGTCAGAGAGGCGATCTTCTCCCGCAGGCTGAAGCGTGCCCCCGGCATGGCCAGCTCCGGCCGGTTCCAGGTCCAGATGAAGACGGTCGCGATGAAAAGGATGGTCATGAGGATGCCCGGCATGACACCGGCCAGAAAGAGCTTGCCGACGGACTGCTCCGTCATGACCCCGTAGACGATGAAGATCGTGCTGGGCGGGATCAGGATTCCGAGGCTTCCGCCCGCTGCGACCACCCCGGTTGCCAGCGAAGGGTCGTAGTTGTATTTCTTCATCTCCGGCAGGGCCACAGCGGCCATCGTGGCCGCCGTGGCGCTCGTGGAGCCGCAGATCGCCGAGAATCCGGCGCAGGCCCCGATCGTGGCGACGGCGAGGCCGCCAGGCAGGCTTCCGAAAAAGCGGTATGCGGCATGGAAGAGCCTTCCGCTCATCCCCGAGTGGTGCGCCAGCTGCCCCATGAGGACGAACAGGGGGATCACGGTAAGGTTGTAGGACCCGAAGACGGAGGTGAAATCCTGCGCCATCAGGTGCAGCGCCGCATCCCAGGACACCAGGAAGGAGAACCCCACCAAGCCCACGAGGGCCATGACAAAGCCGACGGGAACCTTCAGAAACATGAGCGCGACAAGGGCGAGGAACCCGTAGATGCCGGCTTCGGTGGGCGTCATGGATGAAGCCCCTTTCTGAATTCCCGGAAAGCATCAACAAAAAGCACGACGGACAGCAGGGCCGAACCCAGGGCGATGCAGCCGACAAAGGGCCATGTCGCCACCCCGAGCGTCGGCGAAACCTCGCCGCTTTCCATCAGGTCGGCGGCGTAAATCCGGCACTGCCAGGCGAGCAGGCCGAACAGGGCGGACCCCGCCGCGGCGCCCAGGGCTTCTACGGCGTGCCTCGCCCTGCGGGGCAGTCGGTCGACGATCATCTCCACGGCGATGTGGCCCCGCTCGACGGAGGTCCAGGCCATGGCGAAGGCGACGATGACGGCCCCGAAATACCCTACCAGCTCGTAGGTCCCGGGGATCGGCCTGCCGAACAGGCGCAGGACAACGTCAGCGCAGGTCAGGAGCATGACCAGCGCAATGGCCGCCGCCGAAACCCCGTTGAGCCCGGCCGAGACCTGATGGATCCGTTTTGTGATCGTGCGGAGCAACGCCCGGCTCCTCGCGTCGATTACCTCGACGGCTTCTTGTATTTCGCGATGAGGGATTCAGCCTCCTTCACCGACTTGCCGCCCGGGACCCCCTTCTTTTCCGCCGTCTTGATGTACTCCTCGATGGCGGGCCGCACCGCTTTCTTCCAGCGGGCGCTTTCCTGGGGCGACAGCGTGATGATCTGGTTGCCCAGGCTCTTCGTGAAGGCACGGCCTTCCCTGTCGGCCTCATCCCAGGCCTTCCCGTGCACGTCGATCCACTCGCGGCTCACGTCCTCAAAGGTCTTGCGGACATCGGGGGGGAGGGAGTTCCACTTCCTGAGGTTCATGACGACGAAGAACGCCGTGGTGTACCCCACGTCGAAGCAGTCCGTCGTGGACTTGATCACCTCGCCCTGCTTCCAGCCCTTGAGCACCTCGATGGGGCCGATCGTCCCGTCAGCGATTCCCTTGCTCAGGGCCTCGTAGGTCTCGCCCTGGGGCATCGCCACGGGCACGCCCCCCAGCATCTCGACCACCTTTGCGCTGAAGCCCGTCGAGCGGATCTTCATCCCCTTGAGGTCCTCCAGGCTCTTGACGGGTTTCTTGGTGTGGAGCAGCCCCGGCCCGTGTGCATGCAGGTAGAGGACCTTCACGTTGTCCAGGGCCTTCGGGTTCAGGATCCGGTAGAACTCGTTCGCGACCCGCGTGGCCACAAGGCCGTTCGGGTACCCCAGCGGCAGGTCGAGCGTCTCCATCTGGGGGAATCGGCCACGGGTGTACGCGAAGGCGGACATGCCGATATCCGAGATGCCCTTCACGACGCCGTCGTAGCACTGATCAGCCGGTGTCAGCGTCCCTCCCGGAAACAGGGAGATCTTGATCTTGCCGGCGCTTCGCTTCTCGACTTCCCTGGCCCAGGTCTCGGCGGCCTTCGTTTGTGCGTGCGTGGGAGGAAAGAAGATGCTGTAGGTCAGGCTGGTCGCCGCCCAGGCCGCCGCCCCCCAGAGCAGGGTGAATGCCGCTGCAAGCGCGATGATGAATGACAGGTGCCCCGACGTCGTCTTTTTCATGGCCATACCCTCCGTTGATTGTCTGTTGCCAACAGCATGGTTTGCGGATTCCCGCGCCTGCCGGACACGGTGCTCCTCGTCGGCGGGCCTGTTGCGGGATGGACAGGGGGAAACGCGGTGTAGCGGGGAAGCCTGCATGCCCACCCGGGCGGGTGAACTGCAGGCATCAATACAGGTAGGGGTATTGACGCAGGCGGGACGAAAGGACCGGGATGCGGACGAAACCGATATGCATGTCATTCTCACCCTGGCGGTTTTCGACAGGCTTTTCTGGTTATTGGATTTTGCCGTTCCTGTCAAGAGGCTTTTTTGTTTCGCTATTTGACGTCCTTGAGCTTTTCCAGCTCCTCGCGGTACTTGTCGGCTTCCGCCTTGGCCCTCTCGAGTTCGGCCCGGGCCTTGTTGAGTTCCTCCTTCTCCTTCTCCTGGGTCTCGCGGATCTTGTCCTTGAGCTCGTCGAGGCCCACGTAGACGGCCAGCGCCCCCCCCATGATGAGCAGGACCGGAACGGCCCCCATGAGCAGGGCCAGGAAGTGCTTGTACCAGAAGACCAGCAGAACGAGGCCCAGCATGACCGATATGCCGCCGCCGATTAGGACCGACATGACCCCCGACCTCCTGAAGCGGGAAATGGTCCGGGTCGCATTCCGCAGGTGAGCGCAACCCGGAGAAATGACGGCCAAATTCCTAACATAAAAAGAGGGGGCAGGCAAGACGAAAAGAAAAAAAGCTTGCGAAAACCGGCCCCATTCCTTAGTATTGGCCGCTATTCAGCGTGCCGCTCGGGGCCGACGGCACCGGGGTGCGGCAGAGCAGCGAGGGGGAGAATCGGTCATGGTGCAACCCGATTTCAAGAAGAGCGGCGGGCTCGTTCCCGTCGTCGTGCAGGACGCCGGCACGAAGGAAGTCCTCATGCTTGCCTACATGAACGAGCCGTCCTGGCGGAAAACGCTCGAGACGGGGAAGGCCACGTACTGGAGCCGCTCCCGAAAGGAGCTGTGGGTCAAGGGGGAAACCTCCGGAAACGTGCAGGTGGTCAAGGAGATCCGGATCGACTGCGACAACGACACGATCCTGCTTCTGGTGGACCAGGTCGGCAGGGCGGCCTGCCACACGGGATACCGTTCCTGCTTCTACCGAAGGCTCACCGGCGGGGCCGAGGAGATCGTGGGCGAGCTCATATTCAACCCGAAGGATGTTTACAAATGAAGAAACTGAAGCTGGGGATCCCGAAGGGGAGCCTCGAAACCAGCACGGTGGACCTGTTCAAGAGGGCGGGGTGGCGGATCAGCTACGATAGCCGGAGCTACTTCCCGGACATCGACGACGAGGAGATCTCCTGCTCCCTCGTCCGGGCCCAGGAGATGTCCAAGTACATCGAGGCGGGAACGCTGGATCTCGGCCTCACGGGCCACGACTGGGTCATCGAGAATGAATCGGACGTGGTCGTGGTGGAGGACCTGGTCTATTCCAAGGTGCTCGCGAAGCCCGCCCGCTGGGTTCTCGTCGTGCGCGAGGATTCGCCCATCACGAAGATCGAGGATCTCCAGGGCAGGAAGATCTCCACGGAGCTGGTCAGCTTCACGAAGCGCTATTTCAAGGAGCGCAACATCGACGTGAAGGTCGAATTCTCCTGGGGCGCCACCGAGGCGAAGGTCGTCGAAGAATTGGTGGATGCCGTCGTGGAAGTCACCGAGACGGGAAGCACCATCAAGGCCAACCGCCTGCGCATCGTGCACGAGCTGATGAGGACCAACACGCAGCTCATCGCCAACCGGGAGGCCTGGGACGATCCCTGGAAACGGCGCAAGATCGAGCAGATCCGGACGATGCTCAAGGGATCGCTGCTCGGCATGGGCAAGGTCGTCATCAAGATGAACGTCTCGAAGGAGAACCTGGGACGCGTGATCCTGCTGCTTCCGTCCCTCAAGGCGCCCACCATCTCGAACCTGTACAACGAGGAGTGGTTCGCCGTGGAGACGGTGGTGGACAGCAACGTGATCCGGGACCTGATTCCGCTGTTGCAGGAGGCGGGCGCGGAGGGGATCATCGAGTATGCGCTGAACAAAGTGGTGTGATGGGCTGGTGATCGGGGGCGCACCCCGTGAGCAAAAGAAGGTAAGAAGGTGAGAGGGTGAGAAAGTTGGATTGGCCGCAGGCCGAATGGTCACGCGATCACTATTCCAACCTTCTCACCTTCAAACCCTCTCACCCTCTTGATGAGAAGACACTGCATCCGGACTGATTCAGGGCAAGAAAAGATCGCGACGGGGGAGGGTATGGCACGGAAGGCCAGGGTCGAGCGGAAGACATCGGAGACGAACATCCGGATCCTCCTGGATCTCGACGGGACGGGGAAAGGCAGGATCGACACGACGATCCCCTTCCTGGACCACATGCTGACGCTCACAGCCCGTCACGGCCTCTTCGACCTCACAGTGAAGGGCAGCGGGGACACGGACGTCGATGACCATCACCTGGTGGAGGACATCGGCATCTGCCTGGGCCGGGCCTTCAGGGAGGCCCTTGCCGGGAAGCAGGGGATCAGCCGGTACGGCTCCGCCACGGTCCCCATGGACGAGAGCCTTGCCTCGGTCCACCTGGATGTCTCCGGCCGGTCGTGCCTGGTCTACGATGCCAAATTCGGCACGCGCCGGATCAAGACATTCGACCTGGCGCTGATCCGCGAATTCTTCCAGGCCTTTGCCGACGCGGGCGGAATCACCTTGCACGTCAGGGTCCTGTATGGTAAGAACAACCATCACATGGCGGAGGCGATCTTCAAAGCCTTTGCCCGCGCCCTGCGCGAAGCGGTCGCAGTGAACACCCGTATCCGCGGGGTCCTCTCCACGAAAGGGACCCTTTGATTTGATTCCAGATCCGGCGACAGCCGCCTTTCCGTTCTTTGTGTTTCCGGCCAGGCAGCGTCCTCATTTCACCCGGGCGGGGGGCAGAGTGAAACCCTTTTCGAAATCCGTTATGGCCCATCTGGCGGCGTTCTGCGCGGTGCTGCCTCTCCTGGCCGGTTGTGCCTCGAGCACGCCGGTGCGCACGGCCGCGTCCTCGAAGGAGCCTGTCGTGCTCAAGAGGGTCGCCGTCGTGCCCTTCGAGAAACTCACCTCGGACGATGCGAGCCGCATGGCCCGCTGTCCGGTCAGCGGTACCGTTTTCACGACCTGTGATGTGCCGCAGAATGCCGATTTGACCGTCCAGGAATTCTTTCTGGAAAGGCTGGAAAAGTCGGGCAGGTACTCCGTCATTCCTCCTTACCAGAGCGATACCGTATACCGGAAGGTGAAGGTCGACAGCCCCAAGGCTCCAGCGGCGCAGCAGCTGCGGGAGACCGGAAAGGCCCTCGAAGTCGACGGGGTCGTGGCCGGCTACGTGGCCTGCTTCCGGGAGCGTGTAGGGTACAAGTACTCGGCTGAGCGGCCCGCGTCGGTCGCCCTCGGCATCTACCTGATTCGCGTCAGTGACGGCGAGCTGGTCTGGGGGAGCGTCTACGAGAAGACGCAGCAGTCGCTCTCCGAGAACATCCTGCAGGCCTCGACCTTCTTCGGCAGGGGGCTGAAGTGGGTGACGGCCGGGGAGCTGGCCGAAGACGGCGTCGACGAGATGCTGAAAACCTTCCCCGGGTACCGGTAGGCGGCCCGACCGGGCGGGGACTGGATTTTGTATGAGTCAGAACCGGGCTCCCGGTTCCGGAGTCGCATTCCTTGATCATCATTCCAGCCATTGACATCCGCGGCGGCAGGTGCGTACGGCTCCTCCAGGGGGATTTCCGGCGCGAGACCGTCTACAGCGGCGATCCCGTGGAGGTGGCGCGCCGGTGGGCCGGTGCGGGAGCCGAGCGGATCCACATCGTCGATCTCGACGGCTCCCGCGAGGGGCGCCCCGTCAACGACGCCGTCATCCGTCGCATCCTTTCCGCCATCGACGTGCCCGTCGAGCTGGGGGGCGGCATCCGGGACCTTGCCACGGTGGACACCTACCTCGGCCTGGGTGTCCGCTGGGTCATTCTGGGCACGGCGGCGCTCAAGAACCGCGGGTTTGTCGTCGAGGCCTGCCGGCGCCACCCGGGACGGGTGATCCTGGGCATCGACGCGAAGGACGGGAAGGTCGCCGTCGAGGGATGGACGGAGGCCACGGGGGCGGACGCGCTCGAGGTCGCGAAACGCTACGAGGGACTCGGGCTCGCGGCGCTGGTCTACACGGATATCAGCCGCGACGGCATGGAGACGGGCGTCAATGTGCCCGCCACCGAGCGCCTGGCCCGGTCCGCGGGGATCCCCGTCATCGCCTCGGGCGGCGTTGCCGGGATCGGGGACATCGAACGGCTGCTGACCGTGGCGGCCTCCGGCATTCTCGGTGTGATCACGGGCAAGGCCCTCTACACGGGCGCGTTGGACCTTGCGGAGGCCATCGCACGGACGAAAGAAGAGGGTAAGAGGGTAAATAGGGTTGAATTGCCTGGTGACATGAATCCGGCTGGAAGCTGACCCAACCGTCTTTCCCTCTCACCCTGTCCACTTCGCGCCCGGGGTATGGACGGGCGTGCGGGTGCCGCAGAGCGGGCGAATGTGAAATCACTGTTCCGAGTGGAAACAGGGGGGTGAAGAGATGAGCGACTGTATCTTCTGCAAGATCGTCAAAGGGGAGATCCCCTGCAGCAAGGTCATGGAAACGGACCGGATCCTCGCCTTCAACGACATCCACCCGGTTGCGCCCGTCCACGTCCTCATTGTCCCGAAGGAACACGTCGCGACCTTCAACGACGTCGGGGAGAGCCGGGGGGAGGTGCTGGCCGAGATGTACCGGGCCGCGCAGACGATCGCCCGGGAAAAAGGGATCGCCGAGACGGGGTACCGGGTCACCGTCAACGTCAACCCCGACGGGGGACAGATCATCTTCCACCTCCACATGCACGTTTTCGGGGGCCGGAAACTCACGGATGCCATGGGCTGAAAAGAGCTTTCCCGTTGACTCACCGGGGCAAACCTGATAGGGATTTTGCGGCCGCGGGGCGGGTGGACACAGGGCATCAACATCTTCGGGGAGGATGGACATGAATAAAAAAAGACTGGTCATCTGGTTTGACGAGCTTCAGCTGAAAGACATACCCGAGGTGGGGGGGAAGAACGCCTCGCTCGGCGAGATGAGGCAGAACCTGCAGAAAAAGGGGGTCAACATCCCCGACGGGTATGCCGTCACGGCCCACGCGTACCGGTACCTGATCGAATCGGCCGGGATCTGGGACAAGATCAAGGAGATCCTGAAGGATCTGGACACCCACGACATCCGAAACCTCAGCGCCCGGGGCAGGAAGGTGCGCAGCCTGATCTACAACGCGAAAATGCCCGGGGATCTCCGGGATGAGATCGTCAAGGCCTACAGGCGGCTCTGCGAGGAGTACGGCGAGAACACCGACGTAGCCGTCCGAAGCTCCGCAACGGCGGAGGACCTCCCCGACGCGAGCTTTGCGGGCCAGCAGGAGACCTTCCTGAACATCCGGGGCGAGGAGGCCCTCATCGACGCCTGCAAGCGCTGCTTCGCCTCCCTCTTCACGGACCGCGCCATCTCCTACCGCTTCGACAAGGGCTTTGACCACGAGAGCGTGTTCCTCTCTATCGGCGTTCAGAAGATGGTCCGTTCCGACATCGGCGCCTCGGGTGTCATCTTCTCCATCGACACCGAGAGCGGCTTCAAGAATGCCGTGCTCATCACGTCGTCCTACGGTCTCGGCGAGACGGTCGTCCAGGGGACCGTCAACCCCGACGAGTTCTACGTCTTCAAGCCGACGCTCAGACAGGGCTTCCGGCCCATCGTCCAGAAGAAGCTCGGGACGAAGGAGATCAAGATGATCTACTCGAGGAAGAAGGGCCTCGAATCGACGGAGATCAAGCCCGTCCCCCGTGCGCAGCGCGACGTCTTCAGCATCAGCGACGACGAGATCATCACGCTGGCCCAGTGGGCATGCATCATCGAGGACCACTACTCCGCCGAGGCCGGCTACTTCAAGCCCATGGACATCGAGTGGGGCCGCGACGGCGTGACCGGGGAGCTCTTCATCCTCCAGGCCCGGCCCGAGACCGTTCAGTCCCAGAAGGACGCCAACGTCCTTGAGAGCTACGTGTTGCTCGAGCAGAGGAAACCGCTCGTAACGGGCACGGCCGTAGGTTCCAAGATCGGCTCCGGCCGCGTCAACGTCATCCACTCCGTGGCGGACATCAAGAACTTCAGGAAGGGCGAGGTGCTGGTGACGGACATGACCGACCCGGACTGGGAGCCCATCATGAAGATTGCCGCCGCCATCGTGACCAACAAGGGTGGTCGGACCTGCCACGCGGCCATCGTGAGCCGCGAGCTCGGCGTTCCCTGCATCGTCGGGACCGGCCGGGGCACCGAGGCCCTGAAGAAGTCCGTGGAGGCCACCGTTTCCTGCGCCGAGGGCGAGACGGGCAACGTCTATGACGGCCTGCTGAAATACGACGTGCGGCGCGTCAACCTCCAGAACCTGCAGCGGCCCAGGACGAAGATCATGATGAACGTGGGCAATCCCGAAAACGCCTTCGACATCGCCAACATCCCCAACGACGGCGTCGGCCTTGCGCGGCTCGAGTTCATCATCAATCAGTACGTCCGCATCCACCCGATGGCGCTGGTGCAGTTCGAGAAGGTGAAGGACCGGAAGGTCCGCAGGGAAATCGAGGCGCTCACGAAGGGCTACGAGAACCGCACGGACTTTTTCGTCGACAAGCTCGCCCAGGGCATCGCGAAGATCGCCGCGGCCTTCTACCCCAACGACGTCATCACCCGCATGAGCGACTTCAAGAGCAACGAGTATGCGAACCTCATCGGCGGCAAGTACTTCGAGCCCGTCGAGGAGAACCCGATGATCGGCTGGCGCGGCGCCTCCCGGTACTACGACGACAAGTATCGCGACGGCTTCGCGCTGGAGTGCCGGGCCATCAAGAAGGTCCGCGGCGAGATGGGCCTCAAGAACGTCAAGCCCATGATCCCCTTCTGCCGGACCGTGGAGGAAGGCAAGCGGGTGATCGAGGTCATGCGCGACAACGGGATCGTGCAGGGCGAGGACGGTCTGGAGATCTACATGATGGTGGAGATCCCGAGCAACGTGATCCTCGTGGAGGAGTTCGCGAAGATCTTTGACGGCTTCTCCATCGGCTCCAACGATCTCACGCAGCTCACCCTCGGCCTCGACCGCGACTCGGCGCAGGTGTCCCACATCTTCAACGAACGCAACCAGGCCGTGCTGACGCTGGTGCGGGACGTCATCACGAAAGCCCGGAAGCTGGGGAAGAAGATCGGCATCTGCGGGCAGGCGCCCAGCGATTACCCCGAGTTCGCCCGGTTCATCGTCGAGTGCGGGATCGACAGCATGTCGCTCAACGCCGACACGGTGATCAAAACCACGCTCGACATCATCGAGACGGAGAAGAATCTGGGGAAATGACAAGGGCAGGCTAAGGGCAAAAGGCTGAAGGCGAAGGGCAGGACGCAACTCGGATCAATTCAGGTCGAGACCTTTATAGTAGTGGAGGAGGATCTCCCGGTAGGGGGATCCTCCTTCTGCCATCATGCGGGCCCCCCACTGGCTCAACCCCACCCCGTGGCCGGAACCCCGGCCTTCGAAGCGGATTCCCGGTCCGATGCTCCCGGCCGTGAAGAGGGTGCTTTTGATCAGGGCCGGATCCGTCGAGGTGCGGAACTGGTTTCCGCTGAGAATGGTCGTTCCCGAGCTGTGATCGATCCTGACTTTCGTGACGCGGCCCGAGGGGCTGACCGATGAAAGCTCAACGCCGCGGATCTCGCCGACCTTGAATCCATTGCGGTTCAGGGCATCCCGGATCTGCGCGTAGGTGAGGAATGCCGTCCAGGACGACCCGGGGGCACGGGCGCTGGGCTCGTCGGGGATGGACAGCAGGTAGGGGATGGCAACCCTCCATACGTGGCGGGCATCTTCCGTCACCCCGCCGCTGTTGGCGTGAAAGTACGTCAGGGCGGGCCGGCCGCCATGGGCAAGGAACCGGCCCCGCGTGGCGTCGACGGCCCGGCGGGTCCGATCCGTTTCCGCGGGGACCCCGCCGTACACCTGGGAGGAGGTGGTGGCGCAGATGTCGTAGTCGCGGGCGGCGTTGGCTTCCTTCTGGTATCGGGCAAACGTCCTCGACACCACGGCCTGTGCCTTCAGGGCCTCGTCGGGCCATGCCGGGGGCATTTCCTTCGGGACGACACCGTACAGGTACTCTTCCAGATCGACGAGGTTGTGGGCGGCAAGCCGCCCCTGGCCGGATGCCGCGATCCGCCACGTCCCGCGGTAGAGGGTCCCATTGACGCGCAGCATGCCGCCCTGCTCCGCCGAGAGGAGGCATTCCGCGAGAGGGTAGGGCTGCCCGCCGATGAACAGAAGCCCGCCGTCGAAACGGATTCGCGTTTCCTTCCGGGGGGCGATCGTGGAGAGAACCCCGCCGCCCGATGGGTTTCGAACCTCGATGCGCGAGGAGGAGGCCACGCGGATCTCCCCGGCGTTTTCCAGGACGAGAACCCGGATCGCGTTGCCGCGTTCCCGGCGAGCCGCCTGTTCGCGGGCTTTCCGGTCGGCCTCGCCGGGCGGGTGGTCGCTGGCATCCCGCATGAAGGCGGCCACGTCGCGCCGGCTCCCGGAAGGGAATTTCGCGAGGTAAAGCCCGAAGAGACGGGAGGCCTCCCGGTACCGTTCCCGCTCGTATTCCACTCTGGCGGATTCGAAGATGGCGTCGGCCTCGTAGACCGAACCGCGGCATTTCTCGCGGACCTGGCCGTAAAGCGCCAGCGCGGCCTCGGGGTCCTTCAGGAAGGCGCTGTGAATGGCGGCCGACATCATCAGCGCCTTCGCCCGATGATCGCCGGCCCCGGGCTGCTCCAGGACGTCCTGGTAATCGGCAAGGGCCTCGAGGTACTCCCCGCGGCTGAAATGGGTCTCTGCCTCGCGGAGTTTCCTCGCCGTCTCGTCGGCGGAAAATGCCGGCCCTGCGAAGGGAAGGCAGCAGAGCAGGAACAGCCCGGCGAAGAAGAGGGCCTTGGAATCCCGCGGCTGGACAACCCCGGGAGGCATTGCAGAGCGTCTTGCTGCTGTTCCGTTTCCCAGCTTCTTACCTACTGACCTTCCGGACTTCTTCCTGACATTGGTGTGTCGGAGCAGGCTGTAAGCCGAGTCCTGTTCCCCCCTTCGGTCACCCTCCGGGGAGCGATGATCATTACTCTGGGGCGGCAGTTGCCTGACGCCTCAAGCGACCTACCCGGGAGCTCGGGCGGGCCGCCCTCGAGCGCTCCCCTATGCGGTCTTGCTCCGGATGGGGTTTGCCTAGCTTCCCCGGTCACCCGGGGAACTGGTGAGCTCTTACCTCGCCTTTTCACCCTTACCCCTCGACAAGCTCGGGGCGGTATGTTTTCTGTGGCACTTTCCCTGGGGTCGCCCCCGGTCGCTGTTAGCGACCATCCTGCCCTGTGGAGCTCGGACTTTCCTCCGGCCCGGTGAGGGGCCCGCGATCATCCCGCCTGCTCCGACACGCCCTATTCTCCGATGGCGCCAACGAATTTGCAATGATTATTTGGAGTTGTCGGCGCAAGACAGCCGTGTGCATTCGATGACGGCGTGCCTCAACGATCGTTTCGCTTTCCGTTCTTCCCGACTTTCCATCTTCCTAGGTGCCGCTTTTCCCGAGCGCCTCGTCGAGCGCCTCGTTGGCAAGCCGGTCGGCCAGCACGTTTTCGCTGCGGCGGACATGCTCCACGCGCCATGTGTCGAACCGTGAAAGCAGGGCCCGCGCGTCTGCCATGAGGGGCTGAAGGTCGGGCTTCTTGACGCGATAGATTCCCTGCAGCTGGCGCACGAGGAGCTCGGAGTCCATGAAGACGGAGATCGAGCGGCAGCCCTGCTTGAGGGCTTCCTCGAGCCCCAGGAGCAGGGCGCGATACTCGGCGATGTTGTTGGTGCAGTGGCCCAGAAACTTCTTTGCCCGGGCGATCTCCCGTCCGTCGACGGACAGGAGGACGGCGCCGGCCCCCCCGAAGCCGGGATTGCCGCGGCAGGCCCCGTCGGTGAAGAGAAGGAGGGTCTTATTCTCCATTGGCGCCTTCTTCCCAATACAGGATCCGGTTGCAGTTCGGGCAGCACAGGATCTGCTCAGAACGTTGAAGCTCGTTGTAGAGCTGAGGCGGGATGTTCATGTTGCAGCCGCTGCAGATCCCCTTTCGTGCGGCCACAATGGCGATTCCGTTCCGCCGGACCTTGATCATTTCGTACCGGCGGCGCAGGCTGGGCTCCAGATTCCCGATGAGGGCGTCGAACCGCGCCTTTTGCTCCTGCAGGGCCCCGTCGAGGGAGGCCATGTCTTCGTCGATTTTTTTCCGCTCCGCCTCGAACGTCGCGCGGACCTGCTCGAATTCCCTCTCGTGGACCTTGAGTGCCCCCCGCCTTTCGTCGATGCGGTCATAGAGGACCAGGATTTCCTCCTCGATCCTCCCATTTGCCTGCTCGACCGTTTCGATCTCCGTGAGCATCGCCTGGTATTCCTTGTTGGTCTTGACCTCGAGGAGGCGCTCCTTCGCTTTCCGGAGCCTGTCCTGGCCCGTTTTCAGCTCCGATTCCCTTTCCCGGTGCAGCTTGTTGAGCCCCTCGAGCCCCGTTCGCTCTTCCTCGATCCGTTCCTTGCTGAGCCGGAACGACTGATCGAGTTCGGCGGCTTTCTCGGGAAGGGTTTGCTTTCGGTTGTTCAGGGTTCGGACGTTCTGGTCGATTTTCTGGATGTCGACAAGCAGGGTGATCTGGTCTTTCAATCTCGTTCTCCCGCGTTTCCGTGATGTGAGGCCGAACAGGCCGGTTGGCCGGAATAAAAAAAATGCACCGGCTTCGGTGCATCGTTCAGGGGTATCCCGCTGTCGGGCGTGGCTGCGCATCCCGTGTGTATTGAGTGACTTGCGACGGCTCTGTCCAAGGCTCCGCTCCGCTTTCTGCAGGGGCCTGCGTGCCGGTCCCTGTGAAATGGTGGGCCCACCTGGGTTCGAACCAGGGACCTGCCGGTTATGAGCCGGTGGCTCTGCCAATTGAGCTATGGGCCCCGTAAAAGAAAAATATTATAGAAATCGTATACCTACATTCATTCGGCTGTTTTGTCAAGCCTTTATTTCACGGCCGACTTCAATTCCCGGCGGCGCGAGGGGTTCCTCAGGTTCTTGAGGACGTTTTCCTCGATCTGTCGGGCCCGTTCGACATTGATGTCGACGTTCTCGATGACGGCCCCCTCGAGCATCAAGTCCACACGCTCGCCGATGCCGAACCGCATGCGCAGGACCTTCTCTTCCCTCGGAGTCAGGGTGGAGAGAATCTTTCGGGTCTGTTCCGCGAGGTCCATGCTGATGGCCGCCTCGGAAGGCGACATGATCTTCTTGTCCTCGATGAAGTCGCCCAGGTGGCTGTCCTCCTCCTCGCCGATCGGCGTTTCGAGGGATATGGGCTCCTTGGCGATCTTGAGCACTTTCCGCACCTTCTCGAGGGGGAACTCCATCTTGTCGGCGATCTCCTCGGGGGAGGGCTCGCGGCCGAGCTCCTGCACGAGGTAGCGGGACGTGCGGATCAGCTTGTTGATCGTCTCGATCATGTGCACAGGGATTCGGATCGTGCGCGCCTGGTCGGCAATCGCGCGGGTGATGGCCTGGCGGATCCACCAGGTGGCGTAGGTGGAGAACTTGTAGCCCCTCTGGTACTCGAACTTGTCGACGGCCTTCATGAGGCCGATGT